>ENA-ORCP01000315-ORCP01000315.1-human-gut-metagenome-genome-assembly--contig:-NODE-315-length-42953-cov-5.368225_pt1 | contig 42953 bp, 31 predicted proteins | sample MGYA00242990_ERZ507991 | MGnify/ENA primary metagenome ERZ507991 (study PRJEB26167, sample SAMN06115496) | human gut metagenome | host: Homo sapiens | place: China:Henan | collected 2015-05-07 | study... | reverse complement strand
GCGAACGGGACCTTGTTGCGGCCGTAGCCGGTGCCGATGAGGTAAGCGAGCTCCTTGGAGTCCTTCAGGCCGACCTTGTCGCAGACTTCCTGCATCGCCGCGATCGCGGACTGCTCCGCATTGATCTTGCTGCGGATCGTCGTGTCGGCGCACATTTTGCCGTTCTCGTCGAGAATAACTGCCTTCGTGTAGGTGGAACCTACGTCGCATCCGCCAAAGTATTTCATAGTATTTAAATCCTTTCCTTCAATTCAAAAAAGTTTACATGCACACGTCGTCCGCGAAGTCAAGCAGAGTCTCGTCGACCGGGGTGGCGTGCATGACGGTGTCCATATAGCTGGAGACCGTGTCGCGCATGGTGCGGCGCGAAACGGTGCGCGGATCCATCAGGTCGTGCGGGATCCAGATCAGGTGCAGACCCAGCTCGCGGCCCTGCTCGTCGAGCAGGCCCTGAACGGTGGCCATGTTCTTGCACGCAACGTGCTGCCACATGATGACGATGTTTGTGTTCCACGCCTCGCACTGACGCCAGAGCTCGGTGACGACGTTGTGGTAACCGCCGTTGGTGTGGCGGCGCATGACCATGCGCTCGTACAGGCGGGCCATGTCACGCAGGGCCTCGGTCTCGTCGGTGGTGTTGAGGTGCTTGGTGTAGTTGAGAGATTCCATCTCAACGACGACGTTGATGCCCCAGCTGTTGGCCAGCCAGTTGGAGAAGTTGGCGTAGTAGTGCGGCGGGCAGCTCCAGGTGATAGCACGATAGCGCATCTTGTTGCGCCAGGCCTGCTCCTTGTTCTTGTAGCCCTTGAGGAGGATCTTGTTGACCTTCTCGCAGGACTTGATGGTACGCGGATCGAGGCCGCCGTCCATCTCATAGCACCACTTGCGGAACAGCTCGTAGGTCGGGCCGATCAGCTGCGGATAAGCGGTCTTGTTGATCTCCCACTTCTGCAGCTCGTAGTCGGTCTCGGTGTTGAAGCGCTTCATAGCGGTGAAGTAAGCATCCCAGTTCCACTTCTCGCCGGTCTGCTTCTCAATGAAGCGGATGCATGCCTTGACGTCTTCCACAGCGGCGTCGAGTGTCAGCTCGTCCTCGTAGCGGACGGGGAAGCACAGGTGATGCACCGGGATTTCGGGGAAGCGGCGGGCGAAGTAGCTGGATGCCATGACGGAACCGTCACACGGCATGGAGCTGGAGATGTAGCAGCTGCCCAGATGCGGCAGGGCGTCGATGACGAGCGCGCCGCACTCGGACGTCGGAACCGGGCAGGTATCGGCCGGGAGACCGAAGGACTCGACGGCGTCGATGTACGGGATGCAGGTGAGCTGGTCGATCTCGGAGACCAGGAACACCGGCAGCAGCTGGTGCGGGATGCCGTACAGGGTCGGGAAGCCGGCCATGATCTGCGCCATGGTCATCTCGTCGATCAGAACGAGCTTGCTGTTGAGCTCCTCGCTGTTGCCGTTGCGTCTGTCGCCCTTGGCGAGAATAACGAGGTTCTCGGCGACGTAGCGGTAGATGCAGTAGGTAAGCTCGTGGCTCATGCGCAGGTTGGAGCCGCGCAGGCCGAGGATGTTCTTGTCCATGAAGCTGTGGCAGCAGAAGTAAGACACCATCCAGCGATAGTACAGCGTCTGGTTCATAGCCGGGATCAGGTCTTTGGAGAAGGACATGAGCAGCATGCCCCACAGACGAGCCCATTCATAGAAGTCATAGACCGTGTCCTTGATGCCGCGCCACTCACGACGCACGGTGCACATGGCGCCGTCGCGATACAGGCGGCCGAGGTGACGCTCACCGTTGAGGATGAGGTCGATCTTATCCTTCATAGAGGCAGCCGCGAAGGCCTTGTACTCTTCTTTGATACGGTCACGGTCGGAAATGAGAATGTTCTTCCAGCCCTCACCGAACTTTTTCCAGTCGGTCTCCTTGAACATGTCCCAGAAGATGCCGCCGACCAGTTTCAGGTTCTCTGCCTGAGCAGCCCAGTCCATTCTGTCTTTCGCTTTGAAGAATTTCGGATTGGGATATTTCACCTTGCCCATTACTTGGCACCCCTTTCTCTCTGGATCTTCTTGATCTCCAGGCTCTCCACGAACGCCTGAACGCGCGTGCGGAGCTGACCCGAGTAGCCGTTGTTATACACACGGTCGATCGACAGGACCGGCCAGCCGTACTCGGTGTTCATGATGTAGCTCGCCAGAGCACGCTCGAAGCCCCAGTAGTCGCAGTACTTCATCTGCTCATAGATGATGCCGTCCGCCTTGTACTCGCGCGCCAGACGGTCGGCCGTCTCGCGGCGCTGGTGCACCTTCTCGTCGGAGATGTAACGAGCGCACTCGCTGGTCTCCATGTAGTGGCGGCAGATCTGACGCAGGACGTCTTCCTCGTCGTTGAGCTCGATGACCTCGCGGCCCGGCGTGCTGCCGAAGCAGAAACGGTCGGACACGATGAGTGCGCCGCAGCCCTCGATGAGCTTTGTCAGGCTCGGGTCGTCGATCTCGCTGCCGACGATGGCAACGCGGGCACGGTACGGGCTCTTGGCGTCCGGCTTGCGCTTTTTGAGCTCGGCGAGTGTCTCGCGCAGGTAGGGCAGGATGAGCGCCTTGGGGCAGGTATAGCTCACAAGGTTGAGGATGTGGAACTCGTAGCCCGTGATGATCGGATTGTCGAGCTTGCGCATCTCAGCAATTTCGCTGATGATCTTGCAGACCTCGTTGTGCTCGGCGACGGCCTTGCGCAGCGCCTCGTCGGACGTATCAACGCCGAAGGTCTCGGTCAGACGGTTGAGCACGTGCTCGCGCATCTGCGTGGTGTAGGAATCAATGTAGTAATCGGTCACCTTGAGCGGCATGTCGGTATGCGTGACAAAGAATTTCTCCTTGCTGTTGACCTTCAGGACCTCGAAGTGCTCCATGGAGCGGTTCATGGCCGAGCAGGCGTCCACGCCGATCATCGCATCCAGGAACTGGTAGCCACCCTCGATTGCACGCTCGACGAGCGCACGTGCGTAGTCACAGGTATAGTTGGACATGTAGTACGTCGAGATATCCAGCGAACCGGTCTTGGGTGCTCTGAGTCGCACAGAGATGCAGTTGTCTACGTTGAGGAGGACCTCCGGAATGTGATAGCAGGTGTAGCCGAGGACGATGCTGCCGTTCTCCTGCGCCTGCCGTACCAACTCGTTGTTGGCGTCTTCCAGAAGGTTTTCAAAGTAGATCAGATGCTTCAGATCTTTCAAATGTTTCCCCTTCCTTCCTGATGGTTGTTGTTTCTTGCTCTGGTATTACCAGAATTCAGCATTATCATATAGCAGTATTCCTGAAAAAGCAATGCTATGTGTCTCGATTTTAACATTTTCGGAACTATGCCGACATTTTCGCTTGACAGTCCGTCAATATGATGATAAATTCAAAACGAAAAGCACTTGGTAATACCAAATACATTTCGGGAGTGGATACGATGGGATTCGACAAGATTGAGGCGGTCTCGCTCACGGATCAGTTTGTTCATAAGGTCGAGAGCATGATCATTTCCGGGGAACTGATGCCCGGCGACCAGCTGCCGCCGGCGCGGGAGCTGAGCGCGCGTATGGGCGTGAGCCGGCCGGTGATCTCGGCCGGGCTGATCGAGCTGGAGAAGATGGGCTTCGTGGAGATTGTGACGCGCCAGGGCGTGTACGTCAGCGATTACCGCAAGACCGGCTCGCTCGATACACTTACGGCGCTGCTGAACTATAACGGCGGCGTCATGCGCGACGATGAGGTGCGCTCGCTTATGGAAGTGCGCAGCGCGAACGAGTGCCTGTGCGTGAAGCTGGTGGTCGAGCGCGCCACGCAGGCCGAGCTTGACGAGCTCGCGCCCATGCTGGACGCAATCAAGGACGCAAAAACCGACCAGGAGGGCGCCGAGGCGACGTTTCAGTTCCACCATGCGCTGAGCGTTTTGTCGCGCAATACGTTTTTGCCGCTGCTGTATAACTCCATCCACAGCTACGGGCTGCACTTCTGGAGCCTGTACCGCCAGCGCTACGGCGCCAACCGCCTGTATCAGAATAAACTCGAGCTCTACCGCGCGCTGCTCGACCGTGACGCCGAGCGCGCACAGGCGTTCACCTCCGATATGCTCGACAGCGTTGCCAACGGCGCGTTCTCGCTCTATAGTCATCCCGATCAGACGTCACACAGCGTATGAAAAAACCGCAGGGCCCGGTCGGGCTCTGCGGTTTTTGACAGCCGGTTGGGAAGAAGAGGCGCTATCGGGCGGCTCATGACCGACGGTCTATCCGGGACGTGAAGGGTGGCCGCGCACCGGGCGCCAGGGAACGTACACGGCAGGTGAGCTCCCTCTGTGGTATTACCACGCGACGCAGCATCATCGTAACCCGAATCTCCACGGATGGCAAGCGGAAAATGCAAAATTGATAAATAATCAGCAATGTGTTCCTGCGCGATGGTCGGAAACTATGAAAAACATAGAATTCATACGCCGGCTTTTCTGGTAATACCAAATATCCAGCCGTGGGCGAGCGGCACGTTCGCCGTTTGCGGTGCGCTTGCTGGGTCTGCATGGGAAGTACGCGGCCGCGTCAGATGACGTAGTCGTTCGCGGCGCGTGCCGTCTGCTGCTCGAGCAGGTCCTGCAGCGTGATGCCGTCGAGGTAGTTGCAGATGACGCGCTCCAGCCCTTCCCACATGGGCAGGGTGGCGCACTCTCCGCAGCGCGGACATGGATTCGGATGCTGGTCGAGGCAGGCCACGGGCGCGAGCCCGCCCTCGGTCAGGCGCAGGATCTCACCGACGGTGTAATCCTGCGGGGCACGGGCCAGCCGGTAGCCGCCCTGATAGCCGCGCGTGGTGCGCAGAATGTTGGATTTGCCCAGCATGGGCACGATCTGCTCCAGATATTTTTTCGAGATCTCCTGCCGCTGCGCGATGTCCTTGAGCGCGACATAGCCGTCGCCCTGATGCGTGGCCAGATCGAGCATCATGCGCAGGGCATACCGGCCTTTTGTAGATATTTTCATGGGCAGTCCCCCTTTAAATTACATACTATAATAATAACATATGCTTACTAGGCTTTCAAGCGGTTTCTGGCGCACCTGCACAGGCGGTCGTCCTGCTTGACAGCGGCTTGGCAAGCCACTATAATAAGGACATATTTCCGGCCGGGACGCGCCGTGTGCGTGCCATACGGCCGGAAGTCTGTGCGTTTAGCGGCAAATTATGCGCTCGGAGGGGCTCATGGACAGCAGAAAGAAAAAGCTCACGCAGTATGTCGTGCCGACGATTCTCGGCAACTGCGCTTATTTTCTCTTTACGATCATCGACGGCATTTTTGTCGGGCAGGGCGTCGGCACGGATGCGCTCGGCGCGGTCAATCTGGTCTGGCCGTTTGTGATGGTGCTCAACGCCATCATCATGCTCATGGTCGTCGGCGGCGTGACGGTCTCGGCCGTGCGCATCGGCCGCGGGGACATTGCCGGCGCAAATCAGGCGTTCATGCACTCGCTTGCCGGCACGCTGACGGCCGCGATCATTATGACGCTCATCGGCACGTGTCTCACGTCTCAGATCGCAACGCTGCTCGGCGCAAACGAGACCTATCATCAGCTCGTGTGCGACTACCTGTTCTGGTATTCGCTCTTTGCGGTACCGTCGGGCCTGATGACATTTATGAATAACTACTGCCGCAACGACGGTTCGCCCGTGCTCGTGAGCGTCGGTTCGACGATCGCAACGGGGATCAACATCTTCCTCGACTGGCTGTTTGTGTTCCCGCTGCAAAAAGGACTCATGGGCGCGGCCATTGCGACCGGCATCTCGCAGACGTGCGGTATGCTGATCGTATCGACGCACTTCATCCTGCGCTGCGGCCAGCTGCGGGTGGGCCGGTTTCGTTTTTCGGGCAAGCTCGCGCGCAAGCTGCTTTTGCGCGGTACGCCGGAGGCCATCGCGCAGTTTGCCGTCCCGGTGGCGACGCTGTGTACGAACTACGTCCTGCTTGGCCGCCTTGGCGACATGGCCGTGAACGCCTATTCGATCATCTGCTACGTGGCGTCGTTTTCCGCGGCCATCTTCATCGGCGTCTCGAGCGGCCTGCAGCCGCTGCTCGGCCAGAGCTATGGTGCGAAGGACGCGCAGGAGCTCCGGTGGTATTTTCGCGCGGGCGTGCTCATTGACCTGATCGGCAGCACGCTCATCAACGTGGTGCTGCTGTTTGTCGGCGGGCCGATCTGCAAAATGTTCGGTGCCGATGCGTTGACGCTCGCCTGCACGGTGCAGTACATGCCGCGCTATGCCTGGGGCTTTATCATCATGAGCGTGAACACACTCATATCGGCCTATCTCTATTCGACCAAGCGCACGAAGCAGGCGGTCATTTTGAACCTGTGCCGCAGCTTCCTGCTTGACAGCGCGGTTATTTTTGCCGTGCCGGCCATTTTTGGCGGCAACGCTGTCTGGCTGACGATGGGCATCTATGAGGGGCTGGCGCTGCTGCTCGGCGTTGTGCTCCTGCGCACGTCGGAGCGCAACGGCATCGTGTTTCGCTGAAACTGCATACGAAACGGCCGCCGGTTTCTGACCGGCGGCCGTTTGCTGCCCAAATTTATTTGCCCACGCAAAAGCGCGCGAAGATGCGGTTCGTGATGTCCTCGCGGATGGAGGCGCCCGTAAGTTCGCCGATGGCGGCCATGGCCTCCTCGGCCTCCGTGAGCACGGCGTCGGGCGTCACGCCCAGCAGCATCGCCTCGCGCGCGGCGCGCAGCGACTCCAGCGCGCGGCTGATGGCCTCGGCATGGCGAGCGTTCGTGAGGATCTCGCCGGCCGGCGCGTCCGGGGCGGGGAAGCGCTCCGCGACTGCCTGCTCGAGTGCCTCCAGACCCGTGCGCTCTTTTGCCGAGAGCACGCACACGGCGTCAAACTGCGCCGCCAGCGCGTCCGGCTGCACGGCGGCGGGCAGATCGGCCTTGTTGAGCACCGCGATGCGCACCGGCGCTGCCTGCGCGGCCGCGATGACCTGCCGGTCATCATCGTCGAGCGGCCGCGCCGCGTCAAACACCGCGATGGCGAGCGCCGCGTCCGCCGCTGCGTCCAGTGCCCGGTGCACGCCGATGGCCTCCACGGGGTCGGCCGTGTCGCGCAGCCCGGCGGTATCGGTCAGGCGCAGGAGCACGCCGCCGAGCGTGACGCGCGCGTCGATCGTGTCGCGGGTCGTGCCGGGTACGTCCGTCACGATGGCGCGCTCATAGCCGAGCAGGGCGTTGAGCAGGGAGGACTTGCCCGCGTTTGGCCGGCCGAGGATCACGGCCGGAACGCCGCCGTGGAGCACATTTGCGCGGGAAAACGTGTCCAGCAGTCGCTGGAGCTGGTCGATGCAGTCGGTCAGCGTGGCCTCGTAGGCGCTGAGCTGAAAGTCCGGGATGTCCTCGTCCGGGTAGTCAATCACGGCGTGGTAGTGGCTGGCGATGTCCTGCAGCGCATCATATACGGCCTGCGCGCGGCGCAGCACCGCGCCGCCGAGCTGCCCGGCGGCATTTTTCGCATCCAGCGTGGTTTCGGCGTGGATGAGGTCGATGACGGCTTCTGCCTGCGTGAGATCCATGCGGCCGTTGAGGAAGGCGCGCTTCGTGAATTCACCCGCCAGCGCCTGCCGCGCCCCGGCGGCGAACAGCGCCTGCAGTCCCGCGCGCAGCACGGCCGGCGAGCCGTGGCACTGCAGCTCGGCCGTGTCCTCGCCGGTGTAGCTGTGCGGGGCGCGGCTGACGGTGCACAGGCAGAGGTCGAGCGTTTGGCCGTCGGTGTCGCAAAAAGCGCCGTAGACGAGCTTGCGATCCGGTGCTTCGGACATGGGGCGGCCGTTCGCCGGGCGAAACACGCGGTCGATAACGGTGAGCACCCCGTCACCGGACAGACGCAGGATGCCGATCGCGGACAGGACGTTGCCGGTCGCAATGGCGGCGATCGTATCAGACATGAGAAAACTCCTTTGTGCAGATCGGCGGAGCCGCTGGCTCCGCCGATCCGATCGTTTTATGATTGTGTTTGCGAGCGCAGGCTCGCTTCCCGCAGCCGCATGAAAACCGTGGCGGCCTGTGCGCGCGTGGCAAGTCCGCGTGGGTTGAAGTAACCCCGCTCATCACCGGAGATGATCCCGGTCGTGCGCATGAGCTCCACACCGTCGCGCGCCCAGTCGGAGACCGCGTTCATATCCCGCAGCGTGACAGGGTCGGTGATCGTGGGAAGTGCTTTTCCGGTGCTCTGCACATAGCGCGCGATGATGGTCGCCATCTGTTCGCGCGTGATCGGCGTGTTCGGTTCAAAGCGCCCGCTGTCCATACCGTTGACGATGTTTTGCTGCGCGGCCCATTCGACATACGGCGCGTACCAGCTCCCGGGCGTGACATCGGTGAAGGAAACGCTCGTGTAGTCCGCTTCGTTGATCTGCACAAGCCGGCCCAGCACCGTCACGAACATGGCGCGCGTGAGCGCGTCATTCGGCGCAAAACGTCGTTCGCCGACGCCGTCCATGAGACCGTTGGCAGCAACGTATTCCACGGCATCAGCGTACCATGCACCGGCGGGCACATCCACGAAGCGCGTGACGGAAGCGCTTGCTGACACAAGCAGCGAGACGGTCTGCTCGCAGGTAATGGTCGCCCGCAGATTTTCACAGGCGATGTAGCGGTGCGCCGTGTGCAGCGCGCCGGAGGCGGCCTTTTTGCCGTCGGTCGTGTCGACGAGCACACCGGCGGAAATGGTCACGCCGGCGCTCCCGCTCAGAACGGTGAAGCAGTCGCCGGTCTTGAGCGCGACCGTGCTGCCGGCGTTGAGCGTGCAGATGCGGCTCTTGGCGGCGGTGCTGTGCAGCGCCGCGTCATGCGTCTGCAGGGCTTTGTCCAGTGCGGCCTGCGCGGCAGAATGCGCCGTGGCCTCGGCGTGGCTCAGCACCGCAGACGACCAGCTGTCCACAAAGCTGTGCGACAGCAGCGGATCCTGCCGACTGCCGGCGTCGGCAGCCAGAGCGGGCGCCGTGCCGGCAAGCAGCATCAGCGTCAGCAGCAACGAGATCAGTCGCTTGATTTTCAAGGGGCAGACCTCCTTTGCGGGCTGTCAGGCCTTCTTGTTCTTCGCAGCGCGGGCCTCGGCCTCGTCCTGGCTTTCGGCAATGTAGTAGCCGAGCGCCAGCAGGCTGTCGGAGAAGTGGATGTTTTCGATGATCGGGTCGGCATCTTTGATCTGCAGTTCCGTGTTCGTGAAGTTCCAGATGGCCTTCACGCCGACGGAGCAGATCTCATTGGCGACGTCGTTGGCCATGGCCCTCGGCACACAGAGAACGGCGACGTCCGGCTGGAGCTCGGCAAGAATGTCGTCGAGCGTGGAGAAGTCATGCACCACGATGCCGTGCATTTCCTTGCCGATGAGGTCGGGGTTGATGTCGAACGCGGCCTTGAGGGTGAAGCCGTACTGCTCGAAGCAGAAGTTCTCCACCAGCGCGCGGCCGATGTTGCCGACGCCGACCAGAACGGCCGAGTAGTTGCGATCCATGCCTAGGATCTTGGCGACCTCGCCGCGCAGCGCCACAACGTTGTAGCCATAGCCCTGCTGGCCGAACTCACCAAAGCAGCTGAAATCCTGACGGATCTGCGAGGGGGTCAGGCCCATCTGGCGGCCCAGCTCGCCGGAAGAGATGCGCTCGATCCCGGCAGCATTCAGATCGTCAAGCTTCCGGAGATAGCGGGGCATTCTTCTGATGACATTGTTCGATACTTTGATACGTTTCACGAGTCATTATCCTCCTGATGGCAAAAGACACCATATTGTTAAGAAATACATCTGTTTGTTACGAAAATAGCAAGGTACAAGCAGACAAGATAAATTATAACACACGTTTTCGCGTGTTTCAAGTAAATGGTTGCCAAGGATGTTCAAAAAATTGTGGTTTTTTGTCGTCGTTTTGCAGCACATGATTGAAAAATGGCGATTGGGGGAGCGGGAGCGCGTGCAAGTGAAAACCCGGCAGGCGTTTGCCTGCCGGGTCAAAGGAGCCGATCGTGGTGTTCAGTTTTCCGGAAGGCCTGTCAGCCGGCAAAACTCTGCGGCGGCGTCGGGCACGCGGTAATACTGTGTATCCGTGCTGCTGACGAAGACCACGTCCTTGCCGTCGCACCAGACGGTCACACGTGTGGTCACGCCGTCGGCGCTGGTCTCTTCCAGCACGCACAGCGGTGTCCGGTCGGCATCGAGCGGCTGTACCGGCTGCGTCCGCACCAGAAGCGCAGACAGCGCCTCGATGGTCTTGCGGTCGGAGATGTGCAGTGTCGTGCTGTCCGCGCTGCTTTCCGCCGGGACGGAGAAGAGCAGACTGCTGACGCTGTCGTCGAGCACCGGCGCGCTTTCCGGAGCGGGGAGACTGTCCTGCTTCCGGCCATCCGCATCCTCTTCCTTGACGGAGGGAGACAGGGTCACGGTTGACGCCTGCGCATTGTCGAGCGCGGTGTCGGCACCGCTCGGCTGGCTTCTGTGTGGCACGAACCAGAGCGTTGCACCGAGGATCAGCGCGAGACACGCCGCCATGACCGAGATCGGCAGCAGGGGAGACGTACGGCCGGCGGCCGGGCGCTTTCGCGCGGCCGGCCGGGGCTGAGCAGCCCTGCGAATGGGCGTCGGCTGCACATGCCGCGCCGGACGCGCCGGGGCGGCGGAGCGCGGCGGCATCGGCACGGGCTCCTGACGCACCTGCTGCATGATGCGCGCGGTCAGGTCGGCGGGCGGCGCGGCGGCCGCGTCACGGACGGCGGCCTGAAGCGCCAGAAAGCCGTCATAAACGCGCTGACATTCGGGGCAGGTGCGCAGATGTGCGCGCAATGTCTGCACCTGCTCCGGCGGCAGTTCGCCGTCGAGCAGCTGGCTGATCTGCTGCTGGTAATGTTCACAGGCGCTCATCCGTCTGCACCTCCCTTCGTCTGCTTTGACGCATATCGGTCGGGAAGGTTCCCGTCGGCGAGCAGGAAATCGCAGAGCCGCCGCCGCGCGCGGAACAGGCGCGATTTCACCGTGCCGGCCTCGAGGTGCAGCACCTTGCCGATCTCGGCATAGGACAGGCCGTCGAGCTCGCGCAGGATGAGGATCTTGCGGGCATCGTCCGGCAGGCTGTCGAGCCCGCGCGCGACGGAGCGGCGCATTTCGCTGCGGGTCAGCTGCTGTTCCGGGCCGACGCTCTCGTCGGCGGGGAGGTCGAACTGCGGCTGCTCGTCGTCGTCCTCGGAGGCGGTGAGCGACACGGTCGGGTGCCGCCGGCGGCTGCGCAGGAAGTCGATGCACACGTTCGTCGTCAGCCGGTAGAGCCAGACGGAGAACTTGCTCTCGCCGCGGAACGTGCCCAGCGCCCGATAGGCGCGCAGGAACACCTCCTGCGTCATGTCAGCGGCGTCCTCCTCGTTGCCGACGGTGCGCAGGGCGAGGTTATACACTTGTTTCTGGTAGGCGACGACCAGCGCCTCAAAGGCGTTGGTGTCCCCGGCGCACACCTGAGCGATGATGCGCCGTTCCTCGTCCCGGTCCATGGTTTCCTTGCCTTTCTGCGGTCAGTCCCGCAAGTCGCGCTGGATGGCGCGCGTGATGCGCCGCAGGTCGTCGAGCGTCTCGACGTGCACGACCTCCTGCTTGTAGACATTGGCGTGCGGCACACCGCGCAGATACCAGCAAAACTGGCTGCGCGCCTCGAGGCACGCCAGCCGTTCGCCCTTGATCTCGGCGGCAAATTCGATCTGATGCAGTGCCGCCTCGATCCGCTCGCGCAGCGGCGGCAGCGGCGGCTCCGGCTCGCCGGCGATGGCGGCGTTGCCGCGCGCGAACAGCCACGGGTCGCCGAAGCTGCCGCGGCCGACCATTGCCAGATCGGCGCCGGTGTAGCGCAGGATGTGCGCCGCGTCTGCGCCGGAAAAAATGTCGCCGTTGGCGATGACGGGGATCGTCACGGCGCGCTTGACGTCACGGATGATGTCCCAGTCGGCGCGGCCGGCATACATCTGCACGCGCGTGCGCCCGTGCACGGCGATGGCGGCCGCGCCCGCCTGCTGGCACATCTGCGCAAAGGCTACGGCGTTGACGTTTCCGCCGTCCCAGCCCTTGCGGAATTTCACGGTCACGGGCACATCGACGGCCTTGACGACCGCCTCGATGATGCGCCCGGCGAGCTCGGGATCGCGCATGAGCGCCGAACCGTCGCCGCTGCGGATGACCTTGCCCACCGGGCAGCCCATATTGATGTCCAGAATGTCCGCACCGGAGTATGCCAGCGCCATGGGTGCGGCCTCGGCCATGACCTCCGGCTCGTGGCCGAAGATCTGCACGGCGGCGGGGTGCTCGTCTGGCGGCGACCAGAGCAGCTGCTTCGTTTTTTCATCGTGATAGACCAGCGCCTTGGCGCTCACCATTTCCGTGCAGGTGAGGGCGGCGCCCTGCGCGCGGCACAGCGCGCGAAACGGCGCATCGGTCACGCCCGCCATGGGCGCGAGCGTGAGCGGGCCGCAGATCTCGACGTTTCCGATCTTCACCATGCGATCTCGAGCTCCACGGGGCAGTGGTCGCTGCCGTAAATGTCGGAAAGGATGCTGGCCGTCTCGATCTTTTCCGCCGCGCGGTTCGAGCACAGGAAGTAGTCGATGCGCCAGCCGGCATTGTTCTCCCGCGCGTGGAAGCGGTAGCTCCACCACGAGTAGGCGTCCGTCTCGTTCGGATGCAGGGCGCGGAACGTGTCCGTGAAGCCGGCGTGCAGCAGCTCCTGAAACTTCGCGCGCTCCTCGGGGCTGAAGCCGGGGTTGCCGACGTTGCGCTTCGGGTTTTTCAGGTCGATCTCCTCTGCGGCGACGTTCATGTCCCCGCAGATGACGACCGGCTTGTGCCGGTCGAGCGAGCAGACGAATTCGCGGAACGCATCGTCCCAGTTCATCCGGTATTCCAGCCGGCGCAGGCCGTCCTGGGCGTTTGGCGTGTAGACGCACACGAGGTAGAATTCCGGGTATTCGGCCGTGATCACGCGGCCCTCCAGATCGTGCTGCGGCAGGCCGAGATTGTACTGTACGTCGAGCGGCTCGGCCTTCGTGAACACGGCGGTGCCGGAGTAGCCCTTTTTCTCGGCGCTGCACCAGTACTGATGGTAGCCCGGCAGGTCGAGCGCAATCTGCCCGGGCTGGAGCTTCGTCTCCTGCAGGCAGAAAATATCCGCATCCAGCGCGCGGAACGTGTCCGCAAAGCCCTTGGTCACACAGGCGCGCAGCCCGTTGACGTTCCAGGATACAAGTCGCATTTCGTGTCCTCCGTTTTCACCGCTACGCAGCGGTTGATCGTGATGCCCTGATCGTAGAATTTCGCCTCATAGTCGGTCATGACGCCGACAGGGCCGTCGGCGTGCAGATCGTGCGTGACCTCGCGCAGCTCCCAGCCCTCCTGCGCGAACTGCTCGAGTGAGAAGGCGAACAGCGGGTCGTTGTCGGTCTTGAACCAGATCTCGCCGCCGAGCGGCAGCACGTTTGCATACAGCGCCAGAAAGCCCGCATAGGTCAGGCGTCGCTTGTGCTGGCGGGATTTTTTCCATGGGTCGGGGAAGTTGATGTAGATGCGTGAGACCTCGCCGGGGGCGAACATGTCGAGCAGGTTGGCTGCGTCCCGGTCGAGAAAGCGCACGTTTTCGAGCCCGCGCTCGGTCACGCGCTCCATGCCGACGACCATGGCGTCCGGAACTTTTTCGATCGCGGCGAGGAAGATGTCCGGATTTTGTGCCGCGGTGTCCGCCGTGAAGCGGCCCTTGCCGCAGCCGAGCTCCAGCTGCAGCGCCTGATGGCCAGGGAAGTGCTCCAGCCAGTGACCGCGCAGCGCCTCGGGGTCAGTGATCAGCGTGGCCGCGCAGCGCTCCATGCGCGGGACGAGGTTGGGCTTTTTTCGCATTCTCATAGGTTGATGCTCCTGTCATAACAAGTCCTGATTTGATGTTTAGAGCATACCACACGCGCCCGAAAACTGCAACGCAGAAAACCGTTGCGCATTTCTAAAGAATATGTTAAACTTTATTTTATGCAAATTGCGAAATTCCATATCCGGGTGTAGCGCAGCTGGTAGCGCGGGTGGTTTGGGACCATCAGGCCGCAGGTTCGAACCCTGTCACTCGGACCATAAGTCCACCGTAATTTCGATAGAATTATGGTGGGCTTTTTCTGTGTCTGGGAACTGTTTGAAATAAGACTTTTGGCCGTTTTGGCATATAAATTGATCCCGCTGCGGAGAAATTTCGCAGCGGGATTTTCATTTTATGTAAGCTATTTTTGTCATAAGTGTAGCAGTAATCGTTAGATTTACGTATATTCGTTGAATTCGTGTTGCCTCTTTCTGGATGAATAATTCATTTCAGTCTTGAAATATGGAATTAATTTATTTATAATGGAAATGCGTGGATAACGCAGGCGAAACATATCATTAGAACGAAATGCGCTGATGATTTTTGGTGAAGAAAGCAAATGGGCTTCTAATGTACTCCATTTTACGGACTGAGCCGAAGTTGTATTTTCGTGGAGTTTGCCACTCCACTACAAAAGCGAAGAAAAAGCCTTGCTGTGCAAGGCTTTTCCCGTTTTTATGATATTCACTTACACTAGTTTTGACTGCGTAGATTATAGACCCACTACCTTCAATTTCTGCATATTATCCCGTTTCAGTTCCAGCGAAGTGTGCACATACCGGTCCAACGTGATCGTCACAGAGGCATGTCCTAATATTTCTGACAATGATTTAACTTCAAATCCGACCTCAACTGCTCGCGTCGCAAATGTGTGGCGCAGTGTATGAAAATGCACGCCCTCCAGACCGCATGCCTGCGTGTACTTTTCCAATCGATGCTGCAATGTCCGCGGCTCCATGAACGCTTCCGTTCCTGTCAGAACATACGCAGCTGAACTTTGCGGTTTCATGCGCCTGCAAAGCCCGGTTGCGTATTCCGTCATAGGGATCGTTCGCACGGAGGTATCGCTTTTGGGCGGACCAATCACAATCCTTGTTCGAGCACCTTGCGATACGCTGATATCATGCAGCCTTTGCAGGGCCTTTGCAATTCGGATAGCTTTATCGTTTGTAGAAACACTTTCCCACTGCAGTGCACAGAGTTCACCAATTCGTATGCCTGTACATAGCGCCAGCAAGATACCAAATCGGCACGAATCCAGATCCTCATGTAGATAGGCAACGAGGCGCGCCTGCTCTTCTCTGGACAAAACGCGCATCTCCTTCTTGCCGATCTTCGGATAGTTGATCTCCACCGCGGGAAATGAGCCTGCAAACTTCGAGGAAGCGAACTTCAAAATGCCATGCAGCACGACTAGAATATCATGCACCGTCTTCGGCGCCAGCTCATCTTCAAACTGTAACTCTTTGATAAAGCCATCCATCAGCTCTGTGGTAAATCCCAACGGGCAGCACTCGCCCAGCTTTGGCATGATGTGCTTATTGACCGCGGTGCTGTATTTAATATATGTCGATTCTTTCACCGTGCATTTCTTTGTATGTAGCCATTCCAAGCAATAGCTGGAGAACGGTTTTTGCGTTCTGGCTGTCGGTAAGGGAGCTCCATTTGCCAAAGCTGCTTTGCGCTTTGCGGCTTTCTCTTTGGCTTCCCGATATGTTTTTCCATAACAGTATCCATACTTGATTTTTCCGGATAGCTCACGACCCTTGATATACCGAGCCTCCCAGCGACCGTCCCGCCGTCTGAAGATATTCTCACCCTTTGCCATTTTGTAATTCCTCCTTGTGCAGTGATTATGTTGGGTGTGGATCTTATTTTAATTTCATCCAGACTGCTGGGATGACTGCGCTGAACTTTAAGTCAACGTAATTCTCCGCAAAAAATTAACGTAAGTTGACAAAAACATACTTTTTTCTTCCATTTCTTTGTTGATTCAATTGTATTTAAATATGTAATGTGCTATAATACAAAAGAATAACTATGTTTTGCGTTACACGTGGAGTGGCAAACTCCACGAAAGCTCCGCTGACACATCTGCATTAACAAAAGATGTTCGTTTTTGTGCAGCTATGGCGGAGGCGGTACTTACTTGAATTGCGCACCTTGAATGGATATTTTTGTACAGCAATTTGCAAATTCAATATCTGTGTAGAGCCTTTGCCCCTGGACGGCTTCGTGCTGAACCGATGGGGGGCAGAGATACAGATATCAATGTAGGGATGTGAGATATGTGACAACAACAGCGAGCAGCTGTTTGACAGAGGAGCGCTCTGCCGATGTGATCATTCAAATAGCAAAACCTGTATTGGAACAAAAGAAGCTGTACCTGATAACGAAGCGTGCTTTTGACATAGTATGTTCTTTCTTGGGCCTGCTGATTCTGGCAATCCCGATGATAATCATTGCATTGATCATCACTTTGGACTCGCCAGGTTCCCCAATTTTTAAGCAGGAGCGGCTCGGTCTCCATGGGAAGCCGTTTATGATCTATAAATTCAGGTCAATGCGTCTTGACGCAGAGGAAAACGGCCCGCAGTGGGCAGATGAACAGGATCCAAGATGCACACACTTCGGCCAAATTCTCAGACGCACCCGGCTGGACGAGCTTCCTCAGTTCTATAACATCCTGCGCGGCGACATGAGTTTCGTCGGCCCGCGGCCGGAGCGTGCTTATTTCTACGGAGAATTTGAAAAATACATTCCCGGTTTCTCCAACCGGTTAATGGTTGTTCCTGGCCTGACTGGACATGCTCAGGTGAATGGCGGATATTCTCTGAAGCCGGAAGAAAAAATTATCTACGATATGGAGTATATAGAAAAACGATCGATTTGGATGGATTTGGCGTGTATTGGAAAAACGATCCGCGTCGTTTTGTGCGGCGCGGGCGCCCGATAAAGAAAGATGCGTTTGGAGGACAATCCTAGAATATGAACGAAAGTAAGAAACCGTATGCTTCCGTGGGGGGCACAGAACTGTCACTATGGGATATTACAAAGATCCTGTTGGCAAAGATTCATTGGCTGCTCCTTGCGGGGGTCGTTGTTGCTGCGGGCGTTTATGCAGTAGTAACAATTTTTGTTACGCCGACCTATGAATCTCGAGTGAGTTTTTATGTATATAACAGTGCGGACAATTCTTCACAGGGAACGATCAATAACAGCGACCTCCAGGCGGCGGAGAGCCTTGCTACGACCTATTCAAAGATCCTGGCGAGCAATTCTGTTTTGGATTCCGTCCTGAGCGATTTGAGAGCAGAAACTTCATTGTCGAGAAAGGAACTTAGCCGCATGGTGAATGTCTCCGTTGTGTCGGATACACAGTTGCTGGAGGTGGCAGCGACCTCGACCGATCCGGAGCTTGCCTGTAAGATCGCCAATTCCTTTGCAAAAGTTGCGCCTACTGAAATCGTTCGTATTACCAAGGCGGGCGGCGTCGAGGTCGTGGACCGACCGGAGGTGGCAACGGAAAAATCTGCGCCCAAAACCGTATTTGACAGCGCGATTGGATTTGTGGTTGGCGTGATACTGGCTTCAGTTGCTATTATTCTGCGAATGATGGCCGATACGACCATCTACCTGCCGGAGGACATTGAAAAGTCCGCCGGTGTGACTGTCCTTGGTCAGATACCGGACATCCATGCGACAAATGAGAATGCTGGCTGCTGGAAGCTGGCGGAGGGAGGTGCAGTGCTCTATGGCGAAAAAGAAAGAAAGCCGAAAGGTAGCGATTGAAGCTGTTCGTACAAACAGGAAACGTCTGCTGACCAATGAATCTCCATTTGCGATAAAGGAAGCCTATGTAAAGTTGCGCACCAGTTTGATGTTCTGCATGACGGCGGATAAGGAGCGCCCATGTACGAGCTTCGCCGTCACTAGCTCAAAGCCCTCTGAGGGCAAGAGCCTGACAGCAGCAAACATTGCCATTAGCTATGCAATGTTGGGCAAAAAGGTGCTCTTGATTGATGCGGATATGCGCAAGCCAACGCAGCGCCGCCTTTGGAGAGTGGAGAAGCCTACCGGACTGTGCGATTTTCTTGCAAAAATATCGAAGCTGGAACTGGACAAGGTGAAAGATCTGCCGCTCTGGATCGTTTGCACTGGAACCATCCCGCCGAACCCCTCCGAACTGCTTTCATCTGAGCGTATGAAGCACTTCGTGGAAGAAAGTACAAAGGTTTATGACTATGTTATTATCGACACGCCGCCAATCAATACGGTCGCCGACGCCCAAATTGTTTCGACCTATGTGGACGGTGTGGTACTCGTAGTCAAGTCCGGCGATACGACGGAGGACGAGCTGAACGAGGCCATCGATGCAGTACGCCGTGCGGGCGGAAACCTATGCGGCACGGTGCTCAACGGCCTGAATATGAAATCCGTGAAGAATGCTTACAAATATAAATATGGGGGCAAATACGGATATAAGTATTCCTATTCTGAGTCGTATGAAGCGCGGTAATATGAAGCTCGACTTGTCGCTTGACTACCATGCCCATATTCTTCCCGGCTGCGACCATGGGAGCGATGGCCTTGCGACCTCGTTGAAACAGGTGGAGATGGCAGCTTCTGCTGGCGTGAAAACGATCTGTGCAACGCCGCATTTTTACCCGCACAAGGAGTCCGTCGAATCCTTCCTGCGCCGTAGGAAGAAAACTGCAGGGCTGCTGCTCCGTGAGCTGCCTGAAAACGCTCCGCTGATTCAGCTCGGCGCAGAGGTGCTGATCTGCGATGGCATGGAACGGCTGGACGGCCTGAACCGCCTGTGCCGTGAGGGTACAAACGAGCTCTTGCTGGAAATGCCGTTTTATGCGTGGCCGGAGTCGATCTGGGACACGCTGTATCTTCTGTGTGACCTGGCGGATATTCAAATTGTCCTTGCTCACGCAGAGCGGTATCCTGCAGAGAATATTGAAAAACTGATTTGTGAGAGCGTGCCGCTCCAGCTCAATGCAGAATGCCTGACAAAGCCGCTGAAACGTAAACGGTATCTTGAATGGATTGAAAAAGGATATGTAAAGTACCTCGGAAGCGACATCCATATGCTGGGAGATTCGTACGAAGATTGGACTAAATGCCGAAGGCTTCTAGACAAATAATTGGAGCAGAAAGGGGCGCTTTATGAGCGCAGAGAGATATGGAGCATATTCTGTACTTATGTCAGTCTATAGCAAGGAAAACCCGGCATGGCTGAAACTTGCAATTGAAAGCATACAGGATCAAACACTACCGACTAGCGATTTTGTTTTGGTATGTGATGGGCCGTTGACTCCGGAATTGGATGGTGTCATAGCTGAAAAGCATTGTCAGATGGGCGAAATCTTAATGGTCGTGCGGCTTGAGAAAAACGTGGGTTTGGGGAATGCCTTGAATGAAGGAATAAAACATTGCAGGAATGAACTGGTTGCGCGTATGGATAGTGATGATATTGCATATCCAGACAGATGCGAGAAGCAGGTCGCAATCTTCAATAAGTATCCGATTGTAAGTATTTGTTCAGGCACGGTAATGGAATTCTCGAAGAACCCGGAAACTATAAACTGCAAAAGGGTCTTGCCGGAGAAAAACAAAGAAATCATTGAGTTCGCTAAAAAGCGGAATCCGTTTAACCATCCATGTGTAATGTATAAAAAATCGGCAGTAGAGGCAGTAGGCTCGTATCAGCACTTTTATCTGCTGGAGGACTATTATCTGTGGATTCGAATGCTGATGGCTGGTTATGAGGGATACAATATTCAAGAGCCGCTGCTCTATATGAGAGCAGGTACAAGTATGTATAAACGAAGGGCGGGTCGGCGTTACGCAAAAACGCAGATAGAATTGTTCCGTTTCATGTGGAAGCAAGGATTCATAAATGCTTGGCAGTATGCTGAGAGTTGCATTATCCGAAGTAGTTCTGCGCTGTCACCGAACTGGCTGCGCAAGTATATGTATATAACTTTTCTGCGTAGCTAAGGGTGCACATATGAGAGTACTGGAACAACATACGGGAATGACGGCTCATCAGACACTTCTGCTTGAAATGCTGAAAGATATTGATATCGTCTGCAAAAGGCGCCGAATATCATATCAGCTTTTTGCAGGCACGGCATTAGGAGCAGTCAGACATCACGGCTTCATTCCATGGGATGATGATGTGGATATTATAATGTCTCGCAGTGAGTATGAGCGTTTTTTCAAGGAAGCGGCCAAAGATTTTGACGAGACTTTATATTTTGCCCAGCAGGAACACAGCGCTCATTGGCCAATGCCCTACTCCAAATTGCGGCGAAACAATACGACCTGCATAGAGAAGTATTATCCAAAGGATTTGAAGACGCACCAAGGCGTGTATGTCGATATCTTCCCGTGCGATAACCTCTCTGATTGCACTTTGATGCGGAAGATACAGTTTTGTGTATCAAAAATCATTATTGCAAAAAGCCTATATGCTCGTGGGTATGAAACCAATAGCGTGATTAAGAAGCTATTCATGCAGGTATGCCGCATGTTCCCGCTCAAAGGGCTCAAGGCAATTTGTATACGAAAAAAAGATCAGAAATCGCAGTTAGTCCATACATTTTTTGGCGCAGGGAGCAAATACGAGAAAAATATATTCCCGCGGGCATGGATTGAGCAGTCCGTTGAGATGCAGTTCGAGGATGGAGTATTTCCGGTATCTGCCTATTATGACGAGCTGCTGACGAAGCTGTACGGCGATTACCACGCGCTCCCAAATCCGGAGGACAGAAAGTGCAAAGAGCATGTCGCCATTCTGGATCTGGAGCACCCGTATGAAGCGCATCTGTCGGAACTTCATAATATGCAGTTCGACGTTCTTACAAGAAGCATTCGATAAATGCGATTCCGGATATTTTCGAGGAGATAATATGGTAGAACCGCGAGTACTTGTTGTTAGTCACAATGTTTTCAGTTCTTCTGGAAACATGGGGAAAACAATGATGCATATGTTGGCTGGAATCCCCCCAGATAATCTCGCACAATTGTACTTCCATCAGGAGATTCCGACTCGAAGATGCTGTCTGCACTATTTCAGAATGACGGACAGCAATATTCTGCATTCGCTGTTTACACGAAAAACAGAGTTCAGGGTCTTTGATGCATCAGACATTGATGAATCGGCGGTGCAGAGCAGAACCGACACAGGCTGGCTGGCGAAGGTATATCAGTTTTCCAGACGGCGTACATCATTCATCTATTTTTTGCGGGACACAATGTGGAGATTCGGCAAATGGAAAACCAAGGCGCTTTTGGAGTGGGTGCAGGCATTTGCCCCTAATGTCATATTTTTAGCGGCCGGAGACTATGCGTTTCCCTATCGTATCGCCATCTGGCTGTCGGATTTCCTGCACATTCCGATTGTGATGTGGTGCGCAGATGATTTCTATATTGAGCCGCTGAATCATGGACCTTTTTTTCGTCGAATACAATGCCAACAGCTGGTGAAGCTGGCCCGAAAGGTCATTCATCGGGGCGGGACTATTGTTACGATCAGTGACATGATGCAAAGAGATTATGCACGCTTGTTTCAAGTTCCAACAAAAACGATCCGAATCTCAAGTGCAATTAACCATTACTCGCTGCCTGCTGATTTCCGGTCGGGTGTTGTTTATGTTGGGAATTTGGGAATCAATCGCATTGTACCGCTGACTGAACTGGGGCGTGCGCTCAGGGCAGCCGCAATAACTGGATTTGAGACAATCAATGTATACTCCGGTGAGCGGAATTCCACAATTCTTCAACAAATCAACAAGGGAAATGGATTGACTTATTGCGGATGTATTTCTGAGCGAGAGGTTGAGCGGCTCTTAGGGACAAGTAAGTTTATTATCTTTACTGAAGCCTTTGATAACAAATCAATTTGTCGTACTAAGTATTCCCTTTCTACAAAAATTGCAGAAAGCCTACGAAGCGGAGCATGCATTCTTGCGTATGGGCCATCTGAAATTGCAGCAATTGATTATTTGAGACGTTATCGTGCTGCATACATACTCGAAAAAGCAGAAGAACTTCCTAATGCAATACGGCATTTATGCGAAGAAGCCAATGAGTACAGTCATTATACACTATGCGCACAATCATTGGCCGAACAGTTTCATAGCGCTGAAGTTAATGAAGAATGTCTAAGAGATATTTTCGTGGAAGCAATTAGTAATTATAAAACTGCGGAGGTCAAGGAATGCAAGACGACAAAGTGACAAGCAAACAAAACAAAATCCGAATACGCCAAAGGAATGCAGGGATGACATATCGAAAATGGATATCAGTATTTTTGTGCGTCATATTCGTGTGTGGCCTGTTGGCCGGGTGCGGCAATGACAAAGTGCAAGAAGAACAGAATGATAATGTTTCTGCAAATACGATTCCAGAAGATGTAGTCGTTCATACGGACTACGGTGATCTGCATTATCCGGATCGTTGGCAGGAGTATGTTACCATTCGCCAGGAGCAGAACGGCAACACGATTGCGGTTACCTTTGAAACCAAGAGCGGAGAAGAAACCTATGAATTGTTCAAGGTTTTAATTGGTGATGACAGCAGTGAGGTTGTCGGCAGCCTGACGGACGACACGGGAACCCAGCGAAATGTTTATCTACATGTTGAGGAACTGCCTGCCGATTCTGGCTTGGAAGAGACAGAGCAGACCCGCTTCTACGCAATGCAAGAGGACTTAAATTATCTGATCGATCATTTAAGCTGAATGTAATTACAATAGGAGGAGAACTGTTATGACAAGTAGACTGGTGAAACGACATTTGTCTTTGTGCCTTGTTCTTGTGATGCTGCTGACAGCTATGCTGCCGGTCAGCGTCTTCGCGGCGGGCTCAAACGATGAAGGCTCTGCTGCTTCCGGGGGGAACGCAGCTGCAACTACGATGATTTCAGACTATGCAACATTCCTTTCCTGTTTCAAGGTTCTGGAAGGCTATGCCCAGACCTATGCGGAAGAAAATGCCGGTGAGGATGCCAATGCGCTGATCATCAACTATATCCGTACAGGCGTGGAGCGGTACACCTCCGGCACTTGGGAAATGGTCTGCGGCAAGGAGAATACTGCCTTTACCGCCTATGTTTCCGAGCAGGATACCGCGAACAATACCTCGGCTTCTGCACTGAAGAACTTGGGCAACTTCACATTGCCCAATGGCAATAAAGTTGACCTTGGCCATGTGTTTGGCGCAATGGATGTGGCCAACTATGCCAAGGCGCAGGGGATGACTGCGGCTGTTGTGCAGGCACGTGCCGATATGGGCAGCTGGGCCGGTGACATCGCGGACCTGATGTTCTGCGCCGAAAATGTGGACATCCCCGATAAGGTGGATACCACGGAGACGGACGTTGACATTCTGGCTGCCAACATTCGTACAAAATACCTCGGTGTAGATTACGGCACACTCAACAGTGTGGGTCACTCCTTCACTGATACGGACCTCTATGGCGACATGGATGCGTTCTATCTCACAACGGAGATGAACCGCGGCGGTGTGGCGTTGAGCACGATCATTGAGAACTACTTTACCGCAGGGCTTACAGACGCAAGCCGCGCTTCCTACTTCCTGACCAACCGTCTGGGCGGCATGGTCACCAAAGACGGTATCCGGAGCAAGGTTCTGAGCACCTATACCGGGAATACCCTGATCGGTGCGCTGGAGAGCTCGTACTCGCTGACAGATCTGCCCAATTGCGAGACGCTGCGCAAGGCCTGCTGCTATGCATTTGCGGATTATCTGTTTGATCTGGCTGGCGATCCCAACGGCACGGATCCCGTTGATCCCGACCCGGTCGATCCGGATCCTAAGCCCGAGCCGAAGCCGGATAATGCCTACTATTCTGTGTTTTCTTCGGACACGACGACGGTCGCGCCCGGTGTGACGCAGACGATCAACTATGCACTGACCAAGGACGACAAGCAGATCGTCTACTACATTGCCACGGCGGATATCGCCCGGGAGGATGTGAGCATCCACGCCAATTATCACGACAACGATCCGAGCCAGGGCTGGGCAATGTCCCGCGTGTCCGATCAGATGGCGGCGGCTCAGAAGCGGCATTCCGATCCGTCCGATGCGGCAAACTACGTCGAGCACTACAATGCAGTGGTCGGTGTCAACGCTGACTTCTACAACATGACCACCGGTGCCCCCAGCGGCGCTCTGGTTATGGATGGTGTCGAGTATCATGGCGGCACCTCCAAAAACTTCTTTGCGATCCTGAAAGACGGGACTGCCATGATCGGCGGGCCCAGCGATTACGCAGCTTATCAGGATCAGATCCAGGAGGCTGTCGGTGGCAGCGTTTATCTGGTCAAGGATGGGAAGCCTGTCGTGACTAGTGCGGCGGACTATTATAACAGCCGTCATTCCCGCACTTGTGTGGGTATCACTGCTGAGGGCAAGGTCGTCATGATGGTGCTGGACGGCCGTCAGGAACCCTTCTCCGCTGGCGGCACTGCTGAAGAACTGGCACAGATCATGCTGGACGCAGGCTGTGTGACCGCAATCAATCTGGATGGCGGCGGTTCCACTACCTTCGTAGCGAAGCAGGAAGGCAGCAATACGCTCACGGTTGTGAACCGTCCTTCGGATGGTTATGAGCGTTCCGTTAGTTCCTCTCTGATGGTGGTCTCCACGGCCCCTGTCTCTACGGAGTTTGATCATGCCCTGATCACCTCTGCTTACGATTACTTGACGAGCGGCGCCGCGGTTCGTCTGGTTGCTTCCGGTGTCAGTGTGTCCGGCAGCGCTGCGGAACTCCCTGCCAATCTTACATGGAAGTCCGCAGATGAAACCATCGGTACCGTCTCTGAAGATGGTGTTTTCACCGCCGTCAAGAAAGGCAGCGTGGAAATTCAGCTCCTGTCCGGTGACACGGTGATCGGCAGCAAGACGCTTACCGTGGTCGAGCCGAATGGACTGAAATTTTCCAAGACAAGCATCAACGCCATCTACGGGGATTCGGTTCGCCTTCCCCTGATCGCAACCTATAATGAGAATCCCGTCGCTGTATGCGCGGGCGATATCACATTTGAACTGAGCAACAGCGCAGCAGGTACTGTGGAAGCTGCGAACAATGGCTTTGCCTTTACTGGCAGCGAGGGATCCGGCCTGCGCAACGTTACCATTACGGCTATGATCACGCGGGACTATTCCATCAGTGCCACGATCAAGGTCGCCATGTACAGTGCCAATCAGGCGATTTTCGACTTTGACAACGCCACAGGCGGCGACAGAACCTTCGCATGGACAAGAGAAGTCTCCAACGCGGAATATCTCCCCGGCGGCGACGGCGAGACAGACCGCTATCATGTGATCGATCCCAGCCAGCCCATGAACGTCACCTATGTCTTTGGACTGGATATGATGACGATCAAGATGCCTGAAAAGCTGGAGCCGCTTCTGTCCATGGTTGCTGGCGGCGATATTTCCGGCATCACGGCCTGGGATCTGCTGCTCCAGCTGGCAGAGCGTGTCAGCCCGAAGACTGAGGTGACGGTGAAGTTCCAGTTCGACCAGAATGTCGATGTGGACATTTCCAACCTGACGGTGTCGAATGATTATTTCCGTCTGACGTCCGCATCCATGGACGAGAATAATCTGCTCACGGTGAAGTGCAATTTCATCAAGCAGAGCCAGGCCATTGATCCTGAAACGGCCAACCCCATCTGCATTCTCAGTGGTGTAAAGATGACCGCTAAGAACGGCGCGAATCAGACGCTGACAATTACGAACGCTGGTTCGATCGGCTATGATATCTATCTTGGCGCAAACGCACTCTACAACATGGCCAAGCAGACCTCCTTCCAGGAGCAGTATGGGATCTATCCCTATGAGGAGCCGGAAAATGTCACACATCCCAAGGGCGGCCATTTTTACTGCGAATCGTATCAGGAGTTCACGGATCGTTTCATCCTGGACAACGGCTCCTGGTCCGGCTGGAAAACGGTCAACGGTATATCCTACTACTTCGTCGAAAACAATGCCTTGAAGGGTATCCACAAGGTCCCTGGCCTCAACGATGAAAGCAACGAGTATTTCTACCAGTTCAATGAGACGACCGGTGCTTGCGAGGGCAAGGTCACAGGTCTGTTCGAACTTGACGGCGCACGGTACTACGCCATCAACGGTGTGGCCAAGTCTGGCTGGTGGAACCTGACGGATGCAGATGGTGAGAACAGCTATTATTACTTTGATAAAGAGACATTCAAAGGACTGAATGGCCCGAGTAGAGCATTCTTCGAGAATGTGACGTACACGTTTGATAACGGAAAGCTGTTGAAGGGAGAATGGCTGACAACCGATCAAGGAACCAAGTATTATTATGGGCCGACATTCGTACAGGGAAAATGGTATACGGTTGAAGGCGAAAAGTACTATTTCGACCCGCAGGGCTATCGTTATACAGGGCTTAGATATGTGAAAGAAAGCTACAATCACGATGATCATATCTACTGGTATGACTTTGGCGAAGATGGGATTTGCCACGGCGTATATCAGCACACAGGCCTCTTCTATCTTAACGGAAATACGTACTACACCATCGACGGAATGGTCTGCTTTGGCCTGTATTTAGCGGAAGATGGATACTACTACTATTTTGGAAGTGGCAATTATACCGCTGTTAAGAACACCCGTCACTGGGTATCCTTCCCGAATGACACTGGTCTTGCACAGGCGTTCTACGATTTTGACGAAAACGGCAGGATGATTATTGATAATCCGGATCCGAGCAAAAACGGCATTGTCAACGAAGACGGTACGCTCTATTACTACGTGAATGGTGTCAGGAACTATGCCGGTCTGATTCAAATTGACGGTGACTACTATTACGTGAACAGTTCCTGCAAAGTAGTCACGAGTCAGCGTTACTGGGTATCTAAGACCAATGATCTGCTTCCTGCCACCTTCTATAACTTCGATGCAGACGGTAAGATGACGGATGCACCGATTCCGACGCCGGATCCTGACCCGAATCCCAATCCTGATCCCGGGGTGAAGAACGGCATCGTCAACGAGGATGGCGAGCTGTATTACTATGTCAATGGCGTCAAGACCTACGCGGGCCTGATCCAGATCGACGGCGATTACTACTATGTGAACAGCTCCTGCAAGGTCGTAACAAATTGCCGTTACTGGATTAGCAAGACCAATGATCTGCTGCCCGCAACCTTCTATAACTTCGATGCAGACGGCAAGATGACTGATGCACCCATTCCGACGCCTGACCCCGATCCTAATCCCAATCCTGATCCCGAGGTGAAGAACGGCATCGTCAGCGAGGACGGCGAGCTGTATTACTATGTCAATGGTGTCAAGACCTACGCTGGTCTGATTCAGATTGACGGCGATTATTACTATGTGAACAGCTCTTGCAAGGTTGTTACCAACCAGCGCTATTGGATCAGCAAAACCAACGATTTGCTGCCCGCCACCTTCTATACCTTTGGTGCAGACGGCAAGATGACCGATGCACCCATTCCGACGCCGGATCCCGATCCAGTCGATCCTGCAAAGAACGGTATCGTCAGCGAGGACGGCGAGTTGTATTACTATGTGGACGGCGTCAAGACCTATGCTGGCCTGATCCAGATCGACGGCGATTACTACTATGTGAACAGCTCCTGCAAGGTCATCACGAACCAGCGCTATTGGATCAGCAAAACCAACGACCTGCTGCCCGCCACCTTCTATACCTTTGGTGCAGACGGCAAGATGGTCAAATAACCAAAAGACCCATGGGGTATGGTGATTTTAGCGCCATACCCCATGGAAGATACGAATACGAAAAGGAGTACGTATTGCTTGATCTTGTATTTATCTGGCTGAAGGAGCATTCACTGATCGTGCTCCTGCTTCTGGGAACTATCTTCAATGTGTTCTGGCTGTACAGGATGCGGCGGCAACTCCAAATGAAATGGTACGCCGTGATAGCATTCTCGGTGCTGCATACGGTATGTGGTGTTTTGAGTGTAAAAGCATTTGCGTTTCTGGAAACCGGAGATGCTGGCAACATGAGCTTATTCGGCGGAGTGTTCTTTATGCCAGTGCTTTATTTCATCAGCGCAAAGGTTTCAAAACGCAATATCAAAGCCGTTTTTGATATTTTTACGATTTGCATGATCTTCACGGTGATGTGCGCTCGGGTCAACTGCATCGTCTCTGGATGCTGCGCTGGCTTAGTCATACCGGGAACGCACGTTCACTTCCCCACAAGGGAACTCGAGATCCTCTATTATATTGTGATGCTGATTCTGCTCATCCCCAGAGTGAAAAAGAGCAAGAACCCCGGCAGTATTTACCCACTTTATATGGCATCCTATGGAGCGTTCCGCTTCATTGATGAATTCTTCCGGACGTCCTCTACGGGGATGCTATTCCACCTTTCTCATGTCTGGGCAGCCATCGCATTTGCGGCGGGACTCAGCATTTACATAGAAATAAACGCCAGAAATCATCAAAGAAAGAAGGTAATAAAGAAATGAAAAGCACATTGAAGCGATTCCTTTCGCTTGTGCTCTGCATGTTCATGGTCATGGTACTGCTTCCAAATGTGACCATGACAGCGTTTGCAGCAACCAGTGGCACTGTGACAGGTTTAACCGACGAAAATATCGGGCTGAGTTTTGAAGGTGATGCAGATGATGCTTGGTCGGCCAATGGTACGAGCATTATCGGCGCAGCTACCAGTACAGGCGGAACATGCAGTGATACACAGCATAGTTCCACACTGACAATTACAAATAAGAAGTCGACAACAGCAACCCTTTCTTTTGACTATACCATTGAACAGAATAGTGGAACGATTCAGGTAGATGGTACTGTAGTTTCTTCGGGTGCCAGTTTTACCAAGGAACTGGCGGCAAACGAGAGCGTTAAAGTATACATCAAGTCTGGCAGCACCAGTGCTGCCACGAAGATCACCCTTACCAACGTGGTTCTGGTAAGCGATGTCAATGCAACTGCGACTTTCGTGCCTGCTGAAAACGGTACTTATACAGTAGACGGAAAACTCATTACCGAGGAATATAGCAACACGCAAAGCTCCATGACTGCTTATCAGGTAGTGGCGACTCCGGCGGATGGTTATCAGTTCATGGGCTGGTATGATGTTTCTAACGAGAAATATATCAGCACGTCTGCAAAGGCTGCGTTGAACATTGAAAATGACTGCACTATCACAGCGCGGTTCGCAAGTAAAACGGCGGCCCTGTTTGAAACCGGCGGCCAGCGGTTTGCAGACCTGAATGAAGCGGTTGTTTATGCGCAGGCAAACGGTCAGTCCAAGATCACCTTGGCTACAAACGGTTCGATCAGCGGTACTTATACCATCCCGACGGGTATTACCCTGCTGATTCCGTTTGATGAGGCGGGAACGCTGTATACGGATGCTCCTGCGGCGATTCGGACGACTCCCGAGTCTAAGCCTTTCCGAACGCTGACGATGAGCGAAGGCACTTCTATTACCGTCAATGGTGCCATCAGTTTGGGCGGCAGATATTTTGCAGCTGGCGGCGGTCAGCAGGGACGTCCCGTTGGTGATTATGGATACATCAAAATGGCGGATAACAGCTCCATTACGGTCAAGAACGGCGGCAAGCTCTATGCATGGGGCTTTATCTCCGGCAGCGGTTCTGTTCTGGCGGAATCTGGCGCAACCGTGTATGAGTTCTATCAAATCGCGGACTTCCGTGGCGGCAGCGCATCTTCCGGCATGGGCCATGGGGTGTTCCCATTTTCGCAGTACTTCGTACAAAATATCGAAGTTCCCTTGACGTTGAATGCCGGCGCCAATGAACAGGTTTACAGCGGCGTTTTTGCAATGAGCACCACATATACTACTGCTATTAATTTCATTGGTGACAACGGTATGTTCAAAGTGGAATCCGGTAGCTTTACTAAGGATTACGATGAAAAGACAGACCGTCTTGTATTCACAGTAAACGGCGAGGCGGCATTGAACACGTTGTCGCTGACGCTTGCAAGCATGGATGTCGACTCTGCAAGCTATGTGCTGCCTATCACCAACAACATTACCATCAATATTCAGTCCGGCAATGTGACCATCAATCAGGATGCAGCTCTGCTGGCGGGCGTTGAGGTCAATATTGCCGAGGGCGCTGGCCTGACGGTTGCAAACGGGAAGAATATCTATTTCTATGACAGCGATGAGTGGAACTCCGACAACTTCGTCTGGGGCCCCTGCAAGTTTAAGTCCGTGGCCTATGCGCCTGGTAAGGCATATAACCGTTCTAACAACGATTTGGTCGATGCCAAGATGAATGTGAACGGCAGTGTAACGGCGATTGGCGCCATCTACACCACCAAGGGCGGTGCAAATATCTGCTCCAGCAACGGCACCGGTAAGTACATTCAGCAAGGCACACCCGGTACGGAAACCGAAACCTATCAATATAATGCGGGCAGCAATGCAGTGACTATCCCCATCACCGCTGCCAAGCTACACAACGCAGACGGCTCTTACACCGAAACTGCGACCGCAAACGCTGGCGATGTTATCAACTATGTCAATGGCGTCTGGGGCGGCGAAGAGCCTGCGGAGCTGACGGTTACCTTTGAAGCCAACGGAAGTGCGGAATACCCGGTCGAAGGCACGATGGCCCCGCAGACCGTAACTGCAAAGAAGGATACGGCGCTGAATGCAAACACCTTCACCCGTGAAGGCTACAACTTCCTGAACTGGAATACGGCGGCTGACGGTACTGGCGACTCCTATGCGGATGGTGCGACTGTTAATCTGACCGAGAACACCACTCTTTATGCTCAGTGGGAGGACAATCATTCTCTCACCAAGGTGATCAACAAGAAGGATGCCACCTGCACCGAGTGCGGCTACACCGGTGATACAGTCTGCGCCATCTGCGGCAAGGAAATCACCAAGGGTGAAACCATTCAGATCAAGGGTCATACTGAGGTCATTGACCCCGCAGTCGCGCCGACCTGCACCGAGCCCGGCAAGACCGAGGGCAAGCACTGTGATGTTTGCAAGGAAGTGCTTGTTAAACAGGAGGTAGTCCCTGCGACCGGCCACAAGCCGGAGATTCGCAATGCGGTCGAAGCGACGCTTACGACGCCCGGTTACACCGGCGACACCTACTGCTCTGTCTGCAATGAACGGCTGAAACAAGGCGAGGAAATTCCTAAGACCGGCGCACATATCACTTGGGTAATTGATGGCCAGGTCGTAGCTGAGGAAGATTATCTGAAGGGCACCATGCCTTCCTTCAAGGGCAGCACAGATAAGGCTCCTGACGAGAACTACCGCTACACCTTCACCGGCTGGAGCCCGGAGGTTGTGGTTGCTGAAGAGGATGCCACTTATACGGCACAGTACTCTGCAACTGCACGTGTGTTCTACACCATCACCTTCAACGCCAATGGTGGCGAAGGCAGTATGGAGCCTCAGCGCTTTGAGGTCGGTGTGGACACTGCCTTGAATATCAACGCCTTTACCCGTGAGAACTACAAGTTCAACGGCTGGAACACTGCCGCAGATGGCAGCGGAGCCACCTATGCCGATGCGGGCGCAATTCTTGAACTGACCGGAGATATGACGCTGTATGCACAGTGGCAGATCTGGAACGGCTGGTTTACGGATGTGAACGGCAAGCAGTACTACCAGAACGGCGTACTGCAGAAGACCGGTTGGACCGTCATTGACGGCAATACCTATTATCTGGACACCGAAACCGGATACGCGGCTACCGGAATCACGACACTGGTCCCCAATGGAGCAACGGAAGAAGCCCGCTGCGTCTTCGACGCAAACGGCGTATTCCAGAGCAACGTTACCGGTGTTTACAGCGTCGGAGCGGACACCTATTGGCTCAACAGCGGCATCATCGAAGAAGAAGCCGGCCTGAAGCGCGTTGTCAAGGAGAACGGCGAGGTCAACTATTATTACTTCGCGGTTCAGAAGAATCTGGAGGAGCGTGAGGGCCTGACCCTCTCGGCGGCGGTGAAGAGCACTGTGCTGAACGGCAAGGATTGCTGGCTCCACAAGACCAATGGCCTTGCGCTTCCTGAATGGGGCTACTACTTCGATGAGAACGGTGTCATTCTGCACGACGAGGACACCGGCAAGAACGGAATCCTGAAGGCTGGCGAAGATCTCTTCTACTATGTCGACGGCATCAAGGCTCCTGCAGGTATGATCAAGATCGGTGACGATTACTACTATGCCAACAGCAAGGGCCAGCTGATCGTGAACCAGACCTACTACTGCTCCAGAATGAACGGTCTGATGGAGGAAGGAACCTATGCCTTTGACGCAAAGGGCAAGCTCATTCCGGGTGCTACGGACAAGAATGGCATCGTGAAGGACGATGACGGCGTGCTTCGTTACTATGTCAACGGCAAGGTAACCTATGTTGGCCTGATTGAAATTGACGGTGATTTCTACTATGTCCGCAGCAGCGGTGAGGTCGTGAACGATTGTGTGTACTACATTTCCTGGACGCATGGCCTGAAGGAAGCCGGCTACTACACGTTCGATGAGAACGGAAAGCTGACCGGCACTCCGAAGAATGGCATCGTCGAGGAAGATGGTGTTCTGCATTACTATGTCAACGGAACACTGACCTATGCGGGCCTCATCAAAATTGGCGATGATTATTACTATGTGAATTCCAAGTGCGAAGTGGTACGCGATTGTGATTACTACATTTCCTGGACGCATGACCTGATGCCCCAGGGCAGATATCACTTCGACGCAGATGGCAAGCTGACAGGCAGCGTCGCACCTCTGAAAAACGGGATCTACGAGGAAGACGGAAGCCTGTACTTCTACAGGAACGGTGAACGTACCTATGCCGGTCTGATCCAGATCGACGGCGACTACTACTATGTGCGTTCCACCTGTGAGGTCGTCCATGACCGCAGCTACTATGTGTACTGGACGCACGGCCTGATGCCGGAGGGATATTACAACTTTGACAGTGCTGGCCGGATGATTCTGGACAGCGAAACCGAGTAAATACACTGGAACCGCCGGGGCGCACCTTGGCGCCTCGGCGGTTCTCTTTTATCACACAACATCGGAGATGAGAAGGATGAAAGTGCTGTTTGTCAATTTGGTATATGGGACTGGAAGCACTGGAAAAATCATCGCTGATATCATGAACCTGCTGAAAAAGTATGGCAATGATGTAAAGACTTTATACGGTACGGGAGCATGCTCCGACAATGCGGACACAGTGAAGGTGTCTGGAAAGCTGGAGTATTACTTTCACAATGCAGTATCACGATTCACAGACCATGCGGGACTATATTCCTGGGCGGCGACCAGAAAGATGATCCGAGAAATCAGAGCGTTTCAGCCTGATCTGATCCATCTGCACACGCTGCACGGCTTCTATGTGAATTACGAGATGCTGTTCCGCTTTTTGAAGGAAGCGAATATTCCCGTCGTTTGGACTTTGCATGATTGCTGGACTTTTACCGGCCATTGCACACATTTCTCGCAAGTCAAGTGTATGCAATGGCAGACCGAGTGCCGGGACTGCAAATTGCTGTACCGGTATCCGCAATGCTATTGGAAAGGCGATGTAAGGCATAACTTCCTTCGCAAAAAGAATGCCTTTACCGGTGTAAAAAGTCTGACCATCACAACGCCCTCGCAATGGCTTGCGGATCAGGTTTCACAGTCGTTCCTACAGAACTATCCGAGAACCGTTATTCCCAACGGGATTGACCGCACGATTTTCCGCCCACAGTCCAGCAGCTTGCGTGAAAAGTATCATCTGGAAGATAAGAAAATCGTCCTCGGGGTAGCCAATGCATGGAATGCACGCAAGGGATTGCCAGACTTGTTGACGCTTGCTGGCCGCCTCGGCTCTGACTATCAGGTGGTTTTGATTGGCCTAATCGAAAAGCAACTGCCGAATATTCCTTCCAATGTGCTTGGGCTTTTACGCACGGCAAATCAAATCGAATTGGCGCAATGGTACTCTACCGCAGATGTGTTTGTGAACCCTACCTATGAGGAAACCTTTGGCCTGACTACGGTAGAGGCCCAGGCATGCGGAACGCCAGTGGTGGTATACGAAACGGACGGTTGTCCTGAAACGGTAGCACCGGGAAATGGACGCTTGATTCCGCAGGGCGATATGCAGGCACTGGAGAATGCCGTGAGAGACGTGGCAGACAGCAACTGGCGTGCGGACCCTAAAAAAATGGTGCGTTTTGACAAGGACACGGTGTATCAAGGCTATGTCAAACTCTATGAAAATGTTTTGTCTACTTTGGGAAAAGGGCGTGTGATGGCCACATGAGAATTCTTTTTTGCAGTAACTACTTTACGCATCATCAGATCCCCCTATCCGATGCCCTCTATGAATTGACAAATCACAACTATTGCTTCGTGGCACATAAAGAGATGGATGCAGAGCGAAAGGACCTCGGATGGGGAAATGATTTGGTGCGTCCATATACCTGTTCGGCATCAGACCAGGAGGTTCAGAAGCAATTAAATGATCTGGATGTTTTGATAGCAGGTTCCTTTCCAGAGCGTCAGACAAAGGAATACGGCAAAAAGGCCAAATTGTTTTTCCGATATTCCGAGCGACCGCTGAAAGCTGGAAATCCTGTTTTGAAATATATACCGCGATTTCTCAAGTGGCATTATTACAATCCACCTTGGCGGAAGACATATATGCTCTGCGCCAGTGCCTATACCGCGGGGGATTATGCAAAATTCGGCCTTTTCCATAATCGGTGCTACAAATGGGGTTACTTTCCGGAGACGATCCGGTATCCCAGCATTGATGACTTGATTGACCGCAAAGCAAAAGCAACCATTTTGTGGTGTGGACGCTTTCTGGACTGGAAGCATCCGGACGATGTGATTGAGGTTGCAAAGAGACTCCATGAGGCAGGATGCTGCTTCAAAATCGAGATGATCGGTACCGGTGAGATGGAGCGGCAGCTCAAGCAACAGGCTTCGGAAGCTGGACTTCTGGATGAAAATGTACGGTTTCTTGGGGCCATGTCTCCGGAAGCCGTGCGTCGTCATATGGAAAGCGCAGGCATCTACTTATTCACAAGTGACCGCCAAGAGGGCTGGGGCGCTGTGTTAAACGAGGCCATGAACAGCGGCTGTGCGGTGGTTGCCAGCGATGCAGCAGGGGCAACACCTTACCTCGTAAATGACGGCGTGAATGGAAGCGTTTATCACTCCGGCAATATTCAGGAGCTTTATGAAAAGGTACGACGGCTTCTTGAAAATACGACTATGCAGTATAGCTTTGGAAAAGCGGCGTACCTGACGATTACAGAATTGTGGAATGCAGAGGTTGCCGCAAAGCGATTTTTGCAGCTATCGCAGGCACTTTTGAACGGCACAGACGCTTCCGGCTTGTTTGCGAACGGTCCATGCAGCCTCGCAAAGCCGCTGCGGGAGGACTGGTATCAAAGATGAAGTTGAAGACTATCAAAAAACGAATTGTGATTTACCTTGTCAATCATGTCTTGGCCGGAACACGTTTTTTCCCCGCAAAGAGGAGCCTTCTTCGTTCCATCGGCTATGAGATCGGAGAAAATACCAAAATTGTCGGGCCGATTCATAATACAGGGACGCTCCGCATTGGTGCGAATTGTTGGATTGGATGCAATCTCACTGTCCATGGAAATGGGACAGTGACGATTGGAGATAACTGCGATATTGCTCCGGATGTCACCTTCCTGACAGGTGGACACCAGATGGGCGACCATAGCAGGCGGGCTGGAAAAGGCGAATCCTATCATATTACAGTAGGCAGCGGCGTATGGATCGGTGGTCGGGTTACGCTCCTATTGAATACGAGCATTGGGGATGGAAGTATGATCGCAGCCTGTGCCTGTGTTCCTAAAGATGTGCCGGCGGATACGATGGTGGCCGGTGTCCCAGCCAAAGTGATGAAGGAGCTTGAAGATTTTGCTGCAGTCGCTCAGAAAGAATAAAGTCGTTAAAAATGCCGGATGGATCATCGGTGGCAAAGTGGCGAACAAGCTGCTGGCCTTTGTCGTTGGTATTTTTGCGGCGCGCTATCTTGGCCCAAGCAATTACGGCCTGATCAATTACGCGGCGGCATATGCGGCATTCTTTGCCTCGCTCTGTACGCTTGGCATTAACAGCGTGATCGTTAAGAACTTTGTGGATCATCCGGATCAGCAGGGCGAAACAATTGGAACGACCCTGCTGCTGCGGGCGATCTCAAGTCTGCTGTCTGCGCTGGCAATCATCGGCATTGTCAGTGTTGTGGACAGAGGGGAACGTCTCACCATTGTGGTTGTGGCGCTGTACAGCATTGGCCTCATTTTTCAGGTGTTTGATACCCTCAACTACTGGTTTCAGGCCAGGCTCCAGTCCAAGTATTCCGCCATTGCCGAACTCGTCTCGTATGCGGCAATGTCTGTGTACAAAATTATTTTGCTTGCGCTTGGGAAAAGCGTGGAATGGTTCGCCGTTGCAAGCGCATTGGATTACATCGTACTTGCGGTGTTTTTGCTGATTGCTTATTTCAAAAATGGCGGAACAAGATTCCGTTACTCTCTGGAAAAAGCAAAGGAGCTTCTGCAAAGCAGCGGCAGCTTTATCATAGCCGGGCTGATGGTCTCCATCTATGCTTGTACAGATAAGCTGATGCTCAAGCAGATGCTTGGCGCAGATGCCGTCGGACATTATTCACTTGCTTCGACGGTCAGCGTTTCATGGGCCTTTATTCTCTCAGCAATCATTGATTCCCTTTATCCGGAGATCGTGCAGAGTTTTCAGAAAGACCGCCTGCGCTATGAGCGGAAGAACCGGCAGCTCTACGCAATTGTTTTTTATGTGTCCCTGTTCGTATCCGCAATGATCTGCCTTGTCGCAAAGCCTTTTATTTTGATTCTCTATGGAGAAAACTATCTGCCGGCAGTCGGGCCTCTGCGCATCGTGGTTTGGTACACAGCGTTTTCCTACCTTGGTGTTGCCAGAAATGCATGGATGGTATGTGAAAACAGGCAGAAATATCTGAAATACCTGTATGTCAGTGCGGCTGCACTTAATGTTGTGCTGAACCTTGCGCTGATCCCATCGTGGGGAGCATCTGGAGCCGCTGCGGCCTCGCTAATCACCCAGGCTTCGACAACAGTGATTCTTCCCGCAATAATAAGGCCTTTGAGACCAAACTGTAGACTGATGCTTGATGCAGTACTTTTTCGCGGGATTTTTCCAAAAAAGAATGAAAGCACAGCAAGGAGAAATTGGAGATGAGTGTTCTTTTCGGCAAAAGAACAAATGCCGCTAATACAATAACTATTGTGGGGCTGTTCCTCTTTTCGGTCGGTGCCTTCAATCTTCCTGGTCAAATTTTCTTCGCATTGACTCTTTACTTTTTTATATGGAAATCGAAAACCATTGTCATTGAAAAGCATGATGTTATTCTCTTGCTTTTTTCGACATCCTATTTTGTTATTTATACTTTTAACTTTGGATTTGCGGTAAAAAGTCTAATCATATATCTTTGGGGACCTTGGGCAGCCTACTTGTTCGGAAAGTGGTTTGTTTTATCTGATAATAGCGACCGTTCGTTTCAAGAAATGACGAATACGCTAACATTTGGTTTCTTTCTGCACGGCGTTTTGAATCTGCTCGCATATCTTAAATCAGACTACTATGCGCAATATGCTTATCAAAGAGTGTCCGTCGATTTTTGGCGTGGTGACATGGTTTCAGTTATCTCTACGGGGTTTATGTTCACATTTGCGGTTGCTCTTTCAACTTCAATCCTGTTCTCCCATTGCGGGGTTCGAAAAAAGCTTATAGCGCTGGCGGTTCTATTGATGAGTACGTTTGAAGCATCGTTCTTTGCCTATCGAACGATGATATTCATTGTTTTAATTCTTGTTGCTTTTAACCTACTTCGTTGGCTTCATGACTCATCTGTGCGAATCAGCAGAAAAGCTTTGCTCATTGGGCTTGCCGCGCTCTTTTTTGTTGCGATATTTGCAATTGTGTTCCTGAATGCTTTCGGAATTCAAGATGAATTGCTGTCTTTGAAAATTGTACGGCGACTGCTATACGATGACAAATCTTCGAGGTTTAAAACATGGACCTCATATTTGTTTTCGGGGGATTGGCTTCGTTATCCCTTTGGAGGCCAGAAGAGTGAATTCGCATATCACGGAGAGTGGGTACACAATCTATGGCTTGATATTTTAAATAAGGTTGGACTGATTCCCTTTGTAATCGCTGTAATATTTACGATAACGAGCATACGGTCTGCATATGGTGCCGCTGTGCGTATGAAAAAAACAAACCACAATTTGCTATCAAATCAAATTGCAAGTTTAGGTTTAGGTGCATTGCTGATCTGTATGCCTGAGCCTGTTGTTGATGCAAATCCGTATTTTTTCTTTGCTATTCTAATGCTATTGGGTGGCATCAAAGGAGTGGAGTGCTCATTCGGCAAGGAAGATACCGCTGAATCGGAAAGGGGATTCTAAAGACATGTCTCAATTCAAAGATAAAATACTGCTCATTACCGGTGGGACAGGCTCCTTTGGCAACGCTGTGCTGCGCCGCTTCCTGACCACCGACATTGCAGAGATCCGCATTCTCTCACGGGATGAGAAGAAGCAGGATGATATGCGGCATACCTATCAGGAGCTGTATCCGCAGTATGCGGAAAAGATCAAATTCTACATAGGTGATGTGCGGGACTACCGTTCCATCGACCCGGCGTTCCGCGGGGTGGATTATGTATTCCACGCAGCCGCCCTCAAGCAGGTACCCTCCTGCGAGTTTTACCCCATGGAAGCGGTCAAAACCAACGTGGCCGGTTCTGACAATGTGATCTCTGCCTGTGTGGAAAACCATGTGAAGAAGGCAATCTTCCTGTCTACGGACAAGGCGGCTTATCCCATCAATGCTATGGGCATGACGAAGGCCGTCATGGAGAAGAATGTGATCGCCCGCTCCCGGCAGATGCTGCCCGGAGATCCGGTTCTGTGCCTGACCCGATACGGCAACGTCATGGCTTCCCGCGGCTCGGTCATCCCGCTGTTCTGCGACCAGATCGACGAGGGGAAGCCCCTGACGATCACGAATCCCAATATGACCCGTTTTATGATGACGCTCAGCGATGCCGTAGACCTTGTGCTTTATGCCTTTGAGCATGGCGAACAGGGCGACCTGTTCGTGCAGAAGGCCCCTGCTGCGACCATCGAGACGCTGGCACAGGCTGTGCTGGAGCTGAAGCACTCCAACCTTGGCACGACGATCATCGGAACGCGGCATGGCGAAAAGCTCTTTGAGGTGCTGGTCACTGCAGAGGAAATGATGCGGGCGGAAGAGCTGCCCGGCTTCTTCCGCATTCCGGCGGACAACCGGGATCTGAACTATGACAACTATTTCAGTAAAGGCAACCCGGAATTCGGCAAGATCGAGCAATATACCTCACACAATACACACCGGCTGAATGTGGAAGAAATGAAACAGCTGCTGCTGAAGCTGAAACTGTTCGGAGGAACTTGCTAATGAACGTATTGATTACCGGCGCAAACGGATTTGTTGGGAAAAATCTGACGCAGCGTCTGTATACGCTCAGGGACCACAGAGACAGGACGCGACCGACTTTACAAATAGAGGAGATCTTCCTGTGTACACGGGAAACCGCTCCTGGTGTATTCACGGAATATTGCCGGAAAGCGGATTTCGTGGTCCACCTGGCTGGTGTGAACCGGCCCCAGGATCCGGGAGAATTTGCAGCCGGAAACACGGACTTCACCCGTACCCTGTTGGAGATGCTTCGGGAAAGCGGCAACCGCTGCCCAGTGCTGCTCTCCTCCTCCATTCAGGCCAGCCTGACCGGACGATATGCCGAAAGTCCCTATGGGCAGTCCAAAAAAGCGGCGGAGGAACTGCTCCTCGCTTACGGCAGAGAAACCGGTGCAAACGGGATGATCTATCGTCTGCCGAACCTGTTTGGCAAGTGGTGCCGCCCCAACTACAATTCGGTGGTGGCAACCTTTTGCCATCATATCGCGCGGGATCTGCCGATCACCGTTTCAGACCCGGCAGTCGAATTGGAACTGGTCTACATTGACGACCTGATTGACGAGATCCTGAATGCCATGGAGGGCCATCCCAACCGGACAGATGGGGCGTATTGCAGCGTTCCGGTCAGTTACCGCGTGACGCTGGGCGAGATCGTCCGTCTACTCCGAACGTTCCGGGAGCAGCCGCAGACGCTTTTGCTGCCAGAGATCCCGGATGGCAGCTTTGCAAAGAAGCTCTATAGTACCTATCTGTCCTATCTGCCGCCAGAAAAAATTGCGTTTCCGCTGAAGATGAATGTGGATGAGCGAGGCAGCTTCACGGAGCTTCTGAAGACCGCCTCCTGCGGACAGGTCTCCGTCAACATCACGAAACCGGGTGTCACCAAGGGACAGCACTGGCACAACAGCAAGTGGGAGTTCTTTATGGTCGTGGCCGGACACGGACTGATTCAGGAACGTCAAATCGGCTCAGATGAAAAGATCGAATTCGAGGTCAGCGGCGACCGGATCCAGGCTGTTCATATGTTGCCGGGCTATACCCACAATATTATCAATCTGAGTGAAACGGAAAATCTGGTGACAGTCATGTGGGCCAACGAGCAGTTTGACCCCAGCCATCCGGATACCTACTTTGAGGAGGTGTAGCAATGGGAAAGCTGAAGCTGATGACGATTATCGGTACGCGGCCGGAAATCATCCGGCTGTCCGCCACGATAAAGTGCTGCGACCGGTACTTTGAGCAGATTCTGGTCCACACCGGTCAGAACTACGACTACACCCTCAATCAGGTGTTTTTTGACGATCTTGGTCTCCGGGCACCGGACTATTATCTGGATGCCGTAGGCGATGATCTCGGAGCCACGATTGGGAATATCATCGAGAAGTCCTACAAGCTGATGGTGCGGGTCAGGCCGGATGCGGTGCTGGTCCTGGGCGACACCAACTCCTGCCTTTCTGTGATCGGCGCCAAACGGCTGCACATTCCGATTTTCCATATGGAGGCGGGTAACCGCTGCAAGGACGAGTGCCTGCCGGAGGAGACGAACCGACGCATTGTGGATATCATCAGTGATGTAAATCTCTGCTATTCGGAGCACGCGCGCCGGTATCTGATGGAGTGCGGCCTGCCGAAGGAGCGCACCTTTGTGACAGGCAGCCCCATGGCCGAGGTACTGCACGCCAATCTGGACAAGATCGAAGCGAGCAATGTCCACCAGCGTTTGGGACTGACTAAGGGGCAGTACATTCTGCTCTCGGCCCATCGGGAGGAAAATATCGATACAGACCGCAATTTTGTCCAGTTGTTCACAGCGGTCAATGCCATGGCAGAGAAGTATGATATGCCAATCCTTTACTCCTGCCACCCCAGAAGCAGAAAGCGGCTGGAGGCGACGGGATTCCAGCTGGACACCCGTGTGATCGCCCACGAACCGCTGGGCTTCCTTGATTACAACTGCCTCCAGATGAACGCTTTTGCGGTAGTTTCCGACAGCGGAACGCTGCCGGAGGAAAGCAGTTTCTTCCTGTCTGTCGGTAAGCCATTCCCGGCAGTCAGCATCCGCACCTCCACTGAGCGCCCCGAGGCGCTGGACGCGGGCTGCTTTGTACTCGCCGGAATCGACGCGGACTCCCTCCTGCAGGCGGTGGAGATGGCTGTCGGGATGCAGCGGGCGGAATGCTTTGGCACACCGGTAGCGGGGTACACTGCTGAAAACGTGTCCATGAAGGTTGCGAGAATCATTCAGAGCTACACGGGCATCGTCAATAAAATAGTTTGGAGGAAAGACGAATAAATGGCGCTTGCAGATAATCACATACACTTTTTGCTTGGAGTGGATGACGGTGCGAAAGACGAAGAAGTAATGCACGCCATTTTAGACGTGGCATAGCAAAAGGACCAAAGGGGGAGATACAAACAAGGGAGCTGTATATGGGGAAGCGCGGTGGGAAAAGGCAACTGCGTATCCCGTTCTCCGGCTTTACAACATTTGCCCGGGTGTGGCATCATGCGGGCTAAAACAAATTCGCAAATAAGGGGGGATGTCTGTGTCAGACGCCAGAGAACAACCGGCGGCGCAGCCGCAAAAAAAACGCATGAGCCGCGGAACGCGCGTGCTGGTCATCATCGTGTGTGTTCTGCTTGCCATTGCGCTGATCCTGGTCGCCACGGTGCTGATCCTGTCGGCGGTCGGCCGCAATGCGCTGACGAACGACGACGGGGTGAACATTGCCCGCGATGATGTGGAGGCGCTTGGCTCCGGCACGGTGCGTTACAACGGCCAACTCTACCGCTACAATACCGACATTGTCACGATCCTGCTCATGGGTGTGGACGAGGAGGTCAAGCAGGATACCGGCGGCGTCTATGGAAACGCAAACCAGTCGGATGCGAATATCCTTGCGGTGCTCGACATGCGTAACCAGGAGCTGACGCTTGTGTCCATCTCGCGTGATGCGATGTGCACGCTTGACGTTCTTGACAGCACCGGCGCACACGTCGGCACGGCCACGGCGCAGCTGGCGCTGGCCTATTCCTACGGCGACGGAGCAGAGCGGAGCTGCGAGCTGACGAGCGCGGCCGTCTCGCGCCTGTTTTATGACCTGCCGATCCCGGCCTACGGATCGATCTATATGCAGGGTATCCGCCAGCTTGTGGACAGTGTTGGTGGTGTGACCGTTACGCCGGATGCGAGCTTTTCCGGTTTCACCGCCGGACAGCCCGTGACGCTCACCGGTCAGCGCACGGAGAATTATATCCGCTACCGCGCAGACTCGACCGAGGGCAACAATCAGCGCATGCAGCGGCAGAAGCAGGTCGTGCTCGCGCTCGTGAACAAGATGCTCGCGCAGGTCAAGGAGGACCCGGCGAGCGTGCTGGCGCTCTATAACGATGTTCGGCGCAATAT
>ENA-ORCP01000314-ORCP01000314.1-human-gut-metagenome-genome-assembly--contig:-NODE-314-length-43000-cov-19.382988_pt1 | contig 43000 bp, 38 predicted proteins | sample MGYA00242990_ERZ507991 | MGnify/ENA primary metagenome ERZ507991 (study PRJEB26167, sample SAMN06115496) | human gut metagenome | host: Homo sapiens | place: China:Henan | collected 2015-05-07... | reverse complement strand
TGGCTGTCGTCAAACAGCTTGGGGGTGGGAGAAAAGCTGTTGATGGGTGCCACATCGCCCAGAACGATGTAACCCACGCCGCCCTTTGCCAGGCGGGTGTAAAAGCCCATGTCCTGCTCGCTGATCATGCCGTTCTTCTCGTAGCCAGTGGTCAGCGGGGGGAACATGATGCGGTTCTTAAAGGTCTGTCCGCCCACTACAATGGGCTGCAGGATCATGTTTTCCATACAAATGCCTCCTTACAGATGTGCTTTGATGAATGCGGCGGTCTTTTCCTCCACGGCGGCACGAGCGGTCAGCGTGGCAAAGTTGTGTCCGCCGCCTGCAATGGTGTCCACCTCGGGTGCGGTGTACCCCTCGGCATAGCGGCTGCAGGTGCCCTCGTCCACCAGACGGTCATCGTCGGCGCGCAGCAGAAGCACCGGGCCGTTGTAGCCCTTGGCCTCGGTAAAGGGATCAGGGTGCTTGGCCATCTCATAATTGAAGGCCATCTTGTAGCACAGTCCCTCCATGTCGGCGTAGTCCTTGCCGGTCTGGGTCACACCGTCGGCGCGCTGGGCGCAGCCGAACCACATCCCTGCGCCCGGGCACAGCAGGATCAGGCCGTGGGGCTGGATCACCGGAGCGCAGGAGGCAGCAATGTAGCCGCCCATGCTCTGGCCGGAGAGGAACATCTTTTCGCTGTCCACATAGGGCTGCTGGGCTGCCCATGCAAAGATATCCTGTGCATCGGTGTGCAGGCCGTCAAAGCTCATATCCTCGAACTCGCCGTCGCTCTCGCCGTTGCCGTAGAAATCAAACCGTGCGCTGCCGATGCCCTGCGCTGCCAAAGCGCGGGACAGGTGGGTGTACATGGACTTGTAGCCGCTGCAGCTGCCGGCAAAGCCGTGCAGATGCACCACAAAGGGCACCTTGCCCTCCGTATCAGGCAGGGTCACGATGCCGCGCAGGGTGTGACCATTGCGGTTTTGAAACTGGACCTGTAAGATCTTCATTTACTTGCTCTCCTTTGCGGCACGGCGAGCCTTCAGCTCGGTCAGCATCTCAGCAGTCTTCTGCTTGGTCAGGGGATAGACGAAGAACAGGATGGCAACTGCAATGCCGTAGCCCAGGAAGTAGACGCCGGTGTAGCTCTTCCAGATAGCGTTCACAACGCCTGCGGTCTGCACAGCGCCAGCGGTAACGTTGTAGCCGATGGCACCCAGCACAAAGCTGGACAGGCTGCCGGAAATGGCGCTTGCAAGCTTGCGGAAGAAGGAGTAGGTGGAGTAAACGATGCCCTCGTTGCGCTCGCCGGTCTGCAGCTCGTGGTAGTCGATGGCGTCGTTGACCATAGCCCAGATCAGCACCTGCATGCCGGAAGCGCCCAGATAGCAGATACCGTTGATGACGATGAAGGCCACGGGGTTATGGATGGGGAAGAAGAACAGGATGCCGAACACGATGGCGGCAAAGCCGGCACCCATGCAGCACCACTCCTTCTTGCCGAACTTGTTGGCCAGAGGCTGGGTGATGGCAAAGGAGAGCACTGCATACAGCACGCTGAGCATACCGGAAACGGCCTGGATCTTGACGTTGCCGAAGAAGTCCTTGTACAGATAGGTGTTCAGGCCGTTGACCACAGAAGCGCCGATCATGCCGGTCAGGCTGAAGAACATAACGCCCAGCAGAGCCTTGTTGTGAGAGATCTCCTTGAGCACGTGCAGGTAGTTCAGCTTTTCGCCCTGCGGACGCTCGGGCACTTCCACGCGCTCCTTGCACCACACGCAGGTGATCTGCAGGCACAGCAGACCCAGCATAGCGCAGATGCAGGCCAGCATCAGGAAGCGGCCAGCCACGGGCTTGTTGTCCACATACAGGAACAGGGGGCCGATCATGACCATGACGGTCATGAAGATGGTGCCGCCCAGGCTGCGGTAGCGGGACAGTGCGGTGCGCTGGCTCACATCATCGGTCATCACGCTGGACAGGGTGCCGAAGGGCACGTTGACGCAGGTGTACAATGCCTCATACAGCACATAGGTGATGAACATGTAAGCCAGACGCAGACCGTAGTTGATGTTGCCCACATTGACAAAGCCCAGCACACAGAGCACTGCCATGGGGAACGAGAAAGCGCGGATCCACGGGATGAACTTGCCGCCCTTGGTGGCCTTGCGGGAGTCCACGATCGCACCGATGATGGGGTCGTTGACGGCATCCCAGATTTTGGTGACCAGCAGCAGGATACCCACATGGAAGGGGTTGACCTGCAGGATCAGGGTGTAGAAGATCGACAGATACATGGCGCGGTACTGCTCCGTGAAGCAGCAGCCCAGATCGCCCAGTGTATAGCCGATCTTGTCCTTCATGGAGAAGGGCCGAACGGTCTTTTTCTGGTCCATTGCGTTTTATCCTCCTTAAAAAACAGATGAAACCACGAGGCTTTTCACACAAGCCTCTTCTCTTCAATTGTATTATACGTTAATTTTGCGTCAAAGCATATCCAAAAAATGATTGAAAACTATCGCAAATTGATGTATTATGCAATTATGACAGTTGTACTTTTCAGTTGTGTACAACAAACTGTCGCATCTGACAGTTCCACGGAGGGAATTTTGGTGAATTATACAGCCAAACGTTATCTTTTTGAACAAAGCACTGTTCGGGAATTCTTTTCCGGCGCGTATTATGACCTGTTTCTGGTCATCCGGGGCAGCGGTGTGTTCCGGTGCAGCGAGGTGGTGCTGCCCGCCCAGCAGCAGAACCTGATCATCCTCAAGCCCGGGCAGGGCGGCAGGCTGGAATATGCCGGAACCTACGGCCCGCTGGAGATCATCCGGGTGCAGTTGTCTCCCCAGATGCTGGCGCAGTTGTCGGATGAGGACACCAACTTTGAAAAAAGCTTCAACGTGGTGCCCTTCCGGCAAGTGGCTGTCCGGCCGGACAGCCAGATCTATATGCTGCTGAAGAATCTTGCCCGGAAGCTGCTGATGCTCCCCCAGGAGAGCAGTCAGTTCGGCGCGGCGGCGTTCGAGCACGGCATCCTGCAGATGTTCGTGGTGCTGGCACTGCGTGCCTGCATCCATGCCGAATTCCACACCGCTTCGGTCAGCCGCCACCACCTGATGCTGGATGAGGTATTCCTCTTTATTCAGGCGCACCTCACCGAGGAACTGACGCTGGAGCGTCTGGAAAAGGAGTTTTTCGTCTCCCGGGAGCACATTGCCCGGGAATTCAAACGCCAGACCGGCCAGACCGTGCACCGCTACATCGTAAAGGCCCGGCTGGACCGCTGCTGCACCCTCATTGAGCAGGGCCTCCCCATCACCGAGGTGTACAAGACCAGCGGCTTTGGGGGCTATAACCACTTTTTCCGCGCCTTTAAAAAGGAATACGGCATGACACCCAAGGAATATTTCAGCACCACCCGGCAGGATGCCCGGGGATGAGCCTTTGCAAAAGAAGTCCCGGCTGCAATTTTTGTGCAGGCTGAAACGTATTTTATGTAAAACGGCAGTTGCCGTTTTTCAACGAACGATCTCCATTGCTGACAGGAGGGAAGCTCTATGAAACTTTCTGCTGATTATCGTGCCCTTGCGCTGGATGCCCTGCGTGGCAGATGGAAGACAGCTGTTCTGGCCGGACTGATCGCCAGTGTGCTGGGAGCCAACATTGTGAGCAGCTCAGACAGGGTCATCTCCAACATGAGCCAGAACGCCAACGGCGACACCCCAGGGTTTGCCGGGCTGCTTTCTACCGGCAGCGGCGGCGTGCTGGCGGTTCTCGTGATCTGCATCCTTGCCTGGGCAGTGTTCACCGTCATTGTGAGCGGTGCGGCGCGGCTGGGCTACGCCCGGTTCAACCTGAACCTTGCAGACGGCAGGGACGCTGCCCTCTCCGACCTCGCTTCCCAGAAGCACCGCCTGTGGGACGGCTTCTGCATGAATTTCCTGCAGGGGCTTTATGTGGCGCTCTGGTCGCTGCTGCTGTTCATCCCCGGCGTGGTAAAAGCCTACAGCTATGCTATGACCCCCTATATCATGGCCGAGCACCCCGGCCTGACGGCCAACGAAGCCATCACTGAATCCCGGCGCATCATGGACGGCAACAAGTGGCGGCTGTTCTGCCTCGATCTCAGCTTTCTGGGCTGGGAGCTGCTCTGCACCCTGCCCATGCTGGTCGGCTTCTCTCTCGTTTTTGCCTTCACCCACTCGGCGGATACGGTCCTCGTTCCGCTGATCCTGCTGTCCATCCCGCTGAGCGCCGGCTTCTTCTTTCTGCACCCTTACGAGGAAGCGGCCTGGGCGATCTTTTACCGGGATATCACCGCTGCACCTTCTGACACCGAGGAAATCTGAGAATGAAACACACCGCTTGCTATCACCTGCCCGGACTGTTCGAGTTCTACGAGCTCTACCGCCTGTTCCTGCCCCTGTTCCGGGAGCACCGGGAATATTTTTATGACTGGTGCGAGATCGGCTCCATCTACGGCGCGCCGCCGGACTGCATCTGGGGCGGGGGCCGCGTGGAGGCCGGGGAGCACTCCCCCGCCGAAGTTCTGGCTCTGACCCAGGAATACGGCATCTCTGCCCGGCTCACATTCAGCAATTCCCTGCTCCGCCCGGAGCACCTCTCAGACCGGAAATGCAACGCAGTGTGTCAGCAGTTTGCCCAGCGGGGCACTGTGCAGAATGGGGTCATCGTCCACTCCGAGCTGCTTTTGAACTACCTGCAGCAGCATTACCCGGAGCTTTATCTCGTATCCTCCACCACCAAGGTCCTGACGGATCCTCAGGCGTTTCAGGCAGAGGTCCGGCGGCCGGAGTTCCGGTATGTCGTGCCGGACTTTCGGCTGAACAAGTCCTTCGATGCCCTGGATACGCTCTCCCAGCCCGAAAAAGACAAGGTAGAATTTCTCTGCAATGAGTGCTGCTGGTTCGGCTGCACCGAGCGCAGGCGCTGCTACGAAGCCGTCAGCCGCAAAAATCTGGGGGAGGTCTGCGAACATCGGTGCACCGCCCCCGGCGCGCAGGAGGGCTACCGCTTTTCCAAGGCGATGGAAAACCCCGGGTTCATCGGCACTGCGGACATCCGGGAGCGCTATCTGCCGTTGGGCTTTTCCAATTTCAAGCTGGAAGGGCGCGGGCTGGGCAGCGCGCTGGTGCTGGAGTTTCTGCTCTATTATCTGACCCGGCCGGAGTATCAGATTCACGTCCGGGAGGCGATCTATCTGGACAACATGCTGGACCTCTTTTAAGGGTTGCGCCACCGGCGCAGTGTGGTATAATCAGCATAACAGAGCACCCGCATGCGGCGCTCTGTTCCGTCCAATCCAAGTCAGGAGGAGATCGTTATGGAATTCACTCAGCTTATTGCACAGCGGTATTCCTGCAAAAATTTTGGTGCAGGCAAGGTAGACGCTGCAGCACTCCACACCATTCTGGAGGCCGGTCGGCTGGCACCCACCGCCAAGAACACCCAGGAACAGCGCATCTACGTCGTTCAGTCCGAAGAGGGGCTGGCAAAGATCGATGCTGCCACTCCCTGCCGCTACGGTGCCCCCATCTGTCTGGTGGTCGCCTATGACAAGAACCACACCTTTACTTACCCCGGCGAGCGGATGAACTCCGGCATGGAGGATGCCGCCATCGTGGCCACCCACCTGCTGCTGGGCGCTGCCAATGCAGGCGTAGACAGCTGCTGGGTCAACTTTTTTGACCCGGACAAGCTGGCAAAAGCGCTGGGTCTGCCCGAAAACGAGGAGATCGTGATGCTCCTTGATCTGGGCCACGCTGCCGAGGGTGCAGGCCCCCTGCCCAACCACAGCTCCCGCAAGCCTCTGTCTGAAACCGTCACGTTCCTGTAACATCACAGGGATGCAAAAAAGCCCCCGCACGTTGGTTTTCCGGCCAACATGCGGGAGCTTGTGTTTTATTCCAGTTTTCAGTTCTGCGGGTGGACGATATCCCGCCAATCCAGATCTCCACGCTCCAGACCGTGGATGAGCACCTCCGCGGTGGCGATGTTGGTGGCCAGCGGGATGTTATGCACATCACACAGGCGCAGCAGGGTCATCTCGTTGGGTTCGCTGGGCTTTGCGTTGATCGGATCGCGGAAGAACAGGAGCAGATCGACCTCATTGCAGGCAATGCGGGATGCGATCTGCTGATCACCGCCCTGAACACCTGCCAGAAAGCGCTGGATCTGCAGACCCGTTGCCTCGGAGATCAGCTTGCCGGTGGTGCCCGTAGCCACCAATTTATGCTGGCTCAAAATCCGGCAATACGCCGTACAGAACTGAACCATCAGCTCTTTTTTGGAGTCATGCGCAATCAGTGCAATCGTCATCGGTCAACCTCTCCTTTGTTTTGCCAGTGGGCATTTTCTTGCATATATCATAGTATCACAGTTTCCGTTCTTTTACAACCGTTTTTTAGACAAACTTCATACTTTTTTCGAAAAAAAGCGCCCAGATTCACCAAAAGCAGCGTTTCAGCGTTTTATCCTTCTTCAATTGTCTAAAGCATCCTGCCCGGCAGGTGCGGTCTCCTGCGCAGCATCCGTGGTGCCTGCGGCGGGGTCTGTGGCCGTATCCGCTGCCGCATCCGCGCCGGTTTCGGTCTGGGCGGGGGCAGTCTGGTCAGCGGGGGTGCTGTCTGCGGCGGTCTCCTGCTTGCCGATGGTGCCATCCTCATTCAGGGTGCCGTCCTGCATGGCGAAGTAGGCGTTGAAGATATCCGCCATCAGGTTACCAGCACGGGCACCGCCGCCGCCGTATTCCACAACAATGCCAATTGCGATCTGGGCATCCTCTGTCGGGCCGTACGCGATCATCATGGTATTGGTGTAATGCCTATAGCTGCTGCCGGAATAGTAACCCTCACTGCGCTGGGGGGTACCGGTCTTGCAGGCGATGGTATACGGGTAGTTCGCCAATGCGGAGATCGTCTGAGACACGCCGATCATTCCCTGCTGTATCAGATCAAAGGTCTCCCCCTTGTCCTCAATCACATCCATGACCTCGGGCTGGGTCTCCTGCAGCACTTCACCAGTGTTGGAATCCAAAATCGCCTTGACAAAGTGGGTACGATAACGGGTTCCCCGGTTGGCAATGGTGGCGGCATAGGTCGCCAGCTGCACTGGCGTGACCACCGTGTTGCCCTGGCCAATGGCCGCCTGGATATCCAGGGATTCCATATAGTTGGAGTCGTTCTTGGTGGTCAGGTGGCCTGTGGCCTCGCTGACCTCCACGCCGGTGCGCTGGCCCAGGCCCAGCTTATAGGCGTAGGCATCGTAGACATCACTGGTCAGGCGGCGGCCCACATCATAGAAGAAGATATTGCAGCTCCACTTGATTGCGTTGACCACATCAATGGGGCCGTTGCCATGGCCGTGCTGTGTACATTTGGGGCGGTAATCCTTATAGTAGGTATAGACCCTGGTACAGTTGACCGTGGAATAGCGGTTAATGAGCCCGGTATCCAGCGCGGCGATCGCCACAGCGGGTTTGAAGGTGGAACCCGGAGTATACAGGCCCTGTAAGGCCCGGTTGAACAGTGGCAGGCTCTCGTCGGCACTGTACTCGCTGTACTGTGTGGCATAAAGATTCTGGTCGAAGCTGGGGTAATTCGATGCGGCCAGCACACTGCCGTCCTTCACATCCAGCACCACGGCGGCACCGGCGGCAGCTTTCATGCTGCCGGTGTTGTAGACCCGGTTGATCATGTCGATGTTCTCGGCCAATGCCTTGTCCACCGCCTTCTGGAACCGGCTGTCGATGGTCAGCTGGACGGTGTGGCCCGGCTCGGGCACAGTGGTCAGAGCCGTATCCACAATGACACCATCGGAGTTGCGGGTGATGGTCTCCACGCCATCCTTGCCCCGCAGTTCGTCCTCATAGGCCGATTCCAGGCCCGAGATGCCGATGATGTCGTTCATGTTGTAGCCTTTTTCGCGCAGGGGGTAGGTGGTCTGGCCGTTTTCATCGGTCACCTTCCACTTTTCAGCGGTGATCTTGCCCACCCGGCCCAGCACATGGGGCAGCACCGTGGATTGCTCATAGCTGCGGGTACTCGTTTCCACGATCTCCACGCCCGGCAGCGAGAGGCTGTGCTCCTTGATGGTCGCCACTGTGGTCTCGCTGACGTTTTCCGCCATGATAAAGTTGTTCACATTGGAAAACGCCTGCAGCTGCATCTCATAATGGATGCCGCCCAGCGTGCGCTGCCAGCTCAGCGGATAGCTGGCAAGGTCGTAGTCCTCCACCAGCTTCTCCATCACATCATTGGCCGTTGCATACTGCTGTAAACCAAGATTGTCCTTCATGGCGGCAAGGGCTTTCTGATCCTTGGTGCTGCCCGCTTCGGCGGTAAAGGTATAATTGCCCGCTGCATCCGGCTGGCTGATGAGCAGAGTATCGTTCCAGCCCTCACCGTTGGCACGCAGCAGCTCGACGATCTTCTGGAGCATCCCGTCCAGATCTTCGTCTCCCATCAGCAGCTTGTTGAGCACCACGTTGTAGCCCGTGACGCTGGTGGCAATGCGCTCTCCCCGGCTGTCCACAATGTCACCGCGTGCCGCCGTGACCGTAAACTTGTAGTCGGTGGTGTTGGTGGCCTGGGATTTGAAATCATCCCCGTTGACCAGCTGCAAAAAGATGAGCCGCAGCCCGTACAGCAGCATCAGGATGCAGGCGGCGGCAACGAGAACACGCATCCGCCGGATGGCGGTTTTCCGTTCTTCTTGGTTCATGGATTCTCCTTCCGGCGCGGGGTGCGTTACACCACGCCGTTGTCGATCTTAAATTCTTCGTGGATGCGGCGCACGACCCCGAACAGGGGGAAGCAGACGGGCACCGAGAGCGCCGCCGTGGGCAGCACGAACCACAGCCAGCGGCCGGCCGCGCCGCTGTAACCGGGCATGTAGTAGAAAAACAGCCAGTCCAGCGTGAGCACCAGCAGGGCGGCAGCAGACGCAATGAGTGCAAAGTTTGCGGCCGAATTCTTGAAGTAGAGCTGCATCACCGCCGAAACGGCAAAGCAGAGCAGCAGCAGCTCCAGCGCCAGCATACCCACGGTGCGCCCGGCCAGCCAGTCCCACATCAGGCCGCAGACCGCCCCAAAGACAGCCCCGGCGAACTCGCCCTCAAACACGGCGACCGCCAGCGCCAGCGGCAGCAGCCAGAGCGGCTTTGCCGCCCCGAACTGGAACAGCCCGGGCGTGGTCTGCAAAACAGCACAAAGAAGGCCCAGCAGCGCATAGCAGATCCATTTGACGATCTGGCCCCGGCTGCGTTTCCGGCGTGATTCCATCAGGGTCCCTCCTCAGAAACTGGTAATGATGAACGCATGGCGCACCGTGCGGGGGTCGGTGCCGGGTTTGATGACAGCAATGGTCGATTTGCCGCTGACCTCGGGCACCAGTTCCTGTACCACGCCCACCAGCAGGTCAGCCGGGAACACCCCGCCCAGCCCGGTGGTGATCACCTGGTCGCTTTTCTCCGTCAGGGTGTTGCGCGCAAGGTTGGTCAGCACACACAGGCCATCGGCGGCGTATTCGGAGCTGCCGGTAACGATGCCGTTGTCACGGGTGCGGGATACCACGCCCGCCGCGTTGAAGTTGGGGTGAAGAATGGTCATCACCTTGCAGCTGGTGGGTTCGGCCTCCACCACCATGCCCAGCAGGTAGCCCTGGTCGCTGACCACGGCATCGTTGACGGCCACGCCATCCAGCGTGCCGCGGTCCAGCGTGAAGCCATAGAAGGAATCCAGCGGGTCACGGCCAATGACAAAGCTGGAAAGATAGCTCATCTCTGGCCGCTGGCTCTGGATGCTTTCCAGTGCCTTGTAGGCCTGGTTCTCGGCCTTGACGCGGTCGTAATCCACCATCTGCTGGCGCAGTTCGGCGTTCTCAGCCTTAAGCGTCTCGTTCTCAGCCATCACGTCGTCAATGCTGGTGTATTTTTCCCACAGGGAGGCCACGCCGCCGCTGACCACAGCAGCCACTTTCTGGAACGGAGCAGCCGCCACGCTCAGCAGCTCCTGCGGAGCGGCAGTCAGGCGGCCGTTGGCACCGGCGTAGGCCATGATGCCCACCAGAAACACCGCGATGCCCGCCAGGATCTTGAATTTCCAGGTATCGAAAAAGTCTTTCAAGGGGTTTTCCTCCGATTGCAAAAGGGCGCGGACAGCCCAGAGCCGTCCGCACCCTCTGTTACATCGTTACATATGAGCTCCATCGGTGTCCAGCACGTCGTGCAGAACATCCACATGATCCAGCACCGCACCGGCACCCTTGGCCACGCAATCCAGCGGGTCCTCCGCAACATGGACATCAATGCCGGTCTCGCTCTGGATCAGCTGATCCAGACCCCGCAGCAGGGCACCGCCGCCGGTCAGGGTGATGCCGTGGTCGATGATATCGGCGCTCAGCTCAGGCGGGGTGCGCTCCAGGGTCTCCTTGATGGCGCTGGTGATCTTGACCAGGCACTCCAGCAGAGCCTCGCGCACATCCTCAGAGTGGACGACGATGTTCTTGGGCAGGCCGTCCACCAGGTTGCGGCCCTTGATCTCCATGGTCATCTCGGGGTCCATGGGGTAGGCCGAGCCGATCTCGATCTTGATCTGCTCGGCGGTACGCTCACCGATGAGCAGGTTATACTTGCGCTTGATGAAAGCGATGATGGCCTGATCGAACATATCACCGGCCATCCGGACGCTGCGGGAGGCCACGATGCCGCCCAGAGAGATGACTGCGATCTCAGCGGTGCCGCCGCCGATGTCCACGATCATGCTGCCGGTGGGCTCGCTGATGGGCAGGCCCGCGCCGATGGCAGCAGCCATGGGCTCCTCGATGACGGAGACCTGACGGGCACCGGCCTTGAGGGTCGCCTCACGCACAGCGCGGCGCTCCACCTCGGTCACGCCCGAGGGGATGCAGATGACCACGCGGGGGCGGGAGAACATGCTGTTGCCGCAGGCCTTTTTCAGGAAGTTCTCCAGCATATTTGCCGTGATATCGAAATCGGCGATGACACCATCCTTCAGGGGGCGGACTGCCACGATGCTGCCGGGGGTACGGCCGATGACAGCCTTTGCCTCAGCACCCACGCAGCGCACCTCATCGGTCTTGGTATCCACAGCCACGACCGAGGGTTCCCGCATGATGATGCCCTTGCCCTTCATGTAAACCAGGGTATTGGCAGTACCCAGATCAACGCCAACGTCCTTTGACAAAAAACTCATAATGAAGCTCTCCTTCGTATTTCCGGTCTATTCCAAAACGCACAGCAGCCCAAACTCCACAGGGTTTGACCGCCTATCGCAGAATAACACGTTTCTATTATAGCCGCAAGTCAACGTTTTCTCAAGCGTTTTGTCAAGTTTTTCCGTATTTTTCATTTTTCTGTGCGTTCCGCCGCACAAACTGTCAGAACTGTTCAAGCAGGCGGACCGTCCGGCTGACGGGCAGGCCCATAATGGTGTAATAATCACCCTCAATGGCATCCAGCCAGACCGCCGCGCGGCCCTGGATGGCGTAGGCACCGGCCTTATCGTAGGGTTCCTCGGTGGCGGCGTACCGCTCGATCTCCTCCTCGCTCAGCGGGAAAAAGGTGACCTTGCAGGTATCCACAAAGCTCTCGGTGCGGGTACCATCGGAAACGCAGACACCGGTGTGCACATAGTGGGTCGCACCGGACAGCGCACGGAGCATCCTTCTGGCATCGTCCGGGCTGTGGGGTTTGCCGAACACCTCGCCGTTCACATCCACCACGGTATCGCAGCCCAGCACCACGGCACCGGGGTGTTCCTTGGCCACAGCAAGGCACTTGCCCCGGGCAAGCTGCTCCACCAGCCGGGCGGGGGTATCCGCCGTCACGGCATCCTCGTCAAAATCGCTGACACAGACGGTAAAATCCGTCGTGTACAGGCTCAACAGCTCTTTCCGGCGGGGGCTCTGGGAAGCCAGGATCAGATTTTTCATACGCTTCACTTCCCCGTTGAGCCAAAGCCGCCCGCGCCGCGCTGGGTATCCCCCAGTTCGGCCGCCTGAGCAAAGGCAGCGGTATACACCGGTGCAATGCAGAGCTGTGCCACACGCTCACCGGGCTGGATGGTATAGGCCTCGGTGCCCAGATTGATCATGGGTACCTTCAGTTCCCCGCGGTAGTCACTGTCCACCACACCCACGCCGTTTGCCATGCACAGGCCGTGCTTGATGGAAAGGCCGCTGCGGGCATAGACCAGCGCCACAGCGTGGGGGCCGGGCAGCTCGATGGCAAGGCCGGTGGGCACCAGTGTCCGCTGCATGGGAGCCAGCGTCAGGGGCTCATCCAGCACGGCGCACAGGTCGGCAGCCGCCGCCCCCGGCGTTGCATAGGCGGGCACCTTGGCCCGGGGGTCCAATACTTTATAGTTTACGGTGATCGGTTCCATAGTATACCTCTTGTTAAAGTTATATTCGGGCGTGTTCCGGGAGCTTTCTCCTCGGACACGAAACGGGCCATTCCATCGCCCGCCCTACTGCCTGCGGCAGCAGGGTCCCACCCCAGCGGACGGTCCTCGGAGAAACTCTCGGCTCCCGCCCGGGGAAACTGCATCTTTAGTTGGTTCCCTTGAAATAAAGTCCTCTTGTAAACTCTCCCTCAAAGGGTGCGTGGACACGGATGTTGTCCAGAATGGCGGCTGCTTCTTCCCGGGATTCCAGTGTGAAGTAGGCCACACCGTAGTCCACAGTCAGAGCACCGGGCTTATCACCCATATAAATAGGTACGGGGTTATAGATCGTCCGCACCCCCATGCCGCAGCGCACCGGGAACTTTTTGGCCTTGCGGTCGGTCAGTTCCCCTGCTTTATTGCAGTGGGCGCAGTCATGGATGTTCTGCAGCGGGCAGGCACGGGTGACCATCAGCGGCATGTGGCCATAGACCAGCACACCGGTGGGCACAGGCTTGCCGTTATGGGTGGGGGCAATGGTGCTGATATCGCTGTCCTTGACTTCGGGCAGGATGAGCACACTGTTCAGGCCATGGTCGGCGTAGAACTGCGCCGCCATCTGGTTGGTGACATTCAGGCCAAAGCCGCCGGTCATCGGCAGGCCACGGCAGAGCCGCAGGTGGGCGATGTTGCTTACCTCATAGCCCGCAAAACCCGCATCCTGGGTAGCGGCAATGCGGCGGGCGGTGTCCTCCTCCAACGCGCCGAACATCACGCGCGGCAGCTCCAGAAGGGTCTTCTCCCGCCACTCCCGGGGCACCCGGTCGGCCTGAGCAATGGGCAGGATGAGATACTCCACCCCGCTCAGGGCCTGCTCCGGCACCTGCTCCCAAGCTTCAAAGCGGGCGCGCAGGGTGCGGTGAGGCGGCAGAGTGCGCAGGGGCAGAGCATCCAGCTCCGCCTCGTGTACCGGCCAAGGGCGCAGGATCTCCCGCTTTTTCAGCAGGGCCTCCAGCGCATCCCGGCGCAGCTCGTTCACGGCACCGCCCGGCACGAACCAGGGGCCGCCGTCCATCTTCACATCGATCTTTTCCACCGCAAAGGGGGTGCCGCCCGTCTTGGAAAGACTGCGCTGCAGGCTCTCGGTGGGGTCGGTGCGGGCAGGCTGCGGTTCCGCATCACCGTAGGCAAAGGCCTTGTTGCCGTCCGCGTCGGTCACGGTCAGCTTTTCGCCGCCCTCTTCGATCTCCAGCCTGAACTGCACCGGCACCCGGCTGCGCTCGCGGCGGTAGAGCTCGCGCAGGGCAGGCAGGGTCTTTTTGGTCAGCTCTGCATCGGCTTCGCTGCGCACGCCGAACATGGTGCCGTCGATCTTTCCATCCAGATAGCCGGAGGTGAAGCCAGAGCGGCTGAACGCATTTTTCAGCAGGTCACGGTCGTAGGCGCGGCCCTCGCGGCCTGCCAGACAGGCACTGACCGCCGCCGCCACATACTCCGGCGTACGCAGGCGGCCCTCGATCTTAGCCGATGCCACGCCGACGGCCTGCATCCGATCCAGCTTGTCGATAACAGAGTTGTCCTTCAGGGAAAGGTGGTGCAGACGGCCTGGCTTGCCCTCAGGCAGTGGGTTTGCCTCAAAAGGCAGGCGGCAGGGCCCGGCGCAGGAGCCCCGGTTGCCGCTGCGGCCGCCCAGGAAGGCAGACATATAGCATTGGCCGCTGACGCACATGCAAAGCGCGCCGTGGACAAAGCACTCCGTCTCGATGCCGCAGTGCTTTGTGATATGCTCCACCTCAGGCAGGCTCAGCTCACGGGCCAGCACCACCCGGGTGAAGCCCAGCTCCTTCAGCTCCAGTGCGCCCTGCAGGGTGTGGACGCTCATCTGGGTGGAGCCGTGGCGGGGCAGGTCGGGGGCGATCCGGCCGATGAGCTGCGCCACCGCCAGATCCTGGCAGATGACCGCATCCGCGCCGCTCTCGGCCACAGCCTTCACGGCACCGGCCAGCGCGACCAGCTCTCCACCGTAAACGGTGGTGTTCAATGCCACATGCACCTTGACACCCCGTGCGTGGCAGAACCGGACCGCCTCCTTCAGGCTGTCCGCATCAAAATTTCCGGCCCCTGTGCGGGCATTGAAGCCCGAAAAGCCCAGATATACCGCGTCCGCACCGCTGAACACCGCAGCGCGGAGCATCTCTTCACTGCCCACCGGGGCAAGGATCTCGATCTTTGGCATAATACTCCCTTTGTTCCGGCGCATTCACCGCGCCTCCATTCACACTTCCGTCTTTGCTTCCCGGTCGGCCTTCTGCTTGGCCTGCAGGCGTGCCAGCTGCTCCCGCAGGGCATCGTTTTCACGCCGCAGCGTTTCATTTTCCGCTTTCACCTTGTCCTCAGCCAGCTTTGCCCTGGCGGCATCGGCAATATAATCCTGGATCTGGCTGCGCATATTCTCGGCGCTGCCGGTGCTCTTTTTGTATTCGTCCAGATAATCCATGGCGCAGAACACCGCCGCCTTGGTCACCGAAAGGTTTTCGTTGGTGTCCAGCAGCTTGGTGATATCCTCATCCAGCCGTTTGGCCAGAGAGGCAATATACTTTTCGGAATCCGTCGTTGCGATCGCATAGGGCGCGCCCGCAATGGTCACTCTCACTTTATTAACCATCGTATCCTCACTAATAATTACTCTGAGCGGAGTTTGTGGCCGAGTTTCCTGCCCCGGCGCACGCTTTTGCCCCCGCCGGGACAGCCGTTCACTTCTTATTATAATATAAATGCGCTCCAAGAGAAAGTGCTATTTTTGAATTTTTTGCATATTTACCAGAAAGATTGTGATAAAAATGTCAGTTACGGCAAAAATCGGCGTTTTTCCTTGCTTTTACGAATAGAACTGATTATAATGTTCTTGTTGTGGTAACAGGGAGAGGGAAAGAGGAGAAATTCCTGTTACGATATTTCAAAACAGCACAAGTGTGTGTGCGGATAGGAGTTCCTTATGACTACAAAAGAATTTGCAAAAATTCTTCAGGACAAGCTGACCAGCGAGTACGGCGTGGATCTGAGCGTTGCTTCCAAGCAGCAGATCTACCGCTCCCTTGCCCTGATCTGCCGTCAGATGATGAGTGAGAACCACAAGAAGTTCCAGTCCAAGGCCATTGGCACCGGTACCAAGCAGGTATACTACCTCTGCATGGAGTTCCTGATGGGCCGCAGCCTGAAGATGAGTCTGTTCAACCTGGGTCTGGAAGATGTTGCCCAGAAGGTGCTGGCTGATGCCGACATCAACATCGAGGGCATCTTTGAGGAAGAGCCCGATGCAGGCCTGGGCAACGGCGGTCTGGGCCGTCTGGCTGCCTGCTATCTGGACGGCATGGCCACCACCGGCATCTGCGGCACCGGCTACTCCATCCTGTACGAGTACGGCATCTTCAAGCAGAAGATCGTGGACGGCTGGCAGCAGGAGCGCGCCGACAACTGGCTGCCCGGCGGTCAGGTCTGGCTGAAGAGCCACCCCGATCAGGCCATCGAGGTCCGCTTTGACGGCGAGATCCGCGAGAACTGGGATCACGGCTTCCACTATATCCAGCACACCAACTACAACAGCGTTATGGCTGTGCCCTCCGACATGTATGTGCAGGGCTACGACGGCAAGGGCGTTGCCAAGCTGCGCCTGTGGCAGGCCAAGGCTCCTGACTTTGATATGTCCAGCTTCTCTCTGGGCAACTACAACACTGCCATGAGCAAGAACGCCAGCGCCGAGCTGATCTCCAAGGTGCTGTACCCCAACGACAACCACATTGAGGGCAAGATCCTGCGCCTGCGCCAGCAGTACTTTCTCTCTGCCGCATCCATCGGTGATATTGTGCAGAACCACCTGTCCACCTACGGCACGCTGGAGAATCTGGCCGACAAGGTCGCCATCCAGCTGAACGACACCCATCCCACGCTGGCCATCCCCGAGATGATGCGCATCCTGCTGGACGAGTGCGGCTTTGACTGGGATAAGGCCTTTGAGATCTGCCAGAAGGTCTTTGCCTACACCAACCACACCGTTATGGCCGAGGCTCTGGAGAAGTGGAACGTGGACATCTTCAAGATGACCCTGCCCCGCATCTACCAGATCGTGGTCGAGATGAACCGCCGTGCCCGCGAGGAGCTGGAGAAGGCATTCCCCGGCGACGAGGGCAAGATCAACTATATGGCTCTGATCGGCGACAACCAGGTCCGCATGGCAAACATCTGCGCCTACACTGCCAACAGCATCAACGGCGTGTCCAAGCTGCACAGTGAGATCATCAAGGAAAGCGTGTTCCACGATTACTACCTGTTCAAGCCTCAGGCTTTCAAGAACGTGACCAACGGCATCGCTTACCGCCGCTGGCTGCTGGCCTCCAACCCTGAGCTGTGCAAACTGCTGGACGAGACCATCGGCGAGGAGTACAAGCACGACGCTTCCAACCTCTCCAAGCTGAACAAGTATGCGGACGACAAGACCGTGCTGAAGCGCATCAACGAGATCAAGCTGGACAATAAGAAGAACTTTGCCGCCTATCTGGAGAAGAGCACCGGCCAGGTCATCGACCCCAACTCCATCTTCGACTGCCAGGTCAAGCGGATGCACGAGTACAAGCGTCAGCACCTGAACGCCCTGAACATCGCCGCTCAGTACCTGTACCTGAAGGAGAACCCCAACGCTGACTTCATCCCCAAGACCTATATCTTCGGCGCAAAGGCTGCCCCCGGCTACTACATGGCCAAGCAGATGATCCGGATGATCTGCAAGCTGGGCGACCTGATCAACAACGACCCCGCCGTGCGCGACAAGCTGCGCGTGGTCTATCTGGAAGAGTACTGCGTCTCCCTGAGCGAGCACCTGATGCCCGCCGCCGAGGTCTCTGAGCAGATCTCTCTGGCTGGCACCGAGGCTTCCGGTACCGGCAACATGAAGTTCATGCTGAACGGTGCCATCACGCTGGGCACGCTGGACGGCGCAAACGTCGAGATCGCCGATGCCGCCGGCAAGGAGAACGAGCTGATCTTCGGTATGCTGACCCCCGAGGTCAACAACCTCAAGCAGGTGGGCTACCACCCCAGCGCCTTCATCATGGGCGATGACGTGGCAAATGCCGCTCTGAACTTCCTGGAGCGCGGCTGGAACGGCGAGGACTTCCACGAGGTCACCGAGAACCTGCGCACCAGCGATCCTTATATGGTCATGGCCGACTTCAAGGATTACCGCCGTGCTCAGGCCGACCTGCAGCGCCTGTATGCTGACCGCGAGAAGTGGGCACAGATGAGCCTGAAGAACACCGCCAACAGCGGCATCTTCAGCGCAGACCGTTCTGTGCTGGATTACGCCCGCGACATCTGGCACGCTTCTGCTGTGAAGTAATTGGAAAGGTCAACCCCCCAGTCACCTACGGTGACAGCCCCCCTAGTAGTGGGGCCTCTGGCGTTACGGGAAGTTTTACAGCTTTTCCTTTACGCACAGACTTCACCGTTCTGCCAAGGGCTCCCCTACTAGGGGAGCTGTCACGGCGGAGCCCGTGACTGAGAGGTTATGCAAAGGCAAAGCTTCCCCTGAGTAAAGTCGCTTTATCAAGCGCAATAGCAAAAGTCCCGGATCGTTCAACGACACCGGGGCTTTTTTTGAGAAAGGAACGACCCCACTTGTCTTGTCTGTTCAACAGTTTTGACCCCTATTTCAAGCAGCCCTTTGGTGCGGTGCGCGCCGGGCAGACTGTCCGGCTGTCGCTCTGCATCCCCGAAGAGCTGGGCTATGTAGACCCGCACCTTGTCCTGAAAAAAGAGGGCAAGTTCGATGTTCCCGTCTACTACCGGATGAACTTCGATGGCCAGACCCCCAGGCAGAACCACTTTTCTGTGGAAGTGCCTCTGAATGACCCGGGCCTCTACTTCTATTACTTCGACCTCTACACCGACTTCCGCCGCATCGTGCGCGGCCCCGACAACTGCGGCGTGATCAGCTGGCAGGATGGCGAAAGCTGGCAGATCACGGTCTATGAGCAGGACTTTGAGACTCCCGAAAGCATCAAGGGCAAGGTGTTCTATCAGATCTTCCCGGACCGCTTCTGCGAAGGGGTAGAGAACAAGCCCATGCCCTTTGCCGACCGCATCTATCAGGCCGACAAGCACGCCGAGCCCTTCTGGCAGCCCAACGAGGTGGGTGGTCACCTGAATGAGGATTATTTCGGCGGCGACCTCAAGGGCATCCAGCAAAAGCTCCCCTACCTGCACCAGATGGGGGTGGATTTCATCTACCTCAACCCCATCTTTGAGGCCCACTCCAACCACCGCTACAACACCGCCGACTACCTGAACGTGGATCCCCTGCTGGGCACCAACGAGGATTTTGAGGCACTGTGCACCGCCGCCAAAAAATACGGCATCGGCATTGTGCTGGACGGCGTGTTCAGCCACACCGGCTCCGACAGCCGCTACTTCAACCGCGAGGGCCGCTATGGCGAGGGCGGCGCGTACCGGGACCCCAACTCCCCTTACCGCTGCTGGTACGATTTCGGCCCCCAGTACAAGGGCGGCTACCGCAGCTGGTGGGGCTTTGAGACCCTGCCCGAGGTCAACGAGGAGACCCCCTCCTATGTGGAGTTCATCACCGGCCCGGGCGGTGTCATCGACACCTGGCTGCGGCGTGGCGCGGCAGGCTTCCGGCTGGATGTAGCCGATGAACTGCCCGACGAATTCATTGAGAAGGTGCGCGCCGCCGTCAAGCGGGTCAGCCCCGAAAAGTTCCTGCTGGGCGAGGTGTGGGAGGATGCCACCACCAAGTTCGGCTTCAACAAGCGCCGCACCTACCTGCTGGGCAAGGGCCTGGACAGCGTGATGAACTACCCCTTCAAGAACGCCGTGCTGGATTTCGTCAAGGGCAAGCCCGCCGAGCAGGCCATGACGGAGATCCTGACCATCTGCGAACACTACCCTGCCCCGGCCATGGACACCGCCCTGAACTTCCTCTCCACCCACGACACCGAGCGTGCCCTGACCGTGATCGCTGACGAGCCCGCCAATGGCCGGGGCCGCGCGTGGCAGAGCGGCCGCTGTGTGACCGGCGATGCCTACGAGGAAGGCCTGCTCCGCCTGCGGATGGCCTACGCCATCATCTACACCCTGCCGGGTGTGCCCTGCCTGTACTACGGCGACGAGATCGCCATGCAGGGCTACCGGGACCCCTTCAACCGGGCTTTCTTCCGGTGGGATGCCCACGAACAGCGCCTGCGCCCCGTGCTGGCACAGCTGGCACAGCTCCGCCACACCTGCGAGGCCTTCCGCACCGGCCAGCTGCGGGTCCTGCGTGCCGAGGACGGCATCCTGCACTACCAGCGGGTGGGCAAGGTGGAGACTGCGGAGATCATCGTCAACCGCACCGAGCATATCATCGTGGAGACCCTTGCCAGCGGCAAGAGCACCGAGGTGAACCCCATGGGCTTTACCATCGTGGTGGAAGAGGTGGGGCATAACCCGAACCACAGCTACTATGATTATGTATGACCGCATTTTGTTTTCTGCGCAACAATTCAGCAAAAATCTCTTGACCTTCCCCCAACCGGATGCTCTATAATAGGATCATAAGGAGGGATGTTCGATGTCCATTGACCCCATTTTCTGGCTCCTTGCCGCCGTCGGGTTCCTGGCGTTGGAGGGTATGACCTTCAGCATGGTATCCGTCTGGTTTGCGGCAGGCAGCGCGGCAGCCCTGCTCTGCTGCCTGTTCACCCACTCGTTCCGGGTGCAGGCGGTGGTGTTCATTGCGGTCAGCGCGGTCTGCCTGCTGGCATTCAAGCCGCTGGCCAAACGGCTGCACAAGCAGCCCACCCCCACCAACGGTGACCGCGCCCTTGGCCGGGAGGCCCGGGTGCTGACCCCTGTTTCCGCCCAGCAGACGGGCCGGGTGCGGCTGGACGGCGTGGACTGGAGCGCCCGCTGTGCCACCCCCGGCGATACCCTGACCCCCGGGCAGGCCTGCCGGGTCACCGAGATCCACAGCACCCTGCTCATCGTGGAACCCATCCTGACCGAATCCATCAACCACTAAAAAAGGAGCGTCTCTATGCCTATCATGCTGTTTGTGATCCTCGCGCTCATCTTTGTCATCCTGCTTATCGTCGTCACCAACATCGTCATCGTGCCTCAGTCTATGGTGTACGTTGTGGAGCGTCTGGGCAGCTACTCCGACACCTGGTCGGCCGGCCTGCATGTCAAGATCCCGTTCATTGAGCGGATCGCCAAAAAGGTCAGTCTGAAGGAGCAGGTCGCGGACTTTCCTCCCCAGCCTGTGATCACCCGCGATAACGTTACCATGCAGATCGACACCGTGGTGTTCTTCCAGGTCATGGATGCCAAGCTCTACACCTACGGTGTCAACCAGCCCATCGCAGCCATCGAGAGCCTTTCCGCCACCACCCTGCGCAACATCATCGGTGAAATGGAGCTGGATCACACCCTGACCAGCCGTGATGTCATCAACGGCAAGATCACGGCCATCCTCGATGAAGCCACCGACAAGTGGGGCATCAAGGTCAACCGCGTGGAAGTCAAGAACATCATCCCGCCGCGCGAGATCCAGGAAGCCATGGAGAAGCAGATGAAGGCAGAGCGCGAAAAGCGCGCCGTCATCCTGAAGGCCGACGGTGAGAAGCAGGCTGCCATCACCGCTGCCGAGGGCGAAAAAGAAGCCGCCATCCTCCGTGCCGATGCCGTCAAACAGCAGCGCATTCTCGAGGCTGAGGGCGAGGCGCAGGCCATTCTCGCGGTGCAGAAGGCCAACGCCGATGCCATCCGCCTGCTGAACGAGGCCATGCCCAACGACAAGGTGCTGGCTCTGCGCAGCCTGGAAGCACTGGCCAAGGTCGCCAACGGCAAGGCCACCAAGATCATCATCCCGTCGGAGCTGCAAAATCTGGGCGGCGTTGTGCCCAGCATCAAGGAGCTTCTGACCGACCCGAAAGAGGACTGATCCATGATCTACGATACCCTGAACAATCTCCCCAACTATCTGGGCCTGTGCAGCAGTCTGGACAGCGTCATCGAGTTCATCATGGCGCGGGATATCAACAACCTGCCCGCCGGGCGCACCCGCATCGATGGTGACAAGGCTGTGGTCATGGTGAGCACTGTGACCCCGCAGGCCAGCGACAAGGCCTCCTTTGTCCGGCACGACAACCACCTGACCCTTGAGACCGACCTCGAAGGCAGCGAGCTGTTTGAAGTGTCCCTGGGCGAGTTCAGCCCCACCCGGCCCGCTGACGAAGCCGCTGATACCACCGTGGGCACCGCCGGCACCAGCATTGCTGGAATGCTCTGCGAGGGCCGCTTTGCCCTCTATCTGGCCGGGGAGCCGTACAAATCCGGCTTGAAGGCCCAGGGCTGCGGCAAGCTGAAAAAGGCCGTGTTCACCATGGAGCTGGACCCGGACGAGGAAGACGAGACCGAAGCCGGGTAATTCCTGAAAGCACGAACTCCACGCAGCGTAGGTTGCGTGGAGTTTTTTGTTGGGTTATACTTTGTAACAACAACCCCACCGCAATGACTGGGGGTTACTTCAGGAGGACAACACATGAACACATACGTCACCGGCAGTACCATCCGACAGCTGCGGGAAGCCAAAGGCCTGACCCAGGCAGAGCTTGCCGGAACGCTTTCTGTCAGCGCCAAGACCATTTCCAAGTGGGAGACCGCCAAGGGTCTGCCCGATATCTCCCTGCTGGAACCGCTGGCTGCGGCTCTGGGGGTCAGCGTGCTGGAGCTGATGCAGGGAGAACCCATCATCAACCGGAACCGGGCAGCCAACCTGCTGCGGAGCAAGCTCTACGTCTGCCCTCTCTGCGGCAATGTGCTCCACGCCACCGGACAGGCTGTGGTGAGCTGCTGCGGCATCGCCCTGCCTGCGCTGGACATCGCCGAAGCCGAGGATGCCGACGAGCATCATCAGCTGACCGTGGAGCGGGTGGAGGACGAGCTCTTCGTCACCCTGCACCACCCCATGGAGAAAAACCATTACATCTCGTTTCTGGCCTACCTCACCGGGGATAAGCTGCAGCTGGTCAAGCTCTACCCCGAGGGGGATACCTCTGCCCGCTTCTCCCTGCGGGGCGCGGGTGTGCTTTACTTCTACTGCAACTGCCACGGCCTGATGAAGGCTCCGGATTTCCGCACCGCCACCCGGCGCACCTCACCCCAGAAGATCCACCTGCGGGAGCCGGATGAGGGCGACCGGGAACAGGTCATGGCCTACCGGGAAGAATTTCTGGCCATCAACTCCCGGATGGACGGCACCTCGGCTCTGGACAAATATGCCGACTTCGATGCCTGGCTGGCCCAACTCCGCAAGCTGAAAGACCCGGACACAACCCCCGCCGGTCTCGTGCCCGCCACGGAGTATCTGGCTCTGGACGAGCATGAGCATCTGGTGGGCATGACCAACCTGCGCCACCGGCTCAACGATTACCTGCTGACCTACGGCGGGCACATCGGGTACAGCGTCCGCCCCTCGGAGCGGCAGAACGGCTACGCCACCCAGATGCTTCGCCTGACGCTGGAAAAGGCAAAAGAGCGAGACATTGAAAAGGTACGCATCTGCTGCGACCATTACAACATTGCCTCAGCAAAGACCATCCGCGCCAACGGCGGCGTGCTGGAGGATGAGCAGTTCGATTCCTCCGATGGAACGCTGACACAGCGGTATTGGATCCAGAATAAGTAAAAAGAGGCTGTTGCCAAACTCCTTCCGTCATCGCTCACGCGATGCCACCTCCCTCAATGAGGGAGGCTTTCACAGATTGCCATTACGTCAAGGCTCCCTCCAAGAGGGAGCTGGCGCGGCGAAGCCGTGACTGAGGGAGTTGTCGGCAGCAACCTTTCTCTATTTCAGCCCAGATGGAACATATCGATCAGCACCACGGCGGCCAGGCCATAGTAGACCACCACCGCCACCAGATCATTGATGGTGGTGATGAGCGGGCCGGAAGCCACGGCGGGGTCGATGTGGATCTTATGGAACAGCATGGGGATGACCGTGCCCACCAGGCTGGAGATCACCATGGCCACGACCAGAGATACGCCCACACAGCCCGAGAGCAGGAAGGCTTCGCCCCAGGCGTAGGCCTTGAAGAAGTGGATGTAGCAGCCCAGGAAGCCCAGCGCCAGCACGGCCAGCAGTGCACCGTTGGCCAAGCCCACCCGCATTTCCTTCCAGAGCAGCTGGAGCTTTTTGGCAGTGGTCAGGTTCTCGTCCACCAGCACACGGATGGTCACAGCCAGCGACTGGGTGCCCACATTGCCGGCCATATCCAGCACCATGGACTGGAAGCAGATGACGATGGGCAGCACCGCCACCACCGATTCAAACGCACCCACCACCGAGGACACCAGCATCCCGAGGAACAGCAGGGCGATCAGCCAGGGCAGGCGCTTTTTCACACTCTGGAACACACCCTCGTTCAGGTCCTCCTCGCTGGTCAAGCCGCCGAGTTTTGCGTAATCATCGCCCATCTCGTCGTCCACCAGCTCGACCACATCCGCCGAGGTGATGATGCCCAGCAGCTTCCCGCTGTCGTTCAGGACAGGGAGCGAGCGCTCGGCGTAGTCCACGATGCGGTCGATGCAGTCGCTGATCTTCTCGTGGTCGGTGACGTAGGGGTAGGAGCGTGCGATCAGCTTTTCCAGGCGCTCCTCCGCACGGGCCACGATGAGGTCTTTCAGGTCGATGGCACCATAAAAGTGCTCGTTCTCATCCACCACATACAGGGTGGAGATGTTATCGTTCTCACCTGCCTGCTTCACCAGCTCACTCATGGCCTGCCGGATGGTCATATCCCTGCGGATGCAGATGTAGTTGGTGGTCATGCAGCTGCCGATCTCGTCCTCGTGATAGGAGAGCAGCAGCTTCACATCATCGGCGGCATCCTTGTCCAGCTGGTGGACGATCTTTGCCTTATCGTCCTCTTCCAGGTCATCCAGAGCATCTACGGCATCGTCCGAATCCATGTGGGAGATGACCCGGGCGGCCCGTTCGGGGTCCAGCTCCTTCAGGTAAGGCTCTGCGTCGTCCAGATAGGAGAAGATCTCTGCCACCGTGTCCACGCCCAGTGCGGTGTACACCTTCTGGCGCTCCTCCGGTGTCAGGGCCGTCAGGGCATCCGCCAGGTCATTTTCATGGTAATCGGACAGCTTTTCAGCCAGCTCTGCCTGGGGCAGACCGCTGTGGATGATGTCCAGAATCTCCTGCACATAATTTTTCTTCTGCATGGTTTGGTCCCTCCGTTTCCCGTTTCCGGGTATAAAAAATACACCGCATCGGTCTGGTTACAACTCCTGCGGTGTACAAAGGGCATGCAGTTCAGGATGCGGCTAACACGTTTGCACGGCCCGCATCGCAGGAGAAGCGTTGTTTGGGGTGATCCGTATGGTCACTGGACATGGAAACAACCTCCTCCTTGGTACAAGATTTTTCTTTCAGCCTCGTTATCATACTACGCCGGGCCGGATTTTTCAACCCCTTTTACAGTTTTTTTGCCGGATTATTGCTCTATTGCACAAAGAAGAGCCTACTTCTTATACTTTCCATACCATGCCACCGACACCCGCCAGGACACAGCATACAGGGCCAGTACCGCCAGCAGAAGCACTGCGGCCAGCCAGAGGGGTACAGGCAGCGGCGCACTTCCCGTGCCGTTCTGCTGCAGTTCATCCATCACGGCACCGCCGCCGCCCAGCAGGGCACCCAGTCCGACAAAGGTCAGGATATAGATCATGCTGGCTTTTTCTGCCCCAAAGCGGTACAGCAGCGGCAGAGAAATACCGTTGATCAGCAGGATGGCACACACACTGCCCGCCAGCAGGGACAGCACATCCTTGTCCGGAGCCGTTCCGGTGCGCAGAGGGATCACCGTTACGAACAGTCCTCCGATCACAACAGCCGCCGCAGCGCAGAACAGACCAATGAGGTACTTTTCCGCCACCAGCGTCTTTTTGCTCACCGGAAGCGTCCGGCCATACTCCACCCAACCGACACTCTGGTCGTAGGCAAGCAGGTTTATCGGCAAAATGCCCAGAAAAACGGCCGCATAACTCACCGGGAACACATAGGCGCTCGATGTGCTGAACACCCAGATCACCAGCACAAATGCAACCGTCAGGTACATGGCTTTCATACTGGTTCTGACCTGATACCAATCCTTCAACAGCAAACCTTTCATCGCATATTCTCCCCTTTCACCATCAAAACGAACAGTTCTTCGATACTCACCGGTGTCAGGGTGCTGCCCAACGGGACAAGTTCCCTTTTCACCAGTGCCTCGGCCCCGTAGGCTGTCACCCGACGGCTGACGACGGCGTTCCTGTCCAGCTCCTCCAATTGCCCGGCAGTGCCGTGCCAAAGAGCGTACTCATCCCGCAGCGTGTCCTTGTCCTCACAGAGCAGGAGCTTCCCCTTGTGCAGAAAGGCAATGGTATCGCAGAGCTTTTCCAAATCGCTGACGATGTGGGACGAGATCAAAATTGCATGGTTCTCATCCCGCACAAAGTCCAGCAGCAGATCGATGAGCTCATCCCGCACCACCGGGTCCAGGCCGCTGGTGGCTTCGTCCAACAGCAGCAGCTTGGGGTGATGGGAAAGTGCCGCGGCAAGGCACTGCTTCATCTTCATGCCGGTGGAGTAGTCGCCGTACTTCTTGTTCTCCGGAAGGTCAAAGCGGCGGCACCAGTCGGCGTAGGCGGCGGCATCCCAATTGGGATAGATGCCCGCCATCACTTTCCCCACCTGCGGCGCGGTCAGGCAGGTGGGGATGCCCTCGCCGCCCAGCACCACGCCGATATCGGCTTTGGCAAGCGAGGTGATCCCCTCCTGCCCGAACAGCTTCACGGTACCTGCCTCCCGGTCGATCATGTCCAGGATCAGCTTAATGGTCGTGCTCTTACCCGCGCCGTTCTCGCCGATCAGCCCGCAGACTGTGCCGCCGGGCAGTTCCAGATCAATGGGCCCCAGCGCAAAATCCGGGTAGTGCTTTTCAAGGCCGTGCAGTTCTAATGCGTTCATGGTTCATTCCTCCCACAGTAATTCCAACATTTCGGTCAGTTCCTGTTTGGTCAGCCCGCAGGGTGCCGCCAGCCGGACGGCTTCCGTCAGGTGTGCTTCGATTTTTTTCAGGTTTTCTTCCCGGAGCAGCTCGGTGTTCTTCGCCGCCACGAAAAAGCCTTTGGCGGGCACCGCATACAAAAAACCCTCCTGTTCCAGCTCATCGTAGGCCCGCTTTGTGGTGATAACGCTGATGCGCAGATCCCGCGCCAGCCCCCGGATGGACGGCATAGCTTCCTCCGGCTGCAGTTCCCCGCTCAAAATCTGGTTCTTGATCTGGGTGTAGAGCTGCTCGTAGATGGGTGCACCGCTCTTGTTATCGATGAAGAGATTCATGTCTGCCGCCTCCGTTGCATCTGTATATTTACAGTATATACAGTAGATACACGGTTGTCAATAGGCAGATACAAAAAAAGCAGCTTTCCCGTTGAACGGGAAAGCTGCTTTTTTCATCTGATCAGGCTCTGACTGTGGAGCGGCTTAGTAGGCCACGCCCCAGTAGACCATCTTGCTGGCGGGCTTGCCGCAGCAGGGGCAGACATCGCTGATATGCTCCTGCTCGAAGGGCATGCAGCGGCTGGACAGGCCAGCCTCTTCCTTCATCTTCATCTCGCAGGCCAGGTCGCCGCACCACATGGTCTTGATGTAGCCGGTGTTGGCCTTGGCCAGCTCCTTGACTTCCTCCATGGTGGTGGCTGCCCAGGTGCGCTTCTCGCGGTTGGCAAGGGCACGCTCGTACAGGTCCTTGCGCAGGGCCTCCAGCTGGGCCGGGATCGCGGTCTCCAGCTCATCCAGGCTCACGAAGATCTTTTCGCGGGTGTCGCGGCGGACCAGCACGCACTGGTTCTTTTCCAGATCCTTGGGGCCGATCTCCAGGCGCAGGGGAACGCCCTTCATCTCCCACTGGGAGAACTTCCAGCCAGGGGCGTTGTCGCTGTCGTCCAGCTTGACGCGGGCATACTTGCTGATCTTCTCAGCCAGCTCGGCGGCCTTCTCGGAAACACCAGGCTTGTGGGCGGCGATGGGCACGACCACGACCTGGATGGGAGCCACTGCCGGGGGCAGGATCAGGCCGTCGTCATCGCCGTGGGTCATAATGATGGCACCCACCAGGCGGGTGGAAACGCCCCAGCTGGTCTGGAACGGGTGATGCAGCTGGTTGTCGCGGCCGGTAAAGGTCACGTCGTAAGCCTTGCTGAACTTATCGCCGAAGTAATGGCTGGTGCCGCTCTGCAGGGCCTTGCCGTCCTTCATCATGGCTTCGATGGTATAGGTGGCCTCGGCACCGGCAAACTTCTCCTTATCGGTCTTGCGGCCCTTGACAACAGGGATGGCCAGATCCTGCTCGCAGACATCCGCGTAGCAGTTCAGCTGCTGCTGGGTCTCGGCCTCGGCCTCGGCGGCAGTCTCGTGGATGGTGTGGCCTTCCTGCCACCAGAACTCACGGCTGCGCAGGAAGGGACGGGTGGTCTTTTCCCAGCGCACCACGCTGCACCACTGGTTGTACTTCATGGGCAGCTCACGGTAGCTGTGCAGCACGCGGGACCAGTGGTCGCAGAACATGGTCTCACTGGTGGGACGCACCGCCAGGCGCTCTTCCAGCTTGTCAGAGCCGCCCATCGTGACCCACGCCACCTCCGGCGCGAAGCCATTGACCAGCTCGCCTTCCTTCTGCAGCAGGCTCTCGGGGATCAGCACGGGCATGGCCACGTTCTCGTGGCCGGTTGCCTTGAACCGGGCATCCATGTCCTTCTGGATCAGCTCCCAGATGGCCTGACCATAGGGGCGCAGGATGATGAAGCCCTTGACACTGGAGTACTCCACCAGCTCTGCCTTGACGCAGATGTCGGTGTACCACTGTGCAAAGTTTTCTTCCTGGCTGGTGATCGCCTGCACAAGCTTCTTGTTGTCTTTTGCCATTTTGTTATATCCTCCTAAGCCGTGCGCCAAACGCCTGTGTTCCAGCCGTTCCGCACGAGCTCATATTAAAAGCCCCGCTGCAGTGCCGCCGTGTGCAGCGCTGCGGGTGCGGGGCCTTTTTGCAAAACCGTTATCAGCCCTTGTGGCTGTCCACAAATTCCACCACGTCGCCCACGGTGCGCAGATTCTCGATGGCATCGTCCGGCACCTCAATGCCAAACTCATCCTCCAGCGTCATCACCATGTCCACGATATCCAGGCTGTCGGCCTCGAAATCACTCATAATGTCGCTCTCCATCGTGATCTTAGCAGGGTCAATATCCAGCTGCTCTGCCAGCAGTGCACGGATCTTTTCAAAAGTATCCATCGTCGCGGTCTCCTTTTGTCAATGATTCTTTCTTCTCTGCCTGCACGCCCTCTCCGGCGCGCAAAAGCACTCTCTCTTTTTATATCCCATGGGCCGTATCTTGTCAAGCCCTGTTTTGCATTCCGGCCCTTTACGGGCAGAAAAAACCGATGAAAATTGCACAAAGCCCTCTTTTTTGCTTGACAGAAGCCCGTTTGATTCTTATGATTATATGTGACGAACCAAACCTCTCAGCCATGCTGCATCAGCATGGCCGCAGAGGTCCCGCCTGTAAAGGAGAATGCTCCATGAAATTGTCATTTACCAAGATGCAGGGCTGTGCCAATGATTACATCTATCTGGACTGCCGTGCATCCGGTGTGCCCGCAGACATTGCCGCGCTTGCACAGCGGCTCTCTGCCCGGCATTTTTCCGTGGGTGCGGACGGCATCATCTGCATCTGCGCCCCTGTGACCCCCGGGGCCGATGGCCGGATGCGCATTTTCAACGCGGACGGCAGCGAGGCCCAGATGTGCGGCAACGGCGTGCGCTGTGTGGCCGAGTGGCTCTACACCCACGGGGTGGAAAAGCCTGTCCTGACCATCGACACCAACAGCGGTGTCAAGCGCATCACCCGGCAGGGCGCACAGCTGTGGCAGGTGGAGATGGGCGCTTACAGCACCCTGCCGGCTGACCTGCCTGCCATCCACATGGGCGATGGCCCGCTGGTGGATCAGCCGCTCACCGTAGAGGGCAAGGTGTGGAAGGTGACCTGCATCAGTGTGGGCAACCCCCACTGCGTGACCGTGGTGGAGGATGTGGACAGCCTGAAGCTGGAAGCCATCGGCCCGGCGTTCGAGCATCACGCCAACTTCCCGGAGCGCATCAACACCGAGTTCGTGCAGGTGGTGGATGCCACCCACCTGAAGATGCGGGTGTGGGAACGCGGCAGCGGCGAGACCTGGGCCTGCGGCACCGGCACCTGCGCCACCGTGGCGGCCCTGACTGAGCTGGGCATCTGCCCCGCCGGGCAGGATATCCATGTGCAGCTGCGCGGCGGTGAGCTGGTCATCCGGGTACTGCCCGGCAGGCAGCTGCTGATGACCGGCAGCGCTGTCACGGTGTACGAGGGAGTTGCGGAAGTTTAACATAACCTCTCAGGCGCTTTGCGCCAGCTCCCCTGGCAGGGGAGCCAAGTTCACACGGGCGTTGGCTTGCCTCTCCTATTAGGAGAGGTGGCATCGCGTCAGCGATGACGGAGAGGTTCAATCTTATAAAGTGAGGGAACAACTTATGAAAATGAATCACCATTACGGCGAGCTGAAGGCAAGCTACCTGTTCGTGGACATTGCCCACAAGGTGGCCGCCTATCAGGATGCACACCCCGAAAAGGAGATCATCCGCCTGGGCATCGGCGATGTGACCCAGCCTCTGGCAAAGTGCGTGGTCACCGCCATGCAGGATGCCGCCGCTGAGATGGGCACCAAGGAGGGCTTTCACGGCTACGGCCCCGAGCAGGGCTATCCGTTCTTGAAGCAGGCCATTCAGGGCTACTACGCAGGCCGCGGCACCCAGCTGGCTGAGGACGAGATCTTTATCTCCGACGGTGCCAAGAGCGACCTGGCCAACGTGCTGGGCCTGTTTGATGTGGACAACACCGTTCTGGTTCCGGACCCCGTTTACCCCACCTATGTAGACGACAACGTGACCGACGGCCGCAAGATCATTTACGGCCGCACCAGCCAGGAGAACGGTTTCCTGGGGATGCCCGATGACAGCGTGAAGGCTGACATCATCTACATCTGCAGCCCCAACAACCCCACCGGTGCCGCCTACACCCGCGAGCAGCTCAAGGCCTGGGTGGACTACGCCAAAAAGAACAACGCCGTTATCCTGTACGATGCCGCCTACGAGTGCTTCATCACCGATCCCGCTCTGGCACGCAGCATCTTTGAGGTGGAGGGTGCCCGCGAGTGCGCCATTGAGATCTGCTCCTTCTCCAAGATCGCAGGCTTCACCGGCACCCGCTGCGGCTACACCATCGTGCCCCACGAGCTGGAGCGCGAGGGCATGAACCTGAACAAGCTGTGGCTGCGCCGCCAGACCACCAAGTTCAACGGCGTGCCCTACGTCGTTCAGCGCGCTGCTGCCGCCGTGTTCACCGAGAGCGGCATGGCTGAGATCCAGGCCAACCTCGATTACTACCGCCAGAACGCCAAGGTCATTGCCGACGCGCTGGACGAGTGCGGCGTGTGGTACTGCGGCGGCAAGAACAGCCCCTACATCTGGCTGCGCTGCCCCAGCGGCATGAAGAGCTGGGAGTTCTTCGACTGGCTGCTGGAGAACTGCGGCGTGGTCGGCACCCCGGGTGTCGGATTTGGTGAGTGCGGCGAGGGCTACTTCCGCCTGACCGCCTTCGGCGATGCCGAAAAGACCAAGGTCGCCGCCCAGCGCATCAAGGCCGCCATCCAGACTCTGTAAACTTACACAAGCAAAAAGGCGATGCAGTTTTGAACAGCTGCATCGCCTTTTTCTTTTATTTCCGGCCCGTCAGCCGGTTGAGCAGCATCACTGCCAGAACAATGATACCGATGACAAGGATGATGCCGACCATCCCGATCAGCATCATCGGCAGCGTGGTCATCCACGAAGTAAGATGAAGCATGCGATCACCTCCGTTAAGCCATCAGGGTCAGGATCAGGCCGCCTGCAATGACGGACGCGATCTGTCCCGAAACATTGACGCTGATGGAATACATCAGCAGGAAATTCTGGTTGTCCTCTTCCAGGCCCATCTTGTTGACCACACGGCCGCTCATGGGGAAGGCCGAGATGCCGGCCGCACCGATCATGGGATTCAGCTTTTTGCCCTCCGGCAGGAAGAGGTTCAGCAGCTTTGCAAACAGTACGCCGCCTGCCGTGTCAAAGACGAAGGCCACCAGACCCAGTGCAAGGATGAGCAGGGTGTCGGGCCGCACGAACTTGTCGGCGGTCATCTGCCCGGCAACGGTCAGGCCCAGCACGATGGTGATGAGATTTGCCAGCACATTCTGGGCGGTCTCGCTCAGCACATTCAGCACCCCGCACTCCCGCAGCAGGTTGCCGAACATCAAAAAGCCCACCAGTGCCACACTGGCCGGAGCCACCATACCGGCAATGATCGTGACCACGATGGGAAACAGGATCTTGGTCAGCTGGGAAACACTGCCCTTTTCATAGGGCATCCGGATGCGGCGCTCCTTCTGCGTGGTCAGCAGCCGGATCACGGGCGGCTGCACGATGGGCACCAGCGCCATGTAGCTGTAGGCTGCCACCATGATGGCACCGAGGTACTGGGAGTTGAGCGTGTTGGCCACAAAAATGGCGGTGGGGCCGTCTGCCGCACCGATGACAGCGATGGAGGCAGCATCCTTCAGGTCAAAGAAGAATCCCGCCAGAAACAGGGTGAAAAAGATGCCGAACTGGGCCGCCGCACCAAAGAGCATCAGCCACGGCTTTTCCAGCAGCGGGCCAAAATCGATCATGGCACCGATGCCGATGAAGAGCAGCAGCGGGAACAGCTCGTTGGACATGCCCGCTTCAAACAATGCAGAGATGGGGCCGACCGTATCCCCCTGCGTGATGGCACCCGAGAGGGGCAGGTTGACCAGAATGGCACCAAAGCCCATGGGCAGCAGCAGGCTCGGCTCCATCTTTTTGACGATGGCAAGGTAGATGAGCAGCGCACCGATGCCCCACATCACCACCATCTGCCAGGTCAGATTCCCAAAATTGGAAAAGAGACTGGCGAATGTGTTCAGAAGATCCATATTTATTTTTCCTCCTTGTGTTCCTGTGCCGGGCAAGAAAAAAGAGACCCCTGCCACAGCACTCTGTCTGTGACAAAAGTCTCAAGCCAACACATGACATCGGGCATTTCTGCCGTGATGACGCTGCCATGCAGCACCCCGCAGGCCCTGCGGAATGCCCTTTACTCCCTTTTATCGATTCTAATTAAATCAGAATGCAGTCCCCTCTGTCAAGGGGTTCCTGCATTTCTTTGCCAAACTTTGCTTCAGCGCTCAAACGTTGTGCTGAGGGTGGTCTCCCAGGTCTGGCCGGGGGCAAGGCAGGCGGCAGCGGCGCGCTGGCTCCACTCCTGGGTATCGGTCTGGGCACCGGGCAGGGAGTGCCACGGCTCAATGCAGACAAAGCGCACAGGCTTTGCCGGAGCCGACCAGATGAGGGTGTAGGGGTAGCCCTCCACATTGCAGACGATCCCCCTGCCGGTGTCCTTCTCGTAGATGCCCAGCGTGCGGCTGCGCAGACCGGCCATGCAGAAGCTGTCGTTCTCAAACAGATCGTCTGTCAGGGGGATGCTCTGCTCGTTCTTCCACCGGTAACCGCACTTGCCGGTCAGCAGACCGTTGGGGTAAGCGTCCAGGATCATCGGGCTCTCCGGCTGGTCAAAGCGGAACTCGTAATCGGTGGTGGTGTGCTTGTCATCAAAGGGGATGCGGAACGCCGGGTGGTAGCCGATGCCGAACCGCAGCTCCTCGGCGGCATCGGCGGGGTTGGTGACGGTCAGAGTGTGGTGCACCGTCCTGCCCTCCAGCCGGAAGGTGCTGGTCAGAACAAAATCAAACGGGAAGCGCTCTGCCTTGCTCTTTTCATCCGAGCGCAGCTCCAGCCGGATGGTGTCGCCCTCGGCGCAGAGCAGGGTGTGCTCCACGTCCCGGGCAAAGCCGTGCTGACCGCCGGGGTAGGTCTTGCCTTTATGGGTAAAGGCCCCGCCGGTCAGCTTGCCCGTCCAGGGGAAAAGGATGGGGGCATGGCGCTTCCAGACAGCCGGGTCGGCCTGCCAGAGCATCTCCTGCCCGGCGGCATTTTTCAGGCTGACTGCTTCGGCACCATGGGTATCCACGGTCAGGGTCAGAAATTCGTTGTGAATGGTTGCCTGCATGATTCATCTCTCCTTTTTATCTGTTGACGATGTGCTCGCCGTTTCCTTCCAGCCAGGTGCGCAGGTTCCGGGTGGTAATGTCCATCAGGTTCTGCAAAGCCTCCCGGGTCGTCCACGCAATGTGCGGTGTGAGGATAGCGTGGGGTTCTGCCCGCAGGGGGCTTTCCTGAGGCAGAGGCTCTGTGACAAAGGCATCGGCCCCGTAAAAGCCCAGCTGACCGCTGTGGAGGGCCGCTGCCACGGCCTCCTCATCCACCAGCGCGCCCCGGGCCGTGTTGAGCAGAATGGCCCCGGGCTTCATCTTCGCCAGCGCCTCCGCGTTGACAAGGCCCCGGGTCTGGGGCGTGGCCGGGCAGTGCAGGCTGAGGATATCGCACCGCCTCAGCAGGGTATCATAATCCACGAACTCCACACCGTCGGCGGCGTATTCGGGCCGGACGGTGCGGGTGCAGACCAGCACCTCCATGCCAAAGGCTCTGGCAATGCGGGCCGACTGCCGCCCGATGCTGCCATAGCCGTAAACGCCATAGGTCTTGCCACAGAGCTCCATCTGGGGCAGCAGGCCGATGCTCTCCGGGATATCCAGCTGCCAGCATCCCTGCTTGACGGCACGGTTGTAGCGCTCCGCGCACTGGCAGATGGCCAGCAGCAGGCTGAAGGTCATCTGGGCCACGCTGTAGGTAGAATAGCCCGGCACATTGGCCACTGCAACACCGTGGCGGCGGCAGGCTTCCAGATCCAGGTTGTCGGTGCCCGTGGCAATGATGCCCACCCATTTCAGGTTCGGGCACTGCTGTAAGATCTCCTCATCCATGCGGCACTTGTTCAGCAGAACGATGTCCGCATCTCCAATGCGGGGGGCGATCTCCTCGTAGGCCGTGCGGACATAGCTGGTGGTATCGGGCACCAATGCCTTTACCCCCGACCAGTCGAGGTCGCCTTCCTCCATGACATAGCTTTCCAGAATGACAGCTTTCATCTCAGTCCTCCAACAAAACGTCCTCGCTCAGCACCTGACCGATGGGCTTGGCAATGCACAGGTCGGCCTGTGCATCGGCCCCGGTGGGCTGCATGTTGATGACCACCAGATGGCGGCCCCGGAAGTACCGGATGAGCCCCGCCGCCGGGTAGACCACCAGACTGGTGCCGCCGATGATGAGGGTATCCGCCTTGCGGATGGCAGACACAGCCCCGGAGAGCACTTCCTCGTCCAACCCCTCCTCGTACAGGACGACATCCGGCTTGACGATGCCGCCGCACTTGGGGCAGCGGGGCACGCCGGTACTGTTGGCAATGAAGTCCACATCGTAGAACGTGCCGCACTTCACGCAGTAGTTGCGCAGGGTGCTGCCGTGGAGCTCGTAAACGGTCTTGGAACCTGCCGCCTGATGCAGGCCGTCGATGTTCTGGGTGACGATGGCTTTCAGCCTGCCCTCCCGCTCCAGCTTTGCCAGCCGCAGGTGGGCAGCGTTGGGCTTTGCCCCCTTCACAATGAGCTTATCCCGGTAGAACCGGTAGAACTCCTCGGGGTTCTCCTCCCAGAAGGTGTGGCTCAGGATGGTCTCGGGCGGGTAATCGTACTTCTGGTGGTACAGGCCGTCCACGCTGCGGAAATCGGGGATGCCGCTTTCGGTGGAGACCCCCGCGCCGCCAAAAAAGACGATGCGGTCGCTCTCGGCAATGATTTTTTCCAGTGCAGGAACCATAAAAGAAACGCTTCCTTTCCGGCAGATCGTTGTGTTTTGGATAGCTCCAGTATAACACAAATCCAGAGGAAAGGAAGCGTTTCTTTTTTTGATGGGATCGTCCCCTTGCTCAGCGCCCGTTTTCGGCAAACAGGGTCCCCAGTGCATCCAGCAGATCATGCGGGAGCATCCCGGTTTCCCCGTGCAGGGCAGCAGCACGGTCGGCAGCTGCACCATGGAGATAAACGGCACAGGCAGCGGCATCAAAGGCAGGCAGACCGCAGGCCAGCAGGGCGCTGGTCATGCCCGCCAGCACATCCCCGCTGCCGCCCCGGGAAAGCCCCGGGTTGCCGGTGGGATTGACCGCACAGCGGCCATCCGGCCCTGCAATGACGGTGTGCGCCCCCTTCAGCACCACCACAGCATTCCATGCTTTCGCATAGCGCAGCGCCGTGCCTTCCCGGTCCGCGTTGATCTCTGCCGCAGAGCGCCCGGTCAGCCGGGCCATCTCGCCGGGGTGGGGCGTTAAGATCAGTTCCCCCTGAGGGTGAAGCATTTTTTCCGTTTGGAGCAGGTCAGCGGCGGCGTTCAGTCCGTCCGCATCCAGCACCGCACTGCCGGAAAAGCCGGGCAGGAGCGTTTTCACCAGCGCCCGGGTCTCGGCGGCACGGGCCGTGCTCTGGGCCGTATAGCCCAGCCCGGGGCCCGCCAGCAGGACAGAGGCCTTCTGCCGCCGGATGCGGTCGATATTCTGGGGCGAGATGCCGCCCCCTGCCCCCGCTTCGCAGGGGCAGAGGCAGCACTCAGGCAGGCGTGCGGCCACCGCCGCCAGCACCGGCTCTACACTTGCCAGCGTAACGATGCCGGCCCCGGTGCGCAGGGCACCTTCCACGGCCAGCGCCGCCGCGCCCCGATAGGACGCACTACCCGCCACCGCCAGCACGGAACCAAAGGTTCCCTTATGCGCATCCCGGGGACGGGGCTGGATCTTTTGCCAAACAAAATCAGAAGTTGTTTCGAACATAGGCTTCTCCTTCGTACAACCTCTCAGTCGGGCTTGCGGCTCAACCCCCCAGTCGCCTGCGGCGACAGCCCCCACTAGTAGGGGGGCCCTTGGCATTTCGTAAAGCTCGCCCTCTTTGCCAAGGCCGCCCCTATTAGGGGCGGTGGCATCCCGCAGGGATGACGGTGGGGTTTAATCCGTTCCCTGCAAATACCTCCGGATCTCCTTCTCCGCCTCCTGCACCTCTTCATGGAACATGCGGGCAGAGACCCGGAGGGCACCATGGCCCAGGATGATGACCTGTTCCATGCCATCGGAGGTGGCCACGCGGACGCGGCGGCCCTTGCCGATCTCATGGGTGACACGCTCGATGAACATATCGGCGGTCTCGGCTTCCCGGGTGTAGACCACATGGATATTGTGGTACTGCTCTATGCTGCCGGGGCTGCCCGGCACACGGTAGGCATCAAACACAAGGATGAGCACGCACTTTTTGAAGCCCTGATAGTTGCAGAGGATGTCCATCAGCCTGTGGCGTGCCGCTTCCAGGCTCTCTTTGGAGAGTGCGTTCAGCTCGTCCCATGCAAAGATGATATTATAGCCGTCCACCAGCAGGTATTCAGGCTGGATCTCCCACTGCTCGGCGTTGAAATCAGGGCGTTCCCGCTTCTGGGTGGGGCGGAACGCCGCCAGCGGGTCCCGCTTGATGGGCCCATAGGTCTGTTCAAAGATCTTCAGCAGCTCAGCATCCTCTTCCAGGGTGGCGCGGTAGGCGGCCATCCGGCGGGGACGGGCCTGCACCGTTTCCTCGGTCTTTGCAGTCTTGCCCCAGCCGCTGTCCACATGCATGTGGCTGCGCACCTGCTCCCAGGGCACCACAAATCCGGCCCCGTGGGCGCAGAACACCGAATCCGCCGGGTTGTCGAGGTCGTGTTCCGGCTCATAGCCCGCGGCCTCGATGACCTCTGCTGCATTGTGGCAGGGACGGTAGCCGTCCAGCGTCAGGGTCAGGTGTCCCCTGCCCCGGGTGTAGCCCACCACCTCCATGGGGTAGCTGCGCATGGTGGAGGCCGGTGCGGTGCCGGTGAGCAGGGTGGTATCCCCGTCGGCTCCGGTCTCGGGCGGGTCAAAGCTGCCGCCCATGTTCTGGATATCGTTCATGGCGCGGCCCACGTTGTCAGAGGGCAGCTCCAGCCGGAAGGCATACCACGGCTCCAGCAGCTGGGTCTTGTGGATCTGCTCTGCCATCATCAGGCCCTGCCGGACGGCGCGGTAGGTCGCCTGCCGGAAGTCGCCGCCCTCGGTGTGCTTGAGGTGAGCGCGGCCCGCAATGAGGGTGATCTTCACATCGGTCAAAGGTGCCCCGATGAGCACGCCCAGATGCTGCTTTTCCTCAAGATGCGTCAGCACCAGCCGCTGCCAGTTCTTGTCCAGCACCTCTTCCCGGCAGTCGGTGGCAAACTGCATTCCGCTGCCCCGGGGCAGCGGCTCCAGCTTGAGGTGGACTTCCGCATAGTGGCGCAGGGGCTCGTAGTGGCCCACGCCCTCCATGGCTTCGGTGATGGTCTCCTTATACAGGATGCCGCCGGGGCCGAAGCTGACCTCCAGCCCGTACCGCTCGGCCAGCAGGCTTTTCAGCACCTCCAGCTGGATCTCGCCCATCAGCTGGACATGGATCTCGCCCAGGGTCTCGTTCCAGACCACATGGAGCTGGGGCTCCTCCTCTTCCAGCCGATGGAGCTTTCCCAGCGCGGCGTGCACGTCTGCGCCCTCGGGCAGCAGCACCTGATAGCTCAGCACCGGCTCCAGCACCGGCAGGTCGCTGTCCCGTTCCGCCCCCAGACCCTCGCCCGGGCGGGCTTTGGTCAGGCCGGTAACGGCGCACACCTGGCCGGGGCCGATGCACTCTGCCAGCGTAAACTTTGCGCCGGAGTAGAGCCGCAGCTGGTTGGCCTTTTCGGCCCATGACTCCCCGTCGGCTTCTCCGGTGAGCTGGGCTTTCACCTTGAGCGCGCCGCCGGTCACCCGCAGCCAGGTCAGGCGGTTTCCCTGCTCATCCTGGCTCACCTTGAACACCTTGGCCCCGAAGGCTTCCAGCGCGGGGGCCGGGCGGGTATAGCGGTCAAGGCCCTCCACCAGCGCATCCACACCCTGCAGCTTCAGGGCTGAGCCAAACCAGCAGGGAAACACATGCCGCCGGGCAATGGCAGGGATGAGATCGGTATCGGTCAGGATTCCCCGGTCCAGCATCGTCTCCATCAGCCGCTCATCGCAGAGAGCCAGCGCCTCGTCCCGGTCGGCCTGCTCTGCCCCGAAATCCACAAAGCCATCCCCCAACTGACGGTTCAGCTGGGTCAGGAGCGCTTCCCTGCCCGGGCCGGGCAGGTCCATCTTGTTCACGAACACAAAGGTGGGAATGCGGTACCGCCGCAGCAGCCGCCAGAGCGTCTCGGTATGGCTCTGCACGCCGTCGGTGCCGCTGATGACCAGCACCGCATAATCCAGCACCTGCAGTGTCCGCTCGGTCTCCGTGGAAAAATCCACATGGCCCGGGGTGTCCAGCAGGGTAAAATCGGTATTGCCCGCCGTGAAGAGGGCCTGCTTGGAGAAAATGGTAATGCCGCGCGCCTTTTCCAGCGCGTCGGTGTCCAGAAAGGCATCCTTATGGTCCACCCGGCCCAGCTTGCGGATGGTGCCGGTGCCGTAGAGCAGGGCCTCGGAAAGGGTGGTCTTGCCGCTGTCCACATGGGCCAGAATGCCGATGACCAGCTGCTTGTGCTCTTGTTCCATGCCGCGGCCCCCTTACAGCACGCTGGCGATCAGCGCAGCAGCAACCAGCGGCAGGCCCAGCACCAGATTGGAGAGCAGGCTGCAATAGGTGCGCTCCTCGGGTTCCAGCTCCTCAAAGGAGACGATCTTCTCATCGGCATAGTCGATGATGGAGCGGGTGGAATGGATCTTTTTCTGCCGCTTGCCCATCCCCTTGAATTCCTCCAGCAGATGGTGGATGGTCACGCCATCCAGCCGCAGGTAGTCCACCCAGGCCCAGATGAGCAGCACCACGCCGCACAGAAAGCCCGGGGCCTCCCAGATGGTAAACGTGCCATCGCTGACATAGCGCTGCCACAGCAGCATCAGCACGGCCACAATGGAGGTGCGGGTCACGGTCTTATATAAAATGGGGTGGAACATGTAGCGTTTGTACATCGAGGTCAGTTTCTTCATGGTGCGCTCCTTATTGATACAGATACACTTTATTGTATCATGTTTTTGTGAAAAAAGATAGCTGTTTTGTGCGCACAGCGTGAACAGTTTCTCTCTTTTGCCTGTTCTTCACAGATATACAGTTCTTTCCATTTTATAGTAATTTTTCCACATTCTTTTCCCATGAAAGTGTTTGTCACCGTTTTGTTTCCAATTCAGTGCTGCGGCGGATTGACTTCTTTCCAGTAAAGTGCTAAAATATACAGTGGTGCGACTTTTGTCTTTCCTGTGCACTTTTTGGAAAGGCAGACAGCCTCACTGCGTTTAGGAAAAGGAAAAACGCGCGGCTCTGTCCGCGCAAGATCTGGGAGGATCATCCAATGAGCTTCAATTTTGATCGCCGCACCTTCCTGAAGGGTGCAGGTGCTGTGGGTGCCGCCAGCCTGCTGGCAGCCTGCGGCGAAAAAGTCCAACAACACCGGCAATGGCGCTGCCGCCAGCGGTGCTGCTGCCCCCAACTCCACCGGCGCTACCCCCCTGAAGGAGTTCATCTCCTTTGAGAGCGGCAACCGTGAGCTGGAAAGCTGGAACATGCTGTACAGCCAGAGGGCTGAGGATGCCAACGTGGTCACCAACCTGTGGGACGGCCTGCTGAGCTTTGACTGCTACGGCAAGGTGGTGTCCGCCATCGCTTCCAGCTGGGAGCACAATGAGGATGCCACCGTCTGGACCTTCCACCTGCGGGACGACGTGGACTGGGTGGATTGCAACGGTGAGGTGAAGGCTCACCTGACCAGCAAGGACTTTCTGGTTGGTTTTGAATGGGTGATGAACGCCATCAAGAACGAGGCCAACAACACCTCCATGCCCAACGACACCATTGTGGGCGCTTACGAGTACTACGAGCTGACCAAGGAAGCCGGTGACGCTGCCGCTGACATGACCTACGAGGACATGCTGGCTGCCGGTGTGGGCATTGAGGCTCCGGATGATTACACTCTGGTGTTCACCTGCCCCAGCGCCTGCCCCTACTTTGATACCGTTGCCGCCTACAACAGCTTCTACCCCGTGGCCCCTGCTCTGATCGAGGAGCTGGGTGTCGATGGCTTCCGGAGCTGCGACAACACCACCATGTGGTACAACGGACCCTATGTGGTGGAGGAGTACATCCAGGGCAACACCAAGAGCTACATCCCCAACCCCAACTACTACGATGCTGCCAACGTCAGCCGCTTTGAGCGCTTCACCGTCACCATGATCAGTGACGGTTCCATCAGCCTGCAGCTGTATCAGAACCGCGAACTGGACGAGGTGGACCTGGGCGAGAGCAGCATCACCACCATTCAGTCCGATCCTTCCAACGAGTACAATCAGCAGCTGTGCGAGAAGCGTGCCAAGAAGTTCAGCTACTGCTTCATCTTCAACTACGACAAGAAGAACACCGATGGCACCCCCGATGAGAACTGGAACAAGGCCATTGCCAACAAGGCCTTCCGTCAGTGCTTCTCCAAGGGCATGGTGCTGAACAAGTTCTTCGCCCGTTATAACCCCATCAATCCCCTGAAGTGTGAGAACGACTTCTTCACCATGAAGGGCCTGTGCTACACCTCTGACGGCACCGACTACACCAACCTGGTGGCCAAGGAGATGGGTCTGGACGGTGAGGCTTACGATGGCAAGACCATGAAGCGTCTGCGCGCCAACAACGGCGACATCACCGAGCTGAAGAAGCAGGCCATGGAAGAGCTGAGCGCCATTGGTGTCACCTTCCCTGTCCACTGCTCCTACTACGTTCTGGCCGGCTCCACCTCCGCTCTGGACCACGCCACCGTCCTGAAGCAGTGCTTCACCGACAGCTTCGGCGACGACTTCATCGTGCTGGATGTCAACACCTTCGTGTCCTCCACCATGAAGGAAGTCGTGGCTCCCAAGCTGCAGAGCTTCACCCACATGGGCTGGGGCGCTGACTTCGGTGATCCCATCAACTTCCTGACCCAGATCATCATTCACAATGAAAACGCTTACTACAGCTGCAACATGACCAACATCGCAGGCATTGTGAACAATGGTCCCGCCAGCTACCAGACCGAGCTGGTGGCTGCCTATGAGAAGTTCACCGATCTGGTGAACGAGGCCCGTGCCATTGTTGACGACACCGATGCACGCTACGCAGCATTTGCCAAGGCCGAGGCTTACTTCCTGGACGAGAACCTGATTTTCCCCACCGTCTACGATATCACCTGGTGCCTGACCCACGTCAACGAGTACAGCAAGATCAACGCAATGTATGGTCCCTGCAACTACAAGGCTGTGAACTGGGAGACCAGCGAGGAGGCCTACACCACCGAACAGTACGATGAGTTTGCTGCCGCATACGACGCAGCCACTCAGGCCTGATCGAGTTAACCCATAGCAAAAAGCAGAACCGGACGTTTTTGAAGCGTCCGGTTCTGTTTTTTGCTCCCTGACAGCACAAAACCCCGCCGCGCGGGAAAGCTCCCAGCGCGGCGGGGTCATTGTGTTAAAATACAGGAAAGCGGTTCAGCTTACAGCTGGCTTTCATACTCCTTGCGGTAGCCTTCCAGCTCACGCTGGTTGCCATACACGAAGTGGCCGTTTGCGATTTCTTCCCAGACCGGCTTGTCCACGCTGTAATCGTGGATCGAGGGGTCATAGACCAGCAGCTTCTTGTGCTTTTCCAGGCTGGGGTCAGGGATGGGAACCGCGCTCAACAGGGCTTTGGTGTAGGGATGCAGCGGATGGAGGAACAGCTCCTCCGCCTCAGCCAGCTCCACGATGCGGCCCTTGCTGATAACAGCGATACGATCCGAGATGAACCGGACCACCGACAGGTCATGTGCAATGAACAGGTAGGTCAGACCGCGGCTCTTCTTCATCTCGTTGAGCAGGTTCAGCACCTGTGCACGGATGGAGACATCCAGTGCAGAGATGGGCTCGTCGGCCACGATGAACTCCGGCTCCATGACCAGAGCACGGGCAATGCCGATGCGCTGGCGCTGGCCGCCCGAGAACTCATGGGGGAAGCGGGAGGCAAACTCCGGCAGCAGGCCGACCTCATGCAGGGCGTTCATCACCTTTTCATGCAGGTCATCCTGATCCTTGTAGAGATGATGGTTCAGCAGGCCCTCGGCAATGATATACTCCACCTTGGCGCGCTCGTTCAGCGAAGCCATGGGGTCCTGGAAGATCATCTGGATCTTACGGATGACCTCTTTGTCCAGTTCCTTGGAGATCTTGCCGTTGATCTTCTGGCCCTTGAAGAAGATGTCGCCGCCGGAGGTCGGGTTGATGCGGCAGATGGCACGGCCAATGGTGGTCTTGCCGGAGCCGGACTCGCCGACCAGCGAGAAGGT
>ENA-ORCP01000312-ORCP01000312.1-human-gut-metagenome-genome-assembly--contig:-NODE-312-length-43201-cov-6.893169_pt1 | contig 43201 bp, 40 predicted proteins | sample MGYA00242990_ERZ507991 | MGnify/ENA primary metagenome ERZ507991 (study PRJEB26167, sample SAMN06115496) | human gut metagenome | host: Homo sapiens | place: China:Henan | collected 2015-05-07 | study... | reverse complement strand
ATGATATTTGGCAGAGCCATAAGACCATTGAAGATATCAGCGATAGTCCATACAGCCTTAACAGTCATGTAAGGTCCGATGAAGATACATGCAATGTATAACCAACGATAAAACTTAACAACCTTCATCTTACCATTTGTAAGGTACTCAAGGCACTTCTCACTGTAATAATCCCAACCAAGCATAGTTGTGAATGCGAAGAATACAAGACAGACCAGAAGTAATAATGAAGCAACAACTGATGGGAATGGAAGACATGTCTGGAATGCATGTGTAGTAACGGCAACACCCTCAAGACCTATATTCCATGATCCGGCGATAACAATAGTAAGACCTGTAAGAGTACATATAACGATAGTGTCGATGAATGTACCGAGCATTGATACAAGACCCTGCTCAACAGGTTCATTTGACTTTGCTGCGGCAGCAGCTATAGGAGCACTACCGAGACCAGCCTCATTTGAGAAGATACCACGGGCAATACCCTTCTGCATGGCAACTATGATGGCACCAAGAGTACCGCCGGCAGCAGCCTTAAGACCGAATGCACCTTCGATGATTTCTTTGAAAGCTCCCGGTACCTTGTCGATATTGAATATTATTACAAGTAATGCAGTTATAACATAGAGGATAGCCATGAAAGGAACTATAACCTGGGCAACATTTGTAATTCTCTTAAGTCCACCGATGATAACAAGACCTACACATATGGTAAGGATGATACCTGAGATAACGATAGTCCATGAATACTCAATGCCAAATAATTTGAAAGCCACATGTTTTGTGTCCGGATCAAAGAAGTTCTTAACGGCACTTGAGATACCATTTACCTGGGTAAATGTACCGATACTGAAGAGACCTACACATACTCCGAAGAAGGCAAATATCTTCGCAAGCCATTTCCAGTTCTTACCCATACCATTTTCAATATAGTAGAAAGGACCACCTACAACATGACCGTCTTCAGCAATAGTTCTGTACTTTACAGCCAGCATACACTCTGAGAACTTTGTTGCTGTTCCGAAGAGTGCTGCGATCCACATCCAGAAAAGGGCTCCCGGCCCACCTGTAACAATAGCGGTGGCAACACCTACGATATTACCTGTTCCGATGGTTGCAGAAAGGGCTGTACATAAAGCACCAAAGCTGCTGATCTCTCCGTGACCATCCTGCTCCACCTTGGCGAACATGAGCTTGAAGCCCTTGCCAAGCTTTGTGACCTGAATTCCCTTAAGACGGATTGTAAGGAAGATACCGGCTGCAAGGATCAATACTATAAGCGGTACACCCCAGACAAAATCATTGATCTTTCCGAGAACTGTGTTGATATTTTCTAACATTTTTTCTCTCCTCCTGTATTTTTTTGTTGGAAAATGTCTTAAAACAGGAAAAATATTAGTCTCTAATGTCAACGAACCTAACATTTTTGTGATAAATAAATTCCCATGTTGGATTATAAAGTAAAAAGCACAATAATACAAGGAAATTAATGGGATTTCATTGATTAGAACCGACATTTAAAGTATAATTGGAGTAGTGCCGTTGCAGATTATACAGTGAGGGGCAATGACATTTATGTAATGTTTGGAGGAAGATAGATATGTCGTACATGGCATTGTACAGAAAATGGAGACCTGGAGAATTTGACGAGGTAAAGGGTCAGGATCATATTGTAAGGACTCTCAAGAACCAGATAGTCAATGACAGGATAGGCCATGCATATTTGTTTTGCGTTCTTTGGTGCGGTCAGACATCGCAAGGATATATCTATCCTCTCCGTCAATTTTGTTTCTGAATGCGGTTATATGAAACAGGCAGGTATTTCCGCTGTTCCTGCACACATATTTTCTTTCCCACTCTTTACGCTCACCGACAGACATACGGATGAGATTTTCTCTGATATTCTCGTCTTTATCCGTCACTGCCGAGTTTTCTATTATGCTTTCGTCCGACATAGCCTCGCTTTGAGAAATACCGAGTATTCTTTCTATGTTGGGGCTGACATATCCTACAGAGAAATCCTCTGTGTTCAGCATAAGAAATATATCGTCAACGTTATTTGAAAGCACGGAAAACAATTCTTCCCTGTATTTTATCTCGCTGTCCTTTTTTCTGAGGTTGAGATAGTTTTTACGGATGAGATATAAAACGGACAGAGTACAGATAAGCGCTATCACACTGACGCTTGCAGACATTGTTATAGTCTGCAGGCGGTTGATGTTTTCATTTACTACAGAACACGGAACAATACCGATAAGTATCCAGTCCTTGAAGCCTATGCTGTGATATGCCAGATAATATTCTTTACCGTCGAGCGTAAGCCTGTTTACACCTGATTCGTTATAGCATATTTCGGCAATATAAGGCTGAATGTTATCCTGCGACAGATTATTCGAGCTGTCAGTAAGCATCCGCCAAAAGTTGCTTAATTCATCGCCGTGTTCGCCCTTATTGTTTACTACAACCCTTCCGTTAGGATAAACTATGTAATTTGTAGCCATATTATTGAATGTGTTTGAGCTTAGCAAGGATATGATGTCATCGTTGTTAAAGCTGATTGCTATAGCGGAATACGAAAAGTCGCCGTACTTGTTTTCGTGGCAGGGAACAGCGAACACGATAAGCTCCGACCTGTCAATAAGAGCGGTATCGGATACTACGTTTTTGCCCTCCTCCATAAGAATTCTCATATTCCTTCCGAGATCCATCCTGCCGGTATTACCGTCAACCGTACAATAGCTTCCGTCCTTATCAAGAAAGTAAAAATCCGTGAATGCGCCGATACGTCTGATGTTTTCAATGTAAGTCCTAATTTTCTTATCGTCATCGGTGTCTTCAAGATAAGGTATCCACATATCCATTGTATTCCAGTTTTCGCTTAACAGATTGCTCAGCGAGTTACCGACCTGAGTATATATTTCGTTAAGGTGAGTGGTGCTTTCTTTGAAGATTAGCTTCGATGAAATGACATTGTAAATATAAGCGGACAGCATAACTATCAATGTTGCCGTGACGATTACAAGCCAAGCAAAATTCTTTCTTATCAAAAATAACATCTCCCAGAAATTTAAACATCTGATACAAAATAATTACATTTATCTCTTAAAGAATATCATATTTTATCTTTTAATGTCAATAAATTCAAGCACGAAGATTGAAAAATATAAAAAAATTCTGCGAATTGTGTCGAATTTGTTGAAATGGATGGCTTGATGAGGCAATCGGATAGTGTGGCGAAGAATATATTGCGTAAAATTGAAATTATTGCGAAATACAAAACGAGTTCAGGCGTAATATGGCTGAAATGTTGACATATAGATGTTGTTTTGATATAATAAAAAACAAAGAAAGGCAGGTGAATGACATGAAATTATTTATCAGAGATAACGGGAATAGCTGTCATTCACATTTATGCTTTTGATATAGCAATTGTGCAATGATAAAATTCAAAGTGTTCTCGTTATCGGGAACACTGTTTTTATATAAGGAGTTATTATGAACAAATTGAATTTTATCAAAGCGGATAAACCGTATCGTAGCAACACAACAGACAGCGGAAAAATAACTGTCGCTGTAAGAGAATTTATCACAACTACGCTTGCTGAAAAAATCGCAACAGCATTATGGAACAAGCCTGAATGGGCTGACAGTATCGTCAGATTCAATTATGATAACAAGATCAAAAGCGATTGCTTCAATGTTATCGCTCTGAATGAAACAGGTGATGTTGTAGGTAGGCTGTTCTGTATACAAAATGCAGAAGACGCAGGCTTATGGTACTATGGCGATTTGTTCGTTGCGCCTGATTACACAGGCAAGCGTATATCGAAAAGATTGCTTGAAACCGCCGAACAGGCACTGTCTGATAAATGGTGCCACACATTGAGATGTTATGTAGAGCCTGATAATAAAGAATCACTGCGTTTACAAAGAGAATACGGATTTACCGAATGTGAATATAAGACTTTTAATAATCTTATAAACAGCGGTCAATTAATGTTTGAGAAACCGATTGTAACATTCAATGCTGCTCAGGTTACAGAAAAAAACGAAGCAAGATATATAACCGATATTTTTAACGAAAACGCTCATTTGCTTCACAGCGAGATAATCCCTTATAGCGAATGGTGCAGTTTGATTTCTGCGAATGATACTGACGAAAAACATTTTTTGATTCGTAAGGGTGCGGTGCCGTGCGGATACCTGAAAATCAACGGACTTGAAGACGGCAATGACGGGTGGATTTCAATACTTGCCGTAGCTTCCGCATTTCAAAGAAAGGGTATAGGTAAATATGCCGTTTCATATGCGGAAAGTTTTTTTAAAAAGCAGGGAAAACTATGCGTTAAAATACATACTACAACGGATAATTATCCTGCACGAAAATTATACGAAAAGTGTGGCTATTTGCTTTGCAACAGCACAAACACATATACAGCCAATGATAAACTGACATATTTTAAGCAGATATAGCCGACAACGATTCTGTGGTTCTTATATTGAAGGTAGGTTTTAATTATGTATAAAATACTCTTTGTCTGCCACGGCAACATCTGCCGTTCACCTATGGCGGAATTTGTAATGAAGGATATAGTCGCAAAGGCAGGGAAGTCCGATGAATTCGTCATCGCTTCGTGTGCGACCAGTACCGAGGAAATCGGTAATCCTGTGCATTACGGCACTAAAAGAAAGCTGGCGGAGGTCGGAATATCCTGTGATAAAAAGAGGGCAGTACAGCTTACAAAGTCAGATTATGACAGGTATGATTACATAATCGCTATGGATGAGATGAATATACGCAATATAATGCGTATCATCAGAAGCGATCCCGAAAACAAGGTAAGTCTGCTGTTGTCACACGCAGGGATAGACGGAAGCATTGCGGATCCGTGGTACACGGGGAACTTTGACGATACCTACAGAGATGTCCTGCTTGGATGCAAGGGATTATTCAGAGAAGTAACAGGTGAATAAAATATGCCGCCGCAGTTTTAATCAAACTGCGGCGGTCGTTTTAATTATTATAGCACTAATTTCGTAAAATTTAAGTTATAGCGAAATTACTTATTGTTTTTATCCTCATTCTGCTTTAAATCGGGTTCGGGGAGATCGTTTTTTATATCCATTACCGGATTTGAATTTATAGCGTCACGGAGCTGAGTATTTACCACATGGGTATAGATCTGGGTGGTATTGAGGTTTTCGTGTCCGAGGACCTCTTTAAGCACACGGACATCAACACCATTCTGATACATAAGCGTAGCCGCCGTATGACGCAGTTTATGCACGGAAATTCCTTTACCGGCAAGTCCGCAGGCTTTAAGGCGGTCGTCGATTATCTGTTCGACACGGCGGTTTGTGATGCGGTTGCCACGTTTGCTTATAAACAGAGCTTTTTCCTTAGGGTCTGCAACGGATTTTCTTGCTTCGGTGTACTTGGTTACAGCGTCGACGCATTGCTCGTTGAGATAGACGATACGTTCCTTGTTGCCTTTGCCCAGAACCTTCACGGAAAGATATTTTACACAGGGCTGTGACGGGTCTATGTTTTCGACAAAATCATTCACGTTTATTCCGACAAGCTCGCTCAGACGCATACCGCAGTTGAGGAACATTATAATCATCGCATAGTCACGGTAATCCATCCAGCTTGAAAACTCCTTGAAGCCCTCGTGCAGAAGCTGACCGCATTCCTGCAACGTGAGGTGCTTGGGCAGTGCGTTTTTAGGTGACGGTAATTCGAGATTCAGCATCGGGCTTGCCGCAAACCACGCCTTGTTATTTGTGAGGAATTTATAGAACTGCCGCAGAGATACAGCCTTGCGTGAACGAGCCTTTGCCTGATTGGAACGTTCACTTACCGTAAAGCTGAGAAATTCCATAGCGTCCGTAAGGGTCACGGCCTTTATGTATTTATCGTCAAGGTCTGAGATTTTTATCTCGGAGAAATCCTCATTTGCATCAACCAGCTTGTTCTTGACCTTGAGAAAACGCATAAACATACGCAGGTCGGTATAATAGTTCAACGCAGTAAGCTGTGAACGGTTTTTGATTGTCGTAAGATAATTCAGGTATTCGGTAAGGCAAGCCGGTGCGTCCGATGTAGCTTGTCTGAAATCTATATTATATGCCATTTTTGTGTGCCTTTCGTTTTTTACCGCTTCTAATTTCGTAAAATTTTCATTTTACGAAATTGCGTGTAAAATTCTGTTATACTGCTCCGCTGACTATTATACTATAAAATCCTGTCCAATTCAAGATTTATTGCGAAATACAAAGGCGGCGGATAATGTTGACGTAAATACGAGCAATAGCAATTACGGATGAGTTAAAGATATAAAACTGCTGTGCTTCAAACGGTCGGTCAAAGGCTGAAGCATTCTCAGCAAGGTCAGTTTGCATACTTTCGATACAGTTATCATATGAATTAAAGAAGCTGACCGAAAAAAATACGCTGTGCAAGAAGCACAGCGCAACGGTTATATGGCGGGTACATCAAATTCAGCCATGAACCTATAAAAGCAATCGTTTTTTTGCACTGATGAAGAAATACAAATAAACTAAGAATAAGCGTACCACCTGTATGTTATTATAACACAAATCAAATAAATTGTCAAGAAAAACATTTTGAAAGTTAACTTTCAAAAAAGTAAAAGAAATACGGCAATCGAATCGAAAGCTGTATGTAAAAAAATCCCGCCGCTTTGAGCGACGGGACGTATTTCTTAAAACTACGATCAAGCCTTGTTGATTGATCCGAAGAGTTCCATCTTTTCCTTAACTGTAGCCTTGATAGCCTCAAAGCCGGGTGCGAGGAGCTTTCTGGGATCGAAGCCCTTACCCTGAAGATCCTTGCCTTCTTCGATGTACTTTCTTGTTGCTTCCTGGAATGCAAGCTGGCACTCTGTGTTAACATTGATCTTGGAAACGCCGAGTGAAATAGCCTTCTTGATCATGTCTGCAGGGATACCTGTACCGCCGTGCAGTACGAGAGGCATATTGCCAACCTTCTCCTTAACTGCTGCCAGTGTTTCAAATGAAAGACCGGGCCAGTTTGCAGGGTACTTGCCGTGAATGTTGCCGATACCTGCAGCGAGCATTGTAACGCCGAGATCAGCGATAGCCTTGCACTCGTCGGGATCAGCGCATTCGCCCATACCTACAACGCCGTCTTCTTCACCGCCGATAGAACCTACCTCAGCCTCAAGAGAGATACCGAGTATATCGCAAGTGTTTACGAGAGCCGTTGTCTTTTCGATGTTCTCAGCGATAGGATAGTGAGAACCGTCAAACATTATAGAAGAGAAACCTGCGTTGATGCAAGCCTTAGCACCTTCGAAAGTACCGTGGTCAAGGTGGAGAGCTACAGGTACTGTGATGTTCAGTTCTTCGATCATGCCCTTTACCATGCCTACAACGGTCTTATAACCGCACATATACTTGCCTGCGCCCTCAGAAACACCTAAGATAACAGGTGAGTTGCACTCCTGTGCTGTAAGAAGGATAGCCTTTGTCCATTCAAGGTTGTTTATGTTGAACTGGCCTACGGCGTACTTGCCCTCAAGAGCCTTGTTCAGCATTTCTTTTGCAGAAACTAACATTTATTTTCTCCTTTGATTCTTATTCCGGCGGAAACCGCCTTTCAAATTTATTATACTACATTTAACCTGTAAATGCAAGTATTAAATTGACAAAAAAAGAGCCGCTTCTCAGCGGCTCGGTATGTATTACTTCTTGAAATCCTTAACCAGCTCGGCAAGGCACTCTGAACAGATGTTCTTGCCCTTGAACTGCTGGATGTCGCTTGCGTTGTTGCAGAATGAGCAAGCAGGCATATACTTCTTAAGAATAATCTGGTCGTCCTCAACATAGATTTCAAGTGAATCCTTGATGCCGATGTCGAGTGTTCTTCTCAGCTCTATCGGAATAACAATTCTTCCGAGCTCGTCAACTTTTCTTACAATTCCTGTAGATTTCATGATTCTTTCTCCTTGTTGTTTTTACTTAATCTTTCCTTTTCGGGCAGGAAAACCGTCATTTCTTCCTGCTTCGATTATATTTTACCAAATCTTTTTACAATTGTCAAATGTGGATTTTATATAGCTGTAATTCACTTCCATTCATAGCAGGAAAAGAAATTGAACGTTATTCAAATTGCTAAATCGTTACAAATCCCTTTATTATCGTATTTGTAAATAGTTTCAAATTTTCTGTCCGCAAAAAGCAAAATGTATTATTTTAATTGAAATGATAAAATTGTTGTAAAATTCAGCACAATGCACATATAACGATGCTTTTTTACGCTTTTTGTAGTGCAATATTTGGCTTTTCACTTTAAAAGGAGTTATCATGAGCTATGTAATTTTTGTAATTATATCCCTGTCTTTTGTTTTTTCGGCTTGTAACGGAACGATGAACGATTTATCTGTTGCGGCGCTCACCTCCTGCAAGGATGCCGTGACGCTGTGTATTTCGTTATGCGGTACAATCTGTCTGTGGAGCGGTATTATGAATGTCGCAGGTAAATCCGGCATCGTTTCGGGGCTTTCGAGATTGCTTTCGAAACCGCTGTCACTTCTCTTCCCTGATATAAGCAGGAAAGGCAGTGCAATGCAATATATAATACTCAACTTCATTTCGAATCTGCTTGGACTCGGAAATGCCTCTACTCCGCTCGGCATAAAGGCGATGCAGGAGCTTAAAGAGGAGCAGAAAGCAAAAAAGAACGCTACAAGGAGTATGATTATGCTTGTTGTGCTGAATACGGCAAGCGTTCAGCTTTTCCCATCTACCGTTATTGCGCTCCGTGCGTCCTATGCAAGCGAATCCCCTGCCGATATCCTGCCGTGCGTATGGGTCGTATCGGCCTTATCGCTGACACTGTCCGTGCTGTCGGTGTTCGTTTTTGAAAGGATATGCGATAAAAGAAGGAAGAATGTGAAATGAGCGGTTACAGCGATTATATAGTACCGCTGATAATCCTTGCGGTGACTGTTGCGGGTATAATAAAGAAAACGGATATATTCGATGCGTTTGTTGAGGGAGCCGCAGAGGGTCTAAAAACAACATCGGCAATTCTCCCCTCGCTCATCTGCCTTATGACCTGCATAGGAATGTTCAGGGCATCGGGCGCAATGGAACTACTTGTACAGCTTGTAAGCCCGATAACGTCATTTTTCGGCTTTCCGGACGAATGTACGCCGCTTATATTTATCCGTCCGCTTTCCGGGAGCGGTGCGTTATCTGTTTATGACGGCATAATTTCCGAAAACAGCCCGGACAGCTTTATCGGCAGGATAGCTTCAACGATGATGGGGTCAACGGAAACCACCTTCTACACTGTCGCCGTATATTTTTCGGCGGCGAAGGTTAAGAAAACACGTTATGCCATACCTGCGGCGCTTATAGGAGATATGGCAGGATGGATACTTTCCTCCATAGTCGTAAGGCTTATAATGAAATAAAAAAGCACGAAGAAAAGCCTCCGTGCTTCAGTCTGTATATCAGTCTTTTACAATATCACATACATCCGCCCTTGTGACCTTTATAAGATCGTCGGGGGCAAGGATAATCTGTGTGCCGAGCTTTCCTCCGCTGACTATAACCTTGTCAAAGTCCTTTATAGTGCTGTGATAAACTGTCTTGTACTGCTTCTTCATACCTATTGGGGTACATCCGCCTCGGATATATCCCGTAACTGCGTTAATATCCTTGACGTGTACCATTTCTATTGATTTCTCGCCTACCGCCTTTGCCGCTTTCTTCATATCAAGCTCAAGTGCTATCGGGATTGCAAATACATAATAATTCTTGGACTTTCCTTCCGTAACAAGCGTCTTGAATGTGCTTTCATAAGGCTGTCCGAGCATATCCGCTATATGTACACCGTCAATGAATTCATCACACTCGTATGTATTGACCTCGTAATTTATTTTATTCTTGTCAAGCATACGCATTGCGTTGGTTTTGTTCTCTTTTTCCTTTGCCATATCAATTCTCCTTTACATCTGAGAGAATTTTAACGCATTTCACATAAAAAGTCAAGCGTTCAGTCAAGTAATGCGCTTATAGCCGGAAAAGGCTGTACGCTGCGTTTCAATATGCCGTGTATATAGGCAATGCAGATGCCGTAATTTGTTATCGGAACTCCAGCGTCTTTCGCACAGGCTATGCGGTACTTCATTTCACGTTCGGAAAGAGTGCATCCGCCGCAGTGTACTATCAGCTTATAACGGCTTAAATCTTCGGGGAAAGTGCCTCCCGATGAAAATTCGAATTCAAGCTGTTTGCCGGTGTATTTGTTTATCCATGCAGGGAGCTTCATAGTGCCGATGTCGCCGCACTGCCTGTGGTGAGTGCATCCTTCCGAGATAAGTATCCTGTCGCCGTCACCAAGCTTGTCGAGGGCTGTAACGCCGTGTACATTTGTTTCAAGGTCGCCCTTATAACGTGCCATAAGTATCGAGAACGATGTAAGCATCACATCGTCCGGGACTTCCTGCGAAACTCGTGAAAATACCTGGCTGTCAGTGATAACTATTTTCGGCTTTTCCGATAATTTTGAAAGGGTGGCAGTAAGCTCTGTTTCACGACAGACAGCGGATATTGCTCCTGCCTCAAGCACATCTCTTATCGTCTGCTGTTGAGGGAGTATTAGTCTGCCCTTAGGAGCGGCTTTATCTATAGGAACAACCAGTACGGCTATATCGCCAGGATTCAGCAGATCTCCGCAGATGCACATCTTTTCGTCTTTTACATCGAGCCTTGAGCCGATAAGTTCTTTCAACTCGTAAATGTTTGTGCCGTTCAGTGCGTCGGTGTAGATTGTGCCATCGGTTTTTGGGGGAACGGTATCAAGCAGACCGCACTTGTTCATTACGATAATGTACGGTATATTCTGCTTTTTCAGCCTTTCGAGTATGGCACTGTCAAAGTCGGATATGCCCTTTGTGCTGTCAACCACAAGCAGAGCAATATCTGTCTTGAACAGAACCTGATAACTCTTTCTTACACGCAGGCTTCCGAGGTCGCCCTCATCGTCAAGTCCCGGAGTGTCGGTTATCATAACGGGGCCCAGCGGCAAAAGCTCCATTGCCTTTGAAACAGGGTCGGTCGTTGTTCCTGCAGTATCCGAAACCACAGCAAGCTCCTGTCCTGTTATAGCGTTTATAAGGCTGGATTTGCCTGCGTTGCGTCTGCCGAAAATTCCGATGTGTATGCGTTCTCCGCTCGGTGTTGAATTTAAACTCACCGGTTGCTCCTTTCTCAGTCGGTTTCTCAGAACCTGAAATCTCTCTGACCGTGAATAATGTTGTCAATATACTCGGTCGCCTTTGCTCTTACCTTTTCATTCGGGATGGTCTTAAGCTCTCTTGCGATAAGCTCCTCACCGATTTTTCTTGTATCCTCCGATGCATAGTCGACAAGGTATTCCTTAAGCGTCATAAGGGCATTCGGGTGACAGCAGTTCTGTATCTGACCTGCCTTGCACAGACTCATGAAGCGGTCGCCTGTTCTTCCCTCACGGTAGCAGGCTGTACAGAACGACGGGATGTATCCGAGCCTCATCAGCCAGTTTACTACCTCGTCAAGACTTCTGTTATCCGATACGTCAAACTGTGCCGAGTTTTCTTCTTCCGGCTCAGGCTCTGCATAACCGCCGACGCTTGTTCTTGAGCCACCGCTTATCTGCGAAATACCAAGATGCAGAACTCTTTCCCTTGACTTCTGGCTTTCTCTTGTGGAAACGATCATTCCGGTATAGGGAACGGCAATTCTAAGACAGGCAACTATTTTTGCAAATGTATCGTCCGTGATGCCGTTATCGAATTCATCGGGATCTATATCATCGGCACGTCTTACTCTCGGAACTGAGATAGTGTGAGGGCCTACGCCGTGTACGGCTTCAAGATGCTCTGCGTGCATAAGAAGTCCCGCAAATTCATATCTGTAAAGCTCAAGTCCGAACAATGCGCCGATGCCTACATCGTCAATTCCGCCCTCCATTGCTCTGTCCATAGCCTCTGTGTGATAAGCGTAATTGTGCTTGGGTCCTGTCGGGTGCAGGCGCTCATAGCTCTCCTTGTGATAGGTTTCCTGGAACAGAATATATGTGCCGATTCCCGCCTCTTTCAGCTTTCTGTAGTTTTCTACCGTCGTAGCGGCAATGTTTACGTTTACTCTGCGGATAGCGCCGTTCTTGTGCTTGATTGAGTAAATAGTCTTGATACATTCGAGTATGTATTCAAGAGGGTTGTTCACGGGGTCTTCGCCTGCCTCTATGGCAAGTCTTTTGTGACCCATATCCTGTAATGCGATAACCTCCTGTCTTACCTCGTCCTGCGTCAGCTTTTTACGGCAGATATGCTTGTTCTTTGCGTGGTAAGGGCAGTAAAGGCAACCGTTCACGCAGTAGTTTGAAAGATACAGCGGAGCGAACATTACGATTCTGTTGCCGTAAAAGTCCTTCTTGATCTGCTCTGCGAGCTTGTATATCTCCTCGTTCTTTTCGGGAATGTCGCAGTCGAGCAAAACCTCTGCCTCTCTGTGCGAAAGTCCTTTTCTGAGCCTTGCTTTTTCAAGAATGCTGTCGATAAGCTCGGCGTTATGCTTGTTTTCTTCGGCATATCTCAGCGTTTCTTCGATTTCCTCGTGGTTGATGAATTCCTCTGCTTTCAGAGATTTGGGATCGTAATTATACATATTTATTTCCTTTCGTTAAAAGAGGCGTGGTCGCCCCTTGATTCGACTATTCTGTAGCCTGCGTCCTCAACACGTTTTTGCAGGCACATTCTGCACTGTGCGGATTCGTCGCCTGTGCAGATTTTGTTGTCATACAGCAGATATTTTTTTCTTACGTCTGTCGGTGACAGATTCGGCATTACAACGTTAGCGCCGGCTTTAAGCGCAAGCTCTCTGCCTGTCGGATGAATCGTTCCTATCGCAGTAGTCGCAGGAAGCAGTACATCGGGCAGTGCAAGCCGCACAAGACCCAGCATAAACAGCGTAAGCTCAGCCGTACCCTGCGGCTTATCGGCAAAGGGCGTTGCGTGGTGCGGTATAAAAGGGCCTATCCCCACCATTTCGGGCTTCAGTTCTTCCAAAAACAGCATATCATCGGCAAGATTTTCAGCCGTCTGATAAGGAGAGCCTACCATAAAGCCTGCCCCTGTCTGATAGCCGATTTTTTTAAGCGTTCTAAGACAATCCTGTCTGTGCTTTGCCGAAAGACCGGGCGGATGGAGCTTTGAATAATGCTCGTAATCGGCGGTTTCGTGGCGCAACAGGTATCTGTCCGCACCGCTTTCAAAATATCTGCGGTAGCTTTCTTCGCTTTTTTCGCCTATCGAAAGCGTTACAGCACAATCGGGAAAATCACGCTTTATCGAACAGACAATATCACATATCATATCATCACTGTAATAAGGATCTTCTCCGCCCTGCAGTACAAACGTTCTGAAGCCAAGCTCATAGCCTGTCTTACAGCAATCAAGTATCTGCTCCTTGCTGAGCCTGTAGCGCTCTGCCTGCTTGTTACTGCACCGTATTCCGCAATAATAACAGTCGTTTTTACAGTAGTCGGTAAATTCTATCAGACCTCTGATATAAACATCCTTACCGTAATATTTTTCACGGACGCTGCCCGACAGCTCAAAGAGATAATCACGCACTGCGTCCCTGTTTTCGATAAGCGATACATATTCGCCTTTTTCGAGGTGGTGTGTGCTGTACAGCTTTGATACCAGTTCTTTAAGTTCTTCGGTTTTGCTCAATCGTCCGCCTCCTTTTCCTTTGAACAATCTGCAGGAAGCTTCTGATAGATAGTCTTTGAGGTAACGCCCTTCAATGCGCCGAGCTTACCCGATAAGGTATTTATCACATCCTGCGGTGCGTCAATGGCAACGCTGATGATAGAAACGCCTGCCTTTTCATAAGGTACTCCCATCCTGCCGATAATGTAATGAGCGCACTCGTGCAGATATTCGTTCAGTTTTGACACCGAAGAGGACTCGGATACGACTATTCCTATAAGTGCTACTCTGCTCTCACAATTCATTTAATCACCTTTTTCCCGTTTAAAATAAAAATGAGCCGTGCAAGGCACAGCTCTATCATAAAACGTAAAATCGTAAAAATAGTAAAACAAAACCGCCTTGCTTTTCTGTCAGAATAATCTTTCAGATCAGTCAGGTTTATAAAATTGTAGATATTTTGCCGTTCGGTGAAAGAAGCAAATCTCGCACCTTACGGTTCCTGTATTAATTATAACGCAGAATACGGATAAAGTCAATATCGGCACGGCTTTATCCGCATTTTGCCTTAAATGCTATTTATGCACTCTGACAAATATCAGTCGTGTCTGGGCTTTGCGCTGATGTGCTGAATAGCCTGAATAACGGCAACGTCAAGATCGACTGAGGGCTGACTTTCAAGCTCCTGCTTTATGCGTGTGAAAACCTGTCCGTTTACTGTGCTGACATATTTCGGAGGAAGGCGGTTGAGGGAAAACGCTTTCATATCCTCAAGGCAGACCTCGCACTTACAGCAGTTGTAATCTTTGAGCAGTTCCGAAAGTCTTTCGTCAACGTAGTGTTCCATCATATTTATAAGCATAATACGTTTCCTTTCGCATTGATAAAGAGATTTGAATCCTTTTTTACATTTTATCACATTTTCCCCATACAGTCAATAGAATTATGATAATTTGCACATATTTAAATATACTCCGTAAAATTTTTCCGTTGACGGCTGTGTTATATTGACAAACCGCCTTGTCGAGTGTATAATATAAAAGAATGTAAACTAAAATATGACAATAGGCTGATAACGTGCTTTACGTTTGGCTTGATATACAGACCCGGCGGTATGCCGTATTTTAAGCAATACAGCCCGTTTACTCAAAAACGAAAGGAAAAAGCATTTTACATGGGATTACTTACAAAAATATTCGGTAACTATTCCGAAAAAGAAATCAAGAGAATAATTCCGATAAAGGATAAGGTTCTTGAGCTTGAATCGAAATATTCTCCGATGACCGACAGCGAGCTTAAGGCGCAGACTCCTGCACTGAAGGAAAGACTTGAAAACGGTGAAACACTCGATGATATTCTCCCCGACGCATTTGCCGTATGCCGTGAGGCTATGTGGAGAGTTCTCGGCATAAAGCCTTATCCCGTACAGATACTCGGCGGTATTATTCTTTTCCAGGGACGTATTGCAGAGATGAGAACAGGTGAAGGTAAGACCTTCGTTGCCGCACTCCCCTCTTATCTTGTTGCGCTCAGCGGCAAGGGCGTACACGTTGTAACGGTAAACGACTACCTTGCAAAACGTGACGGTGAAATGATAGGCCGTGTACACAGATTCTTAGGTCTTACCGTAGGACTTATACTTCACGATATGAAAAACGATGAAAGAAGAAAGTCGTATAACAGCGATGTAACATACGGTACAAACAACGAATTCGGCTTTGACTACCTTCGTGATAATATGTGCAATTATAAGAAGGATAAGGTACAGCGTGAATTCAACTTCGCTATTGTCGATGAGGTCGACTCGATACTTATTGATGAAGCGAGAACTCCTCTTATCATTTCGGGACCCGGAGATAAGTCAACCGACCTTTATCAGAAGGCAAACAGACTTGCGTTACAGTTAAAGCCGTTTACTGTTGTAGATCTTGACAGCAAGGAAGATCAGGATCAGTTTGACGGCGATTATATCATAGACGAAAAGGCAAAGAACGCTACTCTTACCCAGCGTGGCGTTAAAAAAGCGGAAGCATATTTCGGCGTAGAAAACCTTATGGATGCCGAAAATATGACGCTTTTACACCATGTCAATCAGGCTATCAAGGCGGTAGGTGTAATGAAGCGTGATGTTGACTATGTTGTAAAGGACGGCGAAATAGTAATCGTTGATGAATTTACCGGACGTCTTATGTTCGGACGTAGATTCAACGAGGGCTTACACCAGGCTATCGAGGCAAAGGAAGGCGTAAAGGTTAAGAACGAGAGCAAGACGCTCGCTACCATCACCTTCCAGAACTTTTTCAGACTGTACGACAAGCTGTCAGGTATGACAGGTACGGCTATGACAGAAGAAGCCGAATTCAGACAGATTTATGCACTTGACGTTATAGAGATACCTACCAACAAGCCTATAGCAAGAATCGACCACGAGGATCAGGTATATAAGAACGAAGAAGGCAAGTACAAGGCAGTAATCCGTCAGATTGAAGAGTGCCACGCAAAAGGTCAGCCTGTACTGGTCGGCACTATTACGATTGAGAAATCAGAACTGCTCTCCTCTATGCTCAAGAAGAAAGGCATAAAGCATGAGGTGCTGAACGCAAAGAATCACGAGCGTGAAGCTGAAATCGTTGCACAGGCAGGTAAGAAGGGTGCGGTTACTATCGCAACCAACATGGCAGGTCGTGGTACGGATATTATGCTCGGCGGTAACGCAGAGTATCTTGCAAAGGCAAGAATGAGAAAAGAAGGCATGGACGAGGCTCTCATAAACGAGGCTACCGGCTTTGCCGAAACAGATAACGAAGATATTCTCAACGCAAGAGAAACGTATATCAAGTACAATGCGGAATATAAGGCCGCAATAAAGGACGAGGCTGAGGAAGTAAGACAGGCAGGCGGTCTGTTCATACTGGGTACAGAGCGTCACGAATCACGCCGTATCGACAATCAGCTGAGAGGTCGTGCAGGCCGTCAGGGTGACCCCGGCGAAAGCCGCTTCTTCATTTCGCTTGAGGACGATCTTATGCGTAAGTTTGGCGGCGAAAGAGTACAGAGCGTAATGCAGACGCTCGGCATCGAGGACGATGTACCGATCGAAAACGCATTCCTCACAAAGACTATCGAGTCCTCACAGCGTAAGGTTGAGGGCAGAAACTTCTCTATCCGTAAGAACGTACTTGACTTTGACGATGTAATGTCACAGCAGCGTATGACGATTTATTCACAGCGTGCCAAGGTGCTTGACGGTGAAGATGTCAGCGACTATGTAAAGAATATGATAAAGGAAACCATCGAGGAGAATGTCAAGACATACTGCTCCGATGATTATCCTGAAAACTGGAATCTTATCGGTCTGCGTGAGCATTTTGCAAATATGCTTACAAAGGAAGATGACTTCAACTATACTACGGACGATCTCAATACAATTGACCGCAAGGATATTGTAAAGCTCCTGCAGGAAAGAGCGGACGCTCTTTATGCTGAGCGTGAAGAAATGTTCGGCACTGAAAATATGCGTGAGATTGAGCGTATCTGTCTGCTGAAGGTCGTTGACACCAAGTGGATGGATCATATCGACGCAATGGAGGAACTTAAGCGAGGCATCTATCTCAGAAGCTACGCACAAAGAGATCCCGTTGTCGAATACCGTATTGAAGGCTTCGCAATGTTTGACGAGATGATTGCCGCTATCCGTGAGGATACCGCAAGACTTGTCCTTACCGTCAAGGTAAGGATAGAAGAACCGCTTGAGCGTGAACAGGTAATGAAGCCCGACGCTGAAAACGCAGGTTCTCACACGACCGTAAAGAAATCCGCTTCGGAAAAGGTCGGCAGAAACGATCCCTGCCCCTGCGGAAGCGGTAAAAAGTATAAGAAATGTTGCGGTAAGGACGAATAATAACCGGTAACAGTGCTGTTTCAGCTTGTGTTCATAAAACGGACGCAAGCTGAACGCTTTAATACGACAAACGGCATAAATTATCATTGCTTACAATGAAAGGAACTCAAAATGGCTGAGATCAAAGCATTCAGAGGACTGAGATTTACCGACAAGGCAGGAAGCACAGGCGAGGTGTGCTGTCCTCCCTACGATATTATCAGCCCCGAACAGAAAAAGCAGTATTTGGCTGAAAACCCACACAATATCATAAGGCTTGAATTGCCGAAAACGGCTGAGGATACCGATGAGGCATACGGCAAGGCAAGAGCGTATCTTAACGAATGGCTTGACGAAGAAATTCTGAAGTGTGACGAAAAGCCTTCAATATATATCTATGAGATGGTGTTTGACGCACTCGGTTCAAGCTACAGCGTAAAGGGATATGTTTCGCTTGTAAAGTTAGAGGAGTTCTCAAAGGGAATAATTCTTCCCCACGAGGAAACGCTCTCAAAAGCCAAAGAGGACAGGTTCAACCTTATGTGTGCTACCGGATGTAATTTCAGCCAGATATACTCGTTATATATGGACGATGACAACAAGGTATTCACGCTTATAGATAATGCAAGCAAGGGCGTTCCCGACAAGCAGTTTACCGATCCCGACGGAGTTACCCACAAGCTGTGGTGCGTAAGCGATGAAGCATTTATCGCAGACCTTGCATCCAAAATGGCTGACAAGAAGTTATATATTGCCGACGGTCACCACCGCTATGAAACGGCGCTCCGTTACAAGAAATTCGTTGCAGAAAACAAGCAGGATGTCGGCACTTCCGAATATGTTACGATGATGCTTGTCAACATGGAGAACAGCGGACTTGTAGTATTCCCTACCCACAGGATCGTAAGGGATCTTGAAAACTTTGATGTAAACGCTGTTATTGAAAAGTCGAAGGATTATTTCGACATAGAAACCGACCTTTCACGCACCGACAGCACAGCAAAGCTTGATAAGGCTTACAAGGACGGCAAGAAGGCATTCGTTCTCTACTGTGACGGCAAGTATACGCTTATGACATTAAAGGATACCTCCCTTATGGAAAAGCTAATGCCGACTGCAAGCAAGGCACTGCGTGAGCTTGATGTCAGCGTACTTCATACGCTTGTGCTTGAGAGGATTTTCGGCATAGATAAAGAAAATATGGCAAATCAGAAGAACCTTACATACACAAGAGTTCTTGACGAGGCAATTGAAGCTGTAGACAACGGCAGTGCCGATTGTTCGTTTATACTTAACCCCACCAGAGTTTCCGAGATAAGAGATGTTGCGCTTGCGGGCGAAAAGATGCCTCAGAAGTCAACATATTTCTACCCCAAACTCACAACAGGACTTGTTATGAACAAAATTTTTGACTGATCAAAGGAGAAAAACAATGCTCGCTCGTGAATGCAAAAAGGAACTTACAGAACACATAATCCCTTTCTGGAACAGCCTTGAAGATGATGATAACGGCGGTTTCTACGGCTATGTAGGAAACGACCTTACTCTTGATAAAAACGCTCCCAAGGGCGTAATACTTCACTCAAGAATACTCTGGTTCTACTCAAACTGCTATCTTGTGCTAAAGGATCAGAACTGCCTTAAAAAAGCTAAGCACGCTTATGAATTCCTTTCGAAATACTGTGTTGACAAGGAAAACGGCGGTGTATACTGGATGATGAATGCAGACGGCACGGTAAACGACAGTATGAAGCACACATATTGCCAGGCATTTTTCATCTACGCTATGTCAAGCTACTATGACGCATCTAAGGATAAAGCCGCTTTGGAGCTTGCTCTTGATGTGTTCGCTACGGTTGAGGAAAAGTGCCGTGACGATGTCGCATATCTTGAGGCATTCTCAAAGGACTGGAACATTATCCCGAATGACGCACTTTCCGAAAACGGTCTTATGGCTGACAAAACAATGAACACTACCCTGCACGTTATGGAAGCTTATACCGAGCTTTACAGAGTAAGCGGTGACAAGCGTGTGCTTAAGGCTCTGCGTTTTACTCTTGAGATCACGCTTGACAAGATTTACGATAAGAACGGCGGAAAGCTGTTCGTATTCTTCGATAAAAATCTTAACGAAATAGGCGATATTTACTCATACGGTCACGATATTGAAGCTACATGGCTTATTGACAGAGCCTGCGATGTTATCGGTGACGAGCATCTTTCAAAGAGATGCGCCGAGATGAACAAGGTAATCGTCAAGAACATTGCCGACAGAGCTTTATCGAACGGCAGGCTCAATAACGAGGTTGAACACGGTGTTGTGAACACATGGCATATCTGGTGGGTACAGGCAGAGGGCGTAGTTGGCTTCTGCAACGCTTATCAGAGATACGGCGACGCAAGATACCTTGAGATTTCACGCACTCTCTGGAACTATATCAAGGATAAGATGATAGACAAGCGTCCCGGCGGCGAATGGCATTCACAGCTTGACGATAACGATCAGCCCGCAGATTTTAAGCCGGTCGTAGATCCGTGGAAATGCCCCTACCATAACGGAAGAATGTGCTTAGAGATAATTTCTCGTATGTAATCGAAAGGATTCCCCCTATGTCTGTTTCAAGCAGAATTTTTAAAGCAGCGGCTTTATTTTCGGCTGCAGCAATAGCAATAGTATCATCGGGCTGCAGCGGCGACCCCGTAAAGCAGGAGATTGTCACCTCGATAACCGATCAGGTGCAGTTTTCGTATGAAACCGCCAAAGCTCAGTATATGACTATCGAAGAAGAAGCAAAGATACCCGCAAGCCTTGATTATGCTCAGTCGGAAGCGTATTACGCACCGATAGACGCAAAAATCAAGACAAATAACATATCCAAGAATATGAAGGTCAAAAAGGGCGATGTTCTGTTTGCGCTTGACACGACCGACCTTGACTTTCAGATAAACGATAAGGAAATGAAGGTTGCGGCGATGGCGGACGGCGTTGATAAGGGCTATGCGCAGATTGAGCTTGACAAGCTCAAGGAACAGCGTGCCGCCGCAGTGGTGACCGCTCCGTATGACGGTGTAATTGCCGAGTGCTGTTATTCCGCTGTCGGCTCGGATGTCAAATCCGGTACACTGCTCTGCCGTGTTGCCGTGCTTGAATCAATATTCGTGTATAATTCTCAGGGCGCAGGAAAGAATCTGCGTTTCGGTATGGATGTTGACCTTGTTATAAACGATGTCGATTATAAAGGAACGGTTACCGCCGCTCCCGACACAGCCCCCTCGGATGCAAGCAAGGATGCTACAACATACTGTGCCGTTACCCTGTCCGATGACAGCCTGAAGAAGCTGATAAACGACAACAACGGTATCACCGCTGTCGATGCCGGCTGGGCTACTATTCACGCAATAACCGCAAAACGTGTGAACGTACTTGCCGTACCCGAAAAAGCTATCAAGAAGGACGGCACTAAAACCTATTGCAGTGTTCTTCAGGGCAACGAGAAGTACGATCTTTATGTTGAAGTCGGAACGACCGCAGGCGGATATGTTGAAATACTCAGCGGACTTAACGAGGGCGATGTGGTAGTCCTTGCGGAATCAACAGGCAACGGCTCAAACAACACGGATAATAAAAACAATAACAAAGAAGATAATGAGGACGGCGACGATGACCGTAAGCCGTGGGACAGCAATAAAAAGCCGTCCGAAGATATGTAATTCCACGACAATCAGAATAACTGAAGATAAAAACAGCGCCCGGTCAATGACCGGGCGATTTTTATAGCTTTGTAACAATATCATAAAATCCGTTCAGATCTTTTACAGTAAATTTCTGACCGAAATCACGGTTATTATTATATCTGTCGATATACACGGAGGTACAGCCGAAGTCGTTTGCTACCAGCACGTCTTTTCTTTCATCACCGATAAATATCATTTCATCGGGTTTTATGCCAAAATAAACGGCAATATCGCAAAGCCCCTTTATGTTCGGCTTACGGTATCTGCACGAGGTCGACGAAACATAAAGATCGAAAAACGGCATAAGCTCAGGAAAATAGCTTTTGTGCAGTTCGTCGGGCATTCCCGTTGCGACATCGGTAAGTGTGGCAATCTTTATGCCTCTGTCACGCAGTTTTTGCAACACAGGTACGGTTTCGGGATATGTGTATGCCTTAAGCGGAAAAGCCTCAAAAAAGCAATAAGCGATTTTTTCAGGCGGAATATCCACACCCCATTTTCTGACTATCTCACCGAATATCCTTTCGTAAGAATAATCAGCCTCACGGAATTTTATTGATGGATTGTAGCCACGCAGTATTTCCATCCCGTCCGCTATATTCTTTTCGGTAAGCTGCGGCAACAGCTTTTCACAAACGTGCAAAAAACCGTTTTCATAATAATCGACCCATACGCACGGCATACCCTTATATTCCATAAGCGTGCCGCCTATATCAAATACGGCTGACTTTATCATAACTGCCTCCGATAATAATTATTCAAGCTCTGCTACCGTAACTCCTGCTTCGCCCTCGCCGTATGCACCGTCACGGAACGATTTGACGTGGGGATTCTTACGCAGGTACTGCTGTACTGCCGAGCGGAGCGCACCTGTTCCCTTTCCGTGAATTATAGTGATGACGGAAATTCCGCTGAGAAGACAGCTGTCTATAAAGCGGTCTACCTCCATTACGCCGTCATCGCCGAGCATACCTCTTATATCAAGTTCCATTCCGCTCTTGCGTGAGAAGTTACTTACCAGCTTCTTTCCGACCTTAGAGGGTGTCGGCTGTTTCTTGCTCTCTTTCTTTTCTTCCACAAGACGAAGATTTTCAAGCTTGGTCTTTGTTTTCATAGCCCCGACCTGAACAAAGCACATATTCTTTGAATCCGGCAGTCTTAACAGCGTTCCCTCTTTATTGAGATCCGCAAGACGTACCGTATCACCGACCTTGAGCGGTCTTGGCAGAACATAATGATCTATCTTCTTCTGCATTATCGGGTTTGCGGTATCATACATTCCGTTCACAGATGAGTTGATATGTGAACGGGCGCCCTTGACCTTCTGTGCAAAATCGGCACTTTCCTTCTGCTTTCTGAGCCTTTCAAGTTCTTCAAGCATAAGGTCGCCCTGAAAACGCACTTCTTCGATTATGCTTGCCGCCTTGCTTCTGACGTCCTGAAGTTCTTTTTCTTTGTCCTTTTCAAGCTGATCACGCTCGGCTTTGAGTTGTTCTGTGATTTCCTTTGATTTCTTCTGTTCTGCCGCCGCAGAGTTTTTCAGCTTTTCAAGTTCCTGCCTTGTCTTTTCGAGAGATTGAATAACTTCTTCAAAGCGCTTGTCCTCTGTGCTGACAAGCTCCTTTGCGTTATCGATTATATCACTGCTTATGCCGAGTTTTGAGGATATGGCAAAGGCGTTTGATTTACCCGGCATACCTACAATTACTCTGTATGTCGGTCTTAAGGTCTTTATATCAAACTCGCAGGACGCATTCTCTACGTTGTCCGTCTTTATTGCGTACATCTTGACTTCCTGGTAGTGAGTAGTTGCTATCACCTTGCAGTCACGTTTTCTGAATTCATCAAGGATAGATACCGCAAGCGCTGAGCCTTCAACGGGGTCTGTACCCGAACAAAGCTCATCGAGCATAATAAGCGACTTCTCATCGGCTGTGCGGAGAATCCTTGCGATATTCGTCATATGTGACGAGAATGTAGACAGGCTCTGTTCGATGCTCTGCTCATCGCCTATATCCACATACAGCTCATCAAACATACCGATAACGCTGTTTTCACTTGCTGGTATCATCATACCGCACATTGCCATAAGCACAAGCAGGCCTGCGGTTTTAAGAGAAACCGTCTTACCGCCGGTGTTCGGACCGGTTACGATAAGCGATGAATAATCGTTTCCAAGTTCAAGCGAGATAGGCACGACCTTTTCTTTGTCTATAAGCGGGTGCCTTGCCTTTATCAGATTGAAGCAAGGCTTGTCGGTTATAACAGGGGTCACTGCTTTCATCCTTGCACCGAGATTTGCTTTGGCAAAATAAATTTCGAGCGTCAGCACTATCTCATAATCGTTTATCATCGGCTCGGCAAAGCTGCCGACAAGCTCCGACATTTCCTTTATGATACGCTCGATTTCCTTTTGCTCCTCTATCTGAAGTACCCTTATCTCGTTGTTGGCCTCGACTACCGCCATAGGTTCAATGAACAGAGTCGCTCCCGTTGCGGATGTATCGTGTACAAGACCGCTTATCTCGCTCTTGTATTCGGTTTTTACGGGTACGACAAATCTTCCGTCACGCATTGTGACAAGGCTTTCCTGAAGATATTTCTGCGTTGACTGACTCTTTATCAGCTTATCAAGCCTTTCTCTTACGGCAAGACTTTTACGCTGTATCGAACGGCGTATCGCCGCAAGCTGAGGGCTTGCGCTGTCCGCAAGCTCTTCTTCTGATATGATAGCGTTTGTTATCATATTTTCAAGGTGCTTGTTTACGCTGAGCTGCTCGAAATATTCGGTAAGCGAGGTCTGAATGCCGCTGCACTGTGAATACCATTCGTCAAGACCGGATACTTCACGCAGGAACATTCCTATATCCATAAGCTCTCTCAGCGACAGCGATGAGCCTTGCTGTGCCCTTTTTGCGCCAAAGCATATATCCTTTATGTTATAGAATTTCGGCGTACCGAATTTTGACGACAGCGTGAATGCGTCGTCCGTCTTTGCTATTTCCGTTCTTACCGTGTCTATATCGAATGACGGTTTTATCTTTTTTATGCGTTCCCTGCATACATCACAGTATGCATTTTGCGAGAGCAGGTCAAGAATCTTGTCCAGCTCCAGCTTTTTATAGTCTTTTTTCATATTTATATCCTTTATATCTATGTTTCGATTGCGATATTTTTATAATAATCAAGTGTGGGAAACGATCTGTTAAGCTGTGCCAGAAGGTAGAATTCCGCAATTGCGGAAAACAGCTTTTCGTTTTCCTTTGAGATTCTGAAACGGTACATTTTGTCGGTTTCGGAATATGCGACATATCTCAGCGTATGTAAAAGCGTGGGGTTAAGAGCGAATACATTCTTTTCTACAAGCTCGCTGTGTTCTTCAAAACAATCCGAACAATAGATGATACCCTCAACGGGTAAAAACATCATCGTTTCGCTCTTGTAGGCTATACATTCCCGACAGGCTCTGAGATCGGGCATAAAACCTATCCTTGAGAGAAACCTGAACTCAAATATTGCTTTTATGAAACGAAGCGGCAGCTTCTGCTTTTCAAGCTGAAAATATGTCATGCAGGTAAATCTCAGCAGATCCTCATGCTCCTCCTCGGATGTGGCACAGTATTTTATTATATCGGCAAAATATGCCGCAAGCGACAGTGCCTCAATATCCGCAGATATGTTATAGAAACTGCATATAGGCTCTGCACTGTTAAGCGTATATCCTTTACTGCTGCGGCTGACGCAGAACGTTGCATAGCTGAAAAGCGATGCGGCACCCGAATTCTTTCCGCCTATCTTCTTTGCGCCGTGCGCCATAACCTCTATCATTCCGAGCTTGTCAGTGAACAGGTCAAGAAAACAGCTGTTCTCGCCTATAATGCGCTGCCCGATAACAAGCCCTTTCAGCGTAATAAGCATTGAACAGCTACTCCTTTTGATTATATATCAGTCGGCCTTAAGTCCGAAGTCGGCAATGTCGGATTCTCTGTTTCTCCAGTCCTCTTTTACCTTTACCCATATCTGCATATTGACCTTACAGCCGAAATAGTCCTGCATATCTTCTCTTGCCTCAGAGCCTATCTTTTTAAGCATTGAGCCCTGCTTTCCGATAATCATGCCCTTATGCGACGCTTTTTCGCAGACGATGACTATGCCTATATCGACAATCTCCTTGCCGTTGGGCTTCTGCCTTACCTCCATCGTTTCGACATAAACGGCTGTTCCGTGCGGAATTTCCTCGTTCATATTTCTGAGTATCTTTTCACGGACAATTTCCGCAAGCCATACCTTTTCCGCCTGGTCGGTCGGAAGCTCATCGTCAAAATAATGCGGCGACAGCTTTACATATCTGTCGATTACAGGCATTATTTCTTCAACGCCTATCCTCCGCCTTACGCTTATCGGAATTATCTCCTTGAAATCGTAAAGCTCGCTGTATTCCTTTATAAGAGAAAGAAGCTCGGACTTGTCCTTTACTAAATCGACCTTGTTTATAAGCAGAACGACATCTGTCTTTCTGTCCTTGAAGCTGTCGATAAGATTATGCTCTATCGGAGAAATTTTCTTGGTCGCATCTGCCATCATAAGTATCACGTCAACATCGGTAACGCTCTCTCTTATGGATTTGAGCATCTGATCCGACAGCTTGTTCTTTGCTTTATGCATACCGGGCGTATCTATGAACACATACTGCGTTTCGCCTTTTGTAAGTACGCCGTTTATTCTTGTTCTTGTTGTCTGCGGTTTGTCGCTGACTATAGCTATCTTTTCGCCTACGAGATAGTTTGTAAGCGTGGATTTGCCGGCGTTAGGTCTGCCTGCAATAGCCACAAATACCGATTTCGGATTATTCATTTTTCATCTTTCCTTTGATATTTCTTTTCTTTCCTTTCGCTATAAACAGATACGAAAGGCAGGCAAACGCTGTCAGCATTGCCAGATTCCATATGTCACCCGTAAAAAACTCAAAGATAATCTTAAATTTTTCAATATCCCAGAACAGTATCACGCCGATTATCACTGCCGCAACCGCCGTTACGAATACTGCGCCTGCGGCAACGTCTTTTCCGACCTTTGCAAGCGCCGAGTAGCCCGGTGAAACCTTGTCGATGACTACCTCTATAGCTGTATTCATCATTTCGGCGGAAATAACCGTCACGCAGGTTATTATCAGCAATATGAACTGTTCCTTTGTGAAATTATAGAATTGCGACAGATACAGCACACACATTGTCGCAACAATGTGTATACGCATATTCATCTCATGACTGATACAGAACCATATTCCTCTTGCCGCATATTTAAAACTGTTAGCAAGTCTTTTAAACACTTTGACCTCTTTTTATTCCCGTGTGATCTTAAGGTTGTTCAGCACAAGGTCCTGCAGTTCAAGCATCACCTTTTCTCCGTCGGGATCGTCCTCGTGATCGTATCCGAGAAGATGAAGTGTTGAATGCGTGGCTAAAAAGCCGACCTCCCTTACAAGAGAATGGCCGTATTCTATCGCCTGTGCGTGTGCCTTCTCCATTGAAATTACAATATCCCCGAGCATATAAGCACCGTTTTCGGGGTTTACGTCATACTCGTCATATGCTCCGAGCGGAAACGATATTACATCGGTGACCTTGTTCTTGTCACGGAACTCCTTATTGATGCGTTTTATCCGCTCGTTGTCAACAAGTGTTACCGATACGTCTGCGTCACCGACAAAATCGGTAACTCTCAGCGTTTCTGCTATGCACTTTCTTATAACGGTACGAAGACCGTTAGGTACTTCTATTGCTTTCTGGTTGTTTCTGAAGGACATATATATTTTTGGTGTTTTCTTCTCAGACATTTTTACTTTCCTCATTTAAAAGCGGTCAGCTTTTCTTTCTTTCATTGTACTGCTCATAGGCTCTTACTATATCCTGTACCAGTCTGTGACGCACAACGTCCTTTTCTGTAAAACGGTTGATGGCGATGTCTTCGATATTCTTCAATATCTTTGTCGCCTCGACAAGTCCCGAACGTTTTGAATCAGGCAGGTCAATCTGGGTAATATCGCCCGTTATGACCATCTTGCTGTTAAAGCCGAGTCTGGTCAGAAACATCTTCATCTGTTCGGGAGTCGTATTCTGCGCCTCGTCAAGTATTATAAAGCTGTCGTCAAGCGTTCTGCCTCGCATATACGCAAGCGGAGCGACTTCTATACAGCCTCGCTCCATATTACGCTGAAACGCTTCAGATCCCATCATATCGAAAAGTGCGTCATACAGCGGACGCAGATAAGGGTCGACCTTGTTCTGAAGGTCGCCCGGCAGAAATCCGAGCTTCTCGCCCGCCTCCACGGCAGGACGTGTAAGAATTATACGTTGCACCTCGTGCGCCTTGAACGCCCTTACCGCAAGCGCTACGGCAAGATATGTCTTACCCGTACCGGCAGGACCTACTCCGAACACTATGGTGTTTTTCTTTATGCTGTTTACATATTTCGACTGACCGACCGTTTTCGCCTTTATCGGCTTTCCTGTATGGCTGACGCAGATACAGTCCGCGGTAAGCGTCTGTACCTCCTCACCCTTTCCCTCGTTTGTCATAGAAATAGCATATCTTACGCTCTGCTCGGTCGGAGTTTCGCCTTTTTCAACGGTTGAAATCAGCGTTTTTATTACCTGCTCTGCGTTATCCACAGCGTTTTCATCGCCTTTTATGCGTATCTCATCGTCACGGGTGAATATCGAAACCTTATATTCCTTCTGAATAATGTTGATATTGTTGTCAAAGTCACCGAAAATAAGGTGAATCCGGCTCATATCCTGAATGCTAACAGCTTTTTCTGTCATTTATCGTGATATATTCCTTTCAAATCCTGAAATTCATCTGTTTTATGCTCTATTCTATGATATTATACCACATTCCGGGCTTTTTTTCAATACAATTTTACGCTAAATCAATATAAAACAGTAATCGGTTGCTTTACGCCGATATTACGCTCCAGCTTATATTTCACTGTCATTCTGATACCGTTTTCTTCCGTACAGATCTCTCTTTCATCCGAAAGTATCCTGCACTGCGAAAGGAAATTCTCTTCATAATCCTTTTTCTGCTTTTCAAGCTGTGTCATTATGTCACGGGCGGTATATCTGACGGTTTTCTCCGACAGCCTTGTGTAAACTCCTCTTTTATATCTGTACGGTGTGTCTGCACCGAGAATGCTTACATTATATGTATCCTCGCTGTAGGTAAAGCCGTCCATATTCTCCGCCTCATAATGCTCCCACGGAAGCGGCAAGGCAAAAGAGCCGAACATCAGATATGTTGAATAGTATTTCTCGTCCGTTTTCACGCTTCGTGTCTGCTCAAACGGAAGAAAGAATTCTTCCGTCTGCTCGCACTGCGCTTTTAGCAGTCCGTCTGCGTGAACATATACGATATGTCCTCCGTTATCGTTGACAGTACCGCTTATGATAAGCTGACCCTTTGCTATTCCGCTTCCGACAGTGGTCTGCAGCTTGCCCTTATATATTTCCGTATAGATAAGCTGACCGTCAAAGTCGCTTATTACGTTGCAAGGTGTTTCTATCGGAATCTCCGTCGGCTCAGGATCGTTTGTTTCAGCAACCTTTACAGACACCCTGCTCCCCTGCCGTTCGACCGCCACCCATGACAGCCTGCCGATTTCAGCCATTGCAGATTGCTCGCATACCCATTCGTCAAAAGACTTTCTGCTGCAGCCGGGCATAAGGCCGTTTTTCTCCATCACGGCACATATCTGTGTGTCGGTGACCTCGCTGTTTCCGATGATGTCTATCCTCCATACAAATTGCGACAGCAGGACTATTACAGCGCAACAGCACAATGCGCCCGTAACAAGCCCCCATCTTTTCCTTAGCGGCAAAAGCCTGAATATAAAGCCTTGCTTTTCGGCAACTCTGAGCCGTATTCCGTGTTTTCTTGCTATCCTCGCCGTTTTAAGATAGCTGTACGGCTTTATGACAGCCGTAAAGCCGTCTTTGCCCTGACATATTTCATATATCTGAATATCGTTTGTTATAAGTTCGCTTATAAACTTCTCATGAAAACCGCCAAGCCCATTTATCGTGATATATGCGGCAAAAGTCGCCCTTGCTTTTCTTCTCTTCATAATTCCTCCGCTTCGCCGTGATTTGCCTGTTCAAACCCGACCGAATGTATTTTCCCCGATATTTTCACGCTGTCGTAACCGAATGTCTTGAATTTCAGCCCGATACCGATAATCCTCACTATTCCGCACGGAATCTCAAGTTCTATTATATTATCCTCGAATTTCAGTATTTTCCTGCAGCATTCAAGCTCGGCGCTCCTGTTGTCCTTCAGCGTGATAAACGAATGCCTGCGTGTTTTGTTTTTAAGCTGTTCATATCTCATTGCTAACTTATCGACGTTCATTTTTCCGCTCTCCTTTCATATAATTTATATGCAGGTACAAGCAAAAAAGAAGTGAGGGATAATTATAGCAAAACGTATCAGACAAGCGACAATCTGTATTTTATCGGTAATCATATGCGTACTTCTGACCGCTGACAGCAGAGGAACATCCGACACGGTACGAAGGTGTATCGGCACCTGCCTTGACAGCCTTATACCGTCGTTATTCTGCTTTATGGCTTTTGCCACGCTTATTATAAAAACCAATATCGGTGAAGTCACGGCAACACCGTTGTGGTACATAGCAAGATACATTTTAAGGCTCGACAAAAAGACCTTCGCCGTATTTATCTTAAGCCAGATAGGCGGTTATCCTGTCGGTGTAAGGCTTCTGAGTGAGCTTTACGGTAACGACCCTGACAATAGCCGCAGTTACTCAAAGCATTTATGCTACTGCTACAACAGCGGACCTGCCTTTGTTACGGGTATAGTGGGGATAGGCGTGTATAACGATGTAACCGCAGGGATTATTGTATTTATATCCTGCCTTACGGCAAATTTCCTTGCGGCTGTTGTAATGAATGTCAGAAATACCGCTTTCAAGCCGTATAGGACAGAAATCGGCTTTTCTTCGTCCGACATATCGGCTTCTCTTATTTCAGCGGCAAGAGCAATGCTGAATATCATTTTGCCGATATTGCTTTTCAACTGCGTAACGGAGCTTGCAGGATATTTGCTGCACGCTGTCTTTAATATGGAGATACCCGCCTTTCTTAAGGCGGTAACCGAAATAACGAATATAAAGACAGACGGCGTTATTTTCTCTTTGCCGATAACCTCTGCGCTTATTTCATTCGGCGGACTGTGTGTAATATATCAGATATTCTCCCTTGCGGATTTTAAGGTCAATAAGCTTTATTTTATATTTTCACGCATATTGATATCGGCTGTGAGCGCCGGTGTGTGCTGTCTTTTACTGCAGATAACGGGATATGAGCCTGCCGCCGATGTGTTTTCTTATGCCACAGATATACTGCTGACAGACCCCTTACTGCTTATGTGCATAGCGGCAATGACGTTCATTTTACTGAAAAGTACGGAAAAAATGAAGAAAATATAAAAAATTTTAAAAAAGTACTGGATTTATTTTTAATGATGTGATATAATTGCTTTAGATATAACGGCAATAATATGCAGTGAAATTTCGTTAGGTGGTGTTTTATATGAAAAAGAAACTGTTCGGCAACAATATCAAGCCTTCCTGCAAGTACTGTGAGCTTGGCACCGCTATGGGTGATGATAAGATACAGTGCTCAAAGTTCGGAGTTGTAAAATCTTACGATTCCTGCAAGAAGTTTGTTTATTCTCCTCTCAAGCGTATTCCCAAGAAGGAGATACAGCTTGCAAATTCGGATGTAAACAATATCAATTTCTGATGCGTGAAAGAGAATAATAACTTTGATACGGAACTTGTTTTAAATGAGTTCCGTATTTTTTATTATACAAATTCACCTGAGCTTCTCGGCGTTTGCTTTATAATATGATTAATATTGAACGCACTTTGCACAAAATGCGACTGTTTCAAGCAGAAAAATACATTGTGGTTTTTCTGCTATGGTGGTATAGTATAAATTAAGTTAAACCAATAAAAAATTAATTGGAGGTATTTTTTATGGTAAATTTAAAACGAATAATGGCAGGCATAATTGCAGGTGCAACTGTGGTTTCAATGGCTGCCTGCTCAAACAGCACCACAGACAGTACAACGACATCTTCCGATACCGAAACAACGATTGATGACGAGATTGAAAATCCGGTCAGCGTTGGCGATATAAGTATTGACGCAGGTGAAGAAGTAGAACCCGCAGAACTTGAATATCTCGGTGGTTATGATATAACAACCGCAGGCGATGTTAAGCCGGCATACAAATATTTCTCGGAGAATTACGGCTGTACAATAAAATGCACGTTAGTCGGTTCTATGCAGATTCAGGAAAAGCTGACTACAGCTATTTCTTCCGGTGAGTCACCGGACCTTGTTGACTATTCAGACGACACTTTCCCTTTACTTATGTCAAAAAATATGTACACACCGCTTGAAGAATATATGAATATGTCAGCACCTCAGTGGGCAGGAGTTGAGTCGTATATAAACCAGTACAAGTGGGGCGGAAAGAATTATTACTACCCCTGGGCTTATAATGTTTCCCCAAACTTCCTTGTATATAACCGTGGCGTTTTTGAGCAGATTGGCATTGAAGATCCCAAAGAGCTTTACGACAAGGGTGAATGGACATGGGATACAATGACGGACTGTATCAGAAAGTTCATTGATTCTGATGCTGACGGCAACAGAACAGGCTTATACGGTGCGACTGCATATTCAGCTCAGTCGTTTATAAACAGTACCGGTACGGCGCTTATTTCAGTCGGAGCTGACGGTAAGCTGGTGCAGAACTTCAGCAACGCAAATGTTGACAGAGCCGCTAACTTTATGCAGACGCTTAAAAACGAAGGTCTTGCATCGTTCCAGGAAGGTGTCATAGATGTTGACACCACACCTATCAAGGAAGGCACAGCGGCATTTCAGGGCATGGGCGAATGGATTATTTCAGGCTATGCAAAATTAATGCAGAAAGATGATACGCTTGATTATTTCTTCGTTCCATTCCCCAGAGATCCGGAAGCTGATGAATATTATTATTCAATGTCTACATTCGGATATCTTGTTCCGGCAGGCTCAAAATATGCTAAACAGGCGTCTGTATTTATTAACTGCTGCCGTCTTAGCTTTACTGATGAAGATCTCAGGGCTACAACAAAAGGCAGTATCATGAGAAACAAGAAGTACACCGATGAAATGTACGATTTTCTTATGAGCTTCAAGGATATCGACAACTTACATGCTGTAATTGATAACCCTTACGGACTTGACGAAACTACAAGTCAGATAATCAGGGATGTTCTCGGTAATACACTGTTTGAAATGTACTCAGAACAGTATCAGGGTCAGACATGGACGCAGATGCGTGAGGCAAGCCTCGGCACGATAAATAAGCAGATAGAGTATTATAACGGTCTTCTCTGATAACATACTAACATACAAATAAAACAGCCCATTGATCATTATATCAACGGGCTGTATTTTTATGCAGTCAAATAGTTTCTTTTATAAAGAATACCGCCTGTTTGCAGGCGGTATCTGTTTTTTTATTCGTAATCCTTTATCTCGACTTTTTCGATTATTATTTCCGTTTTGGGCTTACTTACTTCTTTGCCGCCCATAGCGTCGTTTGTTTCAACCTCAACGGCAGAAATCTTGTCAAGAACGTCAAAGCCGTCTACCGTCTGACCGAACACGGTGTAGTTACCGTCAAGAGAGGGAGTGCCGCCGACTTCCTTGTACTTTGCCTTTGTAGCGTCGTCCATATTCTCTATGAACTGCTTTAAGTTTCTGTAGTAGTTTGCCTGGAACATATAGTAGGTATATTCCTTAGAATCCTTGTCGTACTGCTTTGCGTAGTCCTCATAGCCCTGAATGTTGTTGTCGATTCTGGCTGTACTGAAGCTGCTGTAATCCTGCGATTTCTTGTTGTTTACGATGTAGAACTCTGTGGAATTATTGCCGAGTGCGTTGGCGTAGCAGAATGCACCGTAGAAATGGCGCATATTGTAGTTTGTTTCTATGCCGAAGCTTTCAACGTTTGTCTTTCCCGTAAAATCCTTACCGCCCTGTGCCATGAAGTCGGCTACTACTCTGTGGAACGTTTTTCCGTTGTAGAATCCGCTGTTTGCAAGGTCGATGAAATTCTGAGTACCCTTAGGTGCGGCATCGGGATATAACTTAATTGTAATATCGCCGTAGTCTTTTATTGTCATTACGGCATATTTGTCGCCCTTTTCAAGCTTTACCTCACCCGTGTTGCCTGTTATCTTTGCCGAAGGGTCGGTTGACGCACCGGGAGCGGCACTGTCTGAGCATCCTACCGATAATGTAATCATTGTTGCGGCGCATAAAATGCCTGCTAATATTTTTTTAACCATTATGAACTCCTTTACTTACATAAACTATCCTCTATTTTACCACAACGGCAAAGAAAAATCAATCGCTTTCAGCTAATTTTCAGAAATAGCGGACAACAAAAAGGCTCGTCCGAAGACGAGCCGTAATGTATCAGTTTTTACCGATTATATTTCAGCAAAGTACTTGATTGTTCTTACCATCTGTGATGTGTAAGAGTTCTCGTTGTCATACCATGAAACAACCTGAACTTCGTACAGATCATCAGCGATCTTAGCTACCATTGTCTGTGTAGCATCGAAGAGTGAACCGAATCTCATACCGATAACGTCAGAAGAAACGATTGCATCTTCATTGTAACCGAATGACTCAGAAGCAGCAGCCTTCATAGCAGCGTTGATGCCTTCCTTAGTTACGTCTGCACCCTTAACAACAGCTGTAAGGATTGTTGTAGAACCTGTAGGAACAGGAACTCTTTGTGCAGAACCGATGAGCTTACCGTTCAGCTCAGGGATAACAAGGCCGATAGCCTTAGCAGCACCTGTTGAGTTAGGAACGATGTTAGCAGCACCTGCTCTTGCTCTTCTGAGGTCGCCCTTTCTGTGAGGACCGTCGAGGATCATCTGGTCGCCTGTGTAAGCGTGGATTGTGCTCATGATACCGGACTGGATAGGAGCATAATCGTTAAGAGCCTTAGCCATAGGAGCGAGGCAGTTTGTTGTGCATGATGCAGCAGAAATGATCTTGTCATCAGCTGTAAGAGTCTTTTCATTTACAGAGTAAACGATTGTCTTGAGGTCGCTGCCTGCCGGAGCAGAGATAACAACCTTCTTAGCACCTGCATCTATATGAGCCTGGGACTTGTCCTTTGAGCAGTAGAAACCTGTGCATTCGAGAACAACGTCAACACCAATCTCACCCCAAGGAAGATCCTTAGCGTCCTTTTCAGCATAGATCTTAAGTGTCTTGCCGTCAACTGTGATTGTGCCTGCTTCATCATCAGCAGCAACAGTGTGGAGACCTTCACCGATCTTACCGCAGTAACCGCCCTGAGCAGTATCGTACTTAAGGAGCTGAGCGAGCATTGAAGGCTTTGTGAGGTCGTTGATAGCAACTACATCATAACCTTCTGCACCGAACATCTGTCTGAAAGCGAGACGACCGATACGACCGAAACCATTGATTGCAACTTTAACTGACATGATAAATTTTCCTCCTAAAAAGAAATTTAAAATCTTTGACGTAAAAGACATATCACATCTTTTACTGTACTATTCTATTTTACATTATTTTTTCGTGTTTGGCAATACCTTTTGATAAAAAAATAACGCAAATTGAACAAGATATTTAAATACAGTGCCTTTAACGGCATTTTGCTTTGTATTTTTTATTTTTTTGGGGGGCGGCGGCTTGAAATTTGCCGTGGACTTGGGGATAGCAAGCCGCCGCGGTCCTTAAAAAGCGTGAACCCGACAGTATTACTCAGCTGATGTTTCGCTTTCCGTTTCTTCGGCTGCTTCCTCTGTTGATTCTGCGGCTGTTTCTTCGGTCGTTTCCTGATTTACAGCATTTTCGTCTATCTTGATATTTGCGACAAATTCTTCAAATCCGCCGATGTTAGCGTCCCAGTCCTCCTGCTTTGTTTCAAACCATACATAGAAAACATCGTTATCGGAATAGAAGTAGTAGATCCTTGACTTGAAGTAGTCAACAGGAGTTTTTACACCGTCGCCCTCATCGTCGGGATTTTCCTTGATGAACTGGTTCTGTGTAACGAGGAAGTCGTATTTTACAGCGTCAAAGCCTGCAACGGTAGTATGCTCAGGCTCTTCAAAATCCGTATCGCACTGCTGGAGCATATTATTCATTCTGATAGAAGCGCAGGCTGTGTCGGCATAGGTGTCAAGTGCCTGAAAATCTTCCTTGTAGTTTGTAGCCATAACAACTATCTGTGATGAGCCGTTGAGATATATCTTGCCCTGATTTTCCTGTGACTGGATAGCAAGCTCATAGTTTGCAGGAAGCGGATCAACTGTAAATTTGTTTATAGCGTAAACATCGCCCTCTTCAACAGCTCTTGTTTCGTATATAGGGGTCTCTTCGATCTCGGTATCAACAGTAGTTTCGGATACAGCTGCAGATGTCGTTGTTTCGCTTTCTGCACTGCCGTTATTCTTTGAACAGCCTGCAAACATTGAAACAGTAATGCAAAGTGCAGCTGCCGCCGCAATAATTTTAATAAGACTTGATTTTTTCATTTTATATTTCCTTTCATATCGTATTATAATATTTTGCCGTATCTTTTTTTGTCGCTCAATCTGCGCAGACGTACATTTACAACTCCGAAATGGCCGCCTGAAGAATCAAAATTATTTGAAGCGGATACATTTATCTGTGCGGGACGGATAGCAGGGAATGTAAGGGAATATGTGTTTGAAAGTCCCGATTCCTGAACAGTAAAGCTGCCGCCGCAGCGTGAGCAGAAAGCGTCCACAACGTAATCAAAGAACATATCACGCTTATATGAGCTGTCGTCAAGGGGTACATTCAGTGCATCGGGAGCTTTGAACCTGTTCACAGATGTGACCTCGGAGGTTATTTTTATAACGGCCTCACCGTTATCCGTACGTTCTGAGCTGATGATTATTTTGTCGGGGATATGTGATGAATGATAGCATTTAGTTATCATATCGGTGATTATAACATTAAATGCGGAGCGGTTCATTCTTGCGTAGATATTGGGTTCGAGCCTTGTTTCGATCTTTGTTCCCGCACATACGGTATCGGATACCGATGACGCAGTCTTTTTCAGCTCGTCCATAATGCATACGGTGCTGTCCGTGCAGTTATCGTCGAGAAGATAGAAAAGCTGCTCAGGGTCAATTACCGCACTTATTATATCCATAAGGCTTGCGTCGATGGAGTTCAGCCTTTCGGGAACTGTTTCGGTGAACTTATTCTTGTCAGAAGAAAGAAGCGAATAAATATCATCTGCCGCAACGGAGATCACCGTTACAGACTGGCGAAGTCTTGCAAAAACATAGCGCATAAATTCCTTTACGGCAGGAACATTCAGCATTTTTTCAATAGGGTCGCTGTGAATAACTTCAATTATATAACAGTCGGAACAGGAGATAACATTGACAGTATAAAGCTTGTCCCCCGACATCCGGTAGCTTATACCCTCTTTTGATGAAAGATCGGAAATAAGCTCTGCTTTTTCATTTTCATCAAGGCTGCCGAACTGCTTTTTAAAAGCAGTGTTTTCCCACAGATTATTTTTTGCGGCAACAGCCACAGGTATTTTTGAATTTTCGCAGATTTCTTTAAGGACAGGATTTATCTCATCGTTTGTCATAACTATACCGTTTTCATACCGTGAAAACGTACTCCTTTCCAATGTTGGGATCCGTGCATTTATTGACGTTATAAGCACATTTTATATTATACCACATTTATTTTGTTTTGGCGACTTTTTTTGCAAATTCTCATTATTTTTTCTTTATTCATACACAAACAGCACCGTACAAAGCGTTTAACCTTGTACGGTGCAAAACAAATTGTGGTTTATTTTTTATAAATTTTTGTACCCTGCCTTGTTTCCTCAGCAGCATATCCGAGAGCTGTTATCTTGTCACGGAGTTCATCTGCAAGTGCGAAATTCTTTTCCTTTCTTGCAGCCTTGCGCTGTTCGGCAAGGTCGAGTATCTCCTGCGGGAGCTCTTCCGTTTCAGGCTCAGCGTTGAGCTTTTCGGCATTTTTTATAAGGTTGAGTGAAAGCACCTTGTCAAATTCGCTGATAAGAGCAGCCTTTGTTTTGCCGTTTGTATCAGCGGAAAGAACATCATATACGGCAGTGATCGCAAGAGCTGTGTTAAGGTCATTGTCAAGAGCGTCCTTAAAGCTGCCCATAAGCTTATCATATGCAGCCTTGTCGATCTCACCTGAGGTATCCTTTACAGCCGCAGCGATCCTTGCTATCATTTTATTGTATGCAACTGCTGCATTGTCAAGGTTTTCATAGCTGAATACAAGTGACTTGCGGTAGTGTGACTGTAAGCAGAAGAAACGGTAAACGATAGGGTCGTAGCCCTTTTCCTCAAGAAGTGAAACAGTAAGGAACTCGCCGGAGGACTTGCTCATTTTGCCGCTGTTTGTATTAAGGTGATGAACGTGGAACCAGTAGTTGCACCATTTATGACCGAGATAAGCCTCGCTCTGTGCAATTTCGTTTGTGTGGTGAGGGAAAGCGTTATCGATACCGCCGCAGTGAATGTCAAGGTATTCGCCGAGATTTTTCATGCTTATGCAGGAACATTCAATGTGCCAGCCGGGATAGCCGACGCCCCAAGGACTGTCCCATTTAAGCTCCTGATCGTCAAATTTGGATTTTGTGAACCAGAGTACAAAATCAGCCTTGTTTCGCTTGTTTGTATCCTCTTCAACGCCCTCACGGACACCGACAGCAAGATCCTCTTCCTTGAAATCGTTGAAAACATAGTATTGTTTGAGCTTTGATGTGTCGAAATAAATGTTTCCGCCTGCTTCATAGGCATAGCCTTTTTCAATAAGAGCGGAAATGACCTTGATGAAATCATCGATACAGCTTGTTGCGGGAGCTACAACATCAGGAGTTTTTATATTGAGCTTTTTGCAGTCATCAAAGAAAGCATCGGTATAAAACTTTGCGATTTCCATAACTGTCTTATGCTCACGCTTTGCTCCTTTGAGCATTTTGTCGTCGCCTGTATCGCCGTCGCTTGTGAGATGACCGACATCGGTGATGTTCATTACACGCTTTACATCATAGCCGTCAAAGCGGAGATATTTTTCAAGTACGTCCTCCATAATATAGCTGCGGAGATTGCCTATATGGGCATAGTGATAAACTGTCGGACCGCAGGTATACATTGCGACCTTTCCAGCTTCATTAGGCACAAATTCTTCCTTTGTTCTTGTAAGTGAATTATAAATTTTCATCGGTATCCTCCTCGTTTGTACGTTTATTATATTTTTTACCCAATTCTGAGATCTCAAGCTTATTTACTTTCTTTTCGAGAGCTTCTATTCTTGCAAGCTGCTTGCAAAGCTCCTGCGAAACAGGGTCGGGAATGTGTATCTGGTCAAGCTCATTGCAGGTGTCAACACGCTTGCCGCCTCTTCTGACTATCCTTGCGGGAACGCCGACAGCTGTGCAGTCGGGCGGAACTTCTTCAAGTACGACTGCATTGGCAGCTATTTTAGCATTGTCGCCCACCTTGAACGGTCCGAGAACTCTTGCACCCGAGCCTACCATTACATTATTGCCGAGTGTAGGGTGACGCTTTCCTCTGTCTTTGCCTGTGCCGCCCAATGTAACGCCCTGATAGATAAGGCAGTTATCGCCTATTTCGGTAGTTTCGCCTATAACCACTCCCGAACCGTGGTCGATAAAAAATCCCTTGCCTATCTTTGCGCCCGGGTGGATCTCAATTCCCGTAAAAAATCTTGCCAGCTGAGAAATTATTCTCGCTGTAAGATAGAGTTTTTTTGTATAGAAAACGTGTGCCACACGATATGCAAGTATAGCATGAAGTCCTGAATAGGTCAGAACTATTTCAAGTGCGTTTCTTGCAGCAGGGTCACGTCTTTTCACTGATTCGATCTCTTCATTAAATTGTTTTATCAATTTTTTTATTGACAGCATAATATCCCAGCCTTTCATAAAACACAAAAAACCGCTTCGGAAACAGAATTTGTTTCCGAAGGCGGTCTGAAAAACCACGGTCCCACTTCGGTTAAAGCATAAGCTTTATCTCGTTGCCTTTAACGCAGGCTTTACGCAGGCGGATACTAAAAGGCATTGCCTTCATTCCCCGACCTGTGCCGGCGGCCGCACTTCACAATTTCCCATCGACGCCGTTACACCAACCCGACGCTCTCTGCGACCCGAAAAAAAGCTACTCTGACCGATACGCATTTACCGTATAATACATTATATTCACTTGCAATTATTATACCACAGCCGATCTCAAAAATCAATAGACTATTTTTTATTTTTCGGCAGCAAGTATCTCTCCGTTCTGACGTTTTCTCATACTAATCTTTAATCGTTCTATAGACAAAGCCGACAGATGAAATAATTCCAATCAAGTCACTGCGTGGACTTTGAAAGCGACTGCAGGCGGGCTTGTCGCCCGTCAAAGGAGATTGACGCAGAGTGGGATTATTTCAGCCGAGGATTTGTCTATAGGTTGATTAAAGATTAGTATAAGTGCTATAATTACAAAACTATAACGAAAGAAGGCTTTTTATGGAATACAGAAGTATGGACAAATTAGGCATAAAAACATCTCTTTTAGGCTTCGGCTGTATGAGATTTCCACAGCAGGACGACAAAATAAATGAGCCGGAGGCTGAAAAAATGATCGACACCGCTATTGCCGCAGGTGTGAACTACATTGACACAGCTTATCCTTACCACAACGGCGACAGCGAGCCTTTCGTCGGCAGGGTGCTCAACAAATACCCCCGTGACAGCTACTATCTTGCAACAAAGCTTCCATGCTGGGAGGTAAAGACCCTTGATGATGCAAAGCGTCTTTTCAATGAGCAGCTGAAACGTCTTGACAAGGACTACATAGATTTCTATCTTCTCCACTCTTTAAGCGGCAGCGGTTTTGACAGAATGGTATCTCTCGGTGTACCCGAATACTTCGATGAACTGAAAAAACAGGGCAAAATAAAATACTTCGGCTTCTCATTCCACGACAGCTATGAGGCTTTTGAACATATTGCTTCATACCGCAAATGGGATTTCTGCCAGATACAGCTCAACTATATGGATACCGATGAACAGGCAGGCTTAAAAGGCTATGAGCTTACGGAAAAGCTTGGTATCCCGCTTGTGATTATGGAACCTGTCAAGGGCGGCTCGCTTGCTTCTCTGCCAAAGGATATGTGCGATAAATTCGCTGAGGTCTGTCCCGATAATTCCGTTGCATCATGGGCGTTTCGCTGGGTAGGCTCTCTGCCAAATGTAAAGGTAATACTCAGCGGTATGTCAACTCCCGAGCAGGTCGCTGACAACCTTAATACCTTCAATAGCTTCAAGCCCCTCAGCGAAAAGGAACAGGAAACCGTTCTCACCGTTGCGGATATGATGAAAAAACGTGTAAATAACGGCTGCACAGGCTGTCGTTATTGTATGCCTTGTCCTGCGGGAGTTGATATTCCGAGAAACTTCAAGGTCTGGAACAGCTATGGAATTTACGGAAACAAGGGTTCTGCGATTTGGGAATGGGACGACATCGAAGACAATGCAAAGGCTAAAAACTGCATAAAATGCGGCAAATGTGAAAAAGCCTGTCCGCAGAAGCTTTCTATCCGTGAGGATCTTGCAAAACTTCAGGCTGAACTGGACGGCTTAAAGTAAAGGAAGTGTATCCCCATATGAACGCAAGAAAAATCACATACGGCGGTCTGCTTATTGCTATGGCGATACTCCTTCCGCAGGCTTTTCACCTCACAGGCTTTCAGCAGTCGGGACAGATATTTCTGCCGATGCATATCCCCGTACTGCTTAGCGGATTTATTCTCGGTCCGATGTTCGGAATGTGCGTCGGAGCGATCTCACCTGTAATAAGCTCACTGCTCACGGCTATGCCTGCCCCCGACCGTCTGCCATTTATGATAATCGAGCTTGCAGCCTATGGCTTGATGGCAGGTCTGCTTTACGAAAAGGCAGGTCTGAGAAAAAACAGGTTCGGCATTATTGTTTCACTTATCGGAGCAATGATATTCGGACGTATTATGTATGCGCTGTCGCTTTTTGTTGCCTGCGATATTTTCGGACTTGCAGGTGTTGGTGCAATAGGAGCGGTAAATGCTACCGTTAAGGGCATTTACGGCATACTTTTACAGCTTGTTATTATCCCGCCTATCGTATTTGCACTTGAAGGAAAGGCAGTTATCGGATACGAAGGTAAAGATTATGAGCTTTCAGAAGGTGAATGTTTCCGTTTTGAAAAAAATGGACTTCATAGTGTGACAGCTAATGGAAAGTTTAAGATGGCGCTTTTACTTGTGTTAGAGTAATTCCAAAAAGCAGTGATGAATGACGGACAGCTATTACTAACGGACGTTGCGAGGCTCTGCTATATTACCGCTGGGCACGCTCTCGCTACTTGAAACCGCAGCGGATACTAAGCGGCTAAAGGACAGCCGCTAAGTACCGGCGGCTTCAACAGTACCCAGCTTGCAATATAGCATAGGCTCACAACTTGGTGTAGATTGTTGTGACGTGTGGACACTGTTCTTTGTAGATGAACTCTGTAGAGTGTTATGACTATATCGTATATTATTCGCTTTGGTATGATATTTAAAAATGCTCCTTTCCAGATGATTGTTGAATTGGGATTTACCTGTTAGCTGGATGGGAGCATTTTTTCATATCTTATATTGGCTTTTGTTTCTTACTACTTACCTGTTGGTTTGGCTTTCTTGTGCTTTATTATTATTATTGTGGCAAGAAGTATTATGGCTATAGCGGCGGCTATGTAGTAGATTATTTTGTTGGAGTTCTTGTGTATAAGAGCAAAATCGGCTTCGTATGGGATTACGGCTGTTATGTAACTGCCGTTCTTTTTCGTGTCTGCTTTGACCCAGTTGTTGCCGTCTTTATCTACATACCATATTTCATTGCTGCCATCACTATCTTCTACAAGAAAATGACCTGTAACAGTATCCTGCTGGCTTGTGTGAGAGCTTAATATCTGCCAGCTATAAGCATATACTACATCTCCTGACAGACCGCTTATGTCACAAGTCCTGGTTACAAGCTTGTCATCGTTGTAGAACTTGCCTTCTGCAAGGAATAATATTTTGCCATCTGCATTTTTCTCATTAGATGCAAGACTTTCTGTCCAGAGGTGATATTCTGCCTCAACAACTTTATTCTGTGTTATAGGATTTACTGTAATATCTGCCGGCCATTCACCATAGTATCCGTCTTTCTTTGGTATTGATGGCAGATCTGATGTTGTAATATTGCCATTGTAGGCTATTATCTTAGTTCCAACAACGTAATTATCAGCTTTAAATGTTATTGTTATCTGATGAAAGCCTTCTGGAATATTATCAAGTGACATAACATAATCATAAGTCACCTTATCAGCAACACCACTATAATTAATATCATCTATGCCGCCTAAAGTGTCACTCACAAATATATTATTTCTTATGCTTCCCTCTGAATCAGTAGTTCCAGCAATCACACCTTTTTTCTCACCATCACCGCTGATTGTTGCAATTGACACATTATTCTTAACTGTGTATCCCTGTCCGCATATTCCGCCTGTGCAGCTGTCGCTTTCAACAATAGGGGCTATGCGCAACAGCAGAGAAGACTCTGTTTTAAACAGTTTTTACTGCGCATACAGTGAAAAC
>ENA-ORCP01000309-ORCP01000309.1-human-gut-metagenome-genome-assembly--contig:-NODE-309-length-43371-cov-17.585093_pt1 | contig 43371 bp, 37 predicted proteins | sample MGYA00242990_ERZ507991 | MGnify/ENA primary metagenome ERZ507991 (study PRJEB26167, sample SAMN06115496) | human gut metagenome | host: Homo sapiens | place: China:Henan | collected 2015-05-07... | reverse complement strand
CCCTCGTTGGAGCAGTTGAAGCAGACGGTAGCGCCGCACTTTGCCATGCCCTCGGCAATGGAGAAGCCGATGCCGTGTGCGCCGCCGGTGACCAGGGCAACCTTGCCCTTCAGGTCAAATGCAGTAAGATCCATAAGTAGAACTCCTTTACTGAAAAACCCCGCGCCGGATCGCCGGTGCGGGGTCTTATTTGTGTTTAGCGCAGGTCGGTGGTAGCGATGTTATCCATGTCGTCAAACTCCATGTTTTCGCCGCCCATAGCCCAGATGAACGTATAGTTCGAGGTGCCGACACCGCTGTGGATGCTCCAGGAAGGGCTGATGACAGCATCCTCGTTGTGCATCACGATATGGCGGGTCTGGGTAGGCTCACCGCACATGTGGAACACCACCTGCCCCTCGGGCAATTCAAAGTAGGTGTAGATCTCCATCCGCCGCTCATGGGTGTGGCTGGGCATCGTGTTCCAGTTGGAACCGGGGTCCAGCTCGGTCATGCCCATGCTCAGCTGGCAGGTCTTCAGCACGTCCGGGTGGATGAACTGATTGATGGTGCGCTTGTTGCAGGTCTCCACGCTGCCCAGAGGACGATGGTTTGCATCGGCCATCTTGATCAGGCGGGTCTCATAAGCGCAGTGTGCCGGAGCAGACACCATATAGAACTTGGCAGGATGCTCGGGATCGGCGGAAGCAAAGGTCACTTCCTTGGTGCCCTGGGTAATGTACAGGCAGTCCTTGTAGCCCAGCTCATACTTCACGCCGTCAGCCACCACGATACCGGTGGAATCCTTGCCGATGTTGAACATACCGATCTCGCGGCGCTCCAGGAAATAGTGGGTGCCGAAGTTTGCCCAGATATCGATGCCCTTGTCGATGGACACGGTCTCGTGCACCGGCATACAGCCCAGCGTGACCATGCGGTCCACATGGCTGTAAACGGCAACAACTTCATCTGCCTTGTACAGGCCGGTGATGAGCATCTCGTCCCGCATTTCCTCGGTGGTATAGCGCTTGAAATCTTTCTGGTTGCAGGAATAACGAATATCCATTGCGGACGACCTCCTGTAACGCTTGCTTAGCGCTGGATACGGCCGGAACCGTCGCCGCCAGCCAGCTTCTCGACCTCGGACACGGTCATCATGTTGTAGTCGCCTTCGATGGAGTGCTTCAGAGCAGAAGCAGCAACAGCGAACTCAACAGCTTCCTGAGTGCTCTTGCCGGTCAGCAGGCTGTAGATCAGGCCGCCGCCGAAGGAGTCACCGCCGCCAACGCGGTCGATGATGTGCAGGTCGTACTTCTTGGAGAAGCAGTACTCGTTGGAAGCAACGTCGTACAGCATAGCGCTCCAGCCGTTGTCGAATGCGCTGTGGCTCTCACGCAGGGTGATAGCGACCTTCTCGAAGTGGAACTTGTCAGCCAGCTGCTTGGCAACGCTCTTGTAGCCCTCAGCATTCAGCTTGCCGCCGTAGATATCGGTAGCCTCGGCCTCGATGCCGAACACGTCCTTTGCGTCCTCCTCGTTGGAGATGCAGACATCAACGTACTGGCACAGATCGGTCATGGCAGCACGAGCCTGCTCACGGGTCCACAGCTTGCCGCGGTAGTTCAGGTCGCAGCTGATCTTCACGCCGTGAGCCTTAGCAGCCTTGCAGGCCTCGCGGCAGATCTCGACAACGTTCTCGCCCAGAGCCGGGGTGATGCCGGTGAAGTGGAACCAATCCACGCCCTCGAAGATCTTCTCCCAATCGAAATCGGAAGGCTGTGCCAGCTGGATGGCGCTGTTGGCACGGTCGTAGATGCAGACAGAACCACGCTGAGAAGCGCCCTTCTCGTTGTAGTAGATACCAACGCGGTCACCGCCACGGGTGATCATGCTGGTGTCAACGCCGTAGCGGCGCAGGCTGTTGACAGCGGCCTGACCGATGGCGTGTGCGGGCAGCTTAGTGACGAAAGCTGCGTCCAGGCCGTAGTTGGCCAGAGAAACAGCAACGTTGGCCTCGCCGCCGCCGAAGCTGAACTCCAGGCTGTTAGCCTGGACAAAGCGCTCATAGTTGAACGGCTGCAGACGGACCATCAGTTCGCCAAAAGTAACGACTTTCATTGTGGTGTACTCCTTTATAATCAGTTGTGTTTTATATCACCCGCCGCAGGGTGGACCGGTGCGGCGGGAAACGCCGTGAAAATGCGCAGGAACTCAGGCCTGAACCAGGTGCATTGCAAAGCCGGCGATCTCGTCAGCAAAGTAGCAGGCAATGGTCTTGCCGTTCTTGACATTCTTGCTGTCCAGATCGAACTTCACGCCGCGCTGAGACAGGTGATAGATGGCACGGTCAACGTTGTTGCAGGCGATGGCAATGTGGCCATTGGTGCCGCGGCCGGGCTTCTTCATGATCTCGAATTCCTTGTTGCCCACAAAGATGCTGGAGTTGCCGGGAGCGACCTTCATGTTCAGCAGACCGCCCAGCAGGGTGGCGACCTTCATGGCCTCTTCCTCGTTGCCGGTGTTGATGCCGACATGGTGCAGGCGCAGGCCCAGCATGGTGTCAACAGCTTCCTTGCTCTGAGCGGTGATCTTTGCCCAGTCGCCAGCCTTGATGACATCGCTCTTGCACATCCAGGTGCCGCCGACAGCGAAGATCTGGTCGTAGCCCAGGTAATCGTTGACGTTCTTTGCGTTGACACCGCCGGTGCACATCCAGCGTGCGCCCTTCAGGGCAGCGCCAATGTTCTTCAGCATGCCGACACCGCCGTTTGCCTCAGCGGGGAAGAACTTCAGGGCCTCGCAGCCCATGTTCATAGCCTGCTGCATCTCGCCTGCAGAGCAGGTGCCGGGCATCATGATGCCGCCCTTGTCGATAACGTGCTTGCAGACTTCGGGATCGAAGCCGGGAGCAACGATGAAGGAAGCACCAGCTGCCATTGCACGGTCAGCCTGCTCGGTGGTCAGGACAGTGCCTGCGCCCAGCAGCATCTCGGGCATCTCCTCGTGGATCTTGCGGATGCACTCCTCAGCGCATGCGGTACGGAAGGTGACCTCAGCTGCGGGCAGACCGCCGTCAGCCAGAGCCTTGCACAGGGGCAGGGCTTCATCAACGCTGTTAAAAGCGATAACAGGGATAATGCCGATCTGATAGACCTTTTCTACGATGGGATTCATAAATGCATTTCTCCTTTTAGTTTGAACTCTCTTGGTGCGCGTGGGCTGCCGTTTGGGCATGGTGCACCCACTGTGCGCTTGTAATATTAGTATAAACGACGGAAACAAGTTTGGTAATGCTCAACAAGCACAATGTTTTGCATAAGAGCTTGTATACATTGCACAAAAATGACGAATGACCTGAAAATTGGGGCTGTTTTGACCCTGTTTGCTCAAATACCAAGCCTGCCGAACAGCTCTGCAACGCCGTCGTGGTCGCAGTCGGCTTCGCTCACAATGCTGCCAATGGCCTTGATCTGGGGCATTCCGTTGGCCATAACAGCGGCGATCCCTGCCTTTTCCAGCATGGCGCGGTCGTTCTCGCTGTCGCCCACGGCAAGGGTGTTCTCGTGGGGGATGCCCAGCAGGTCGGCCAGAGCCAGCAGGGCACTGCCCTTATCCACACCGGCAGCGGTCACTTCAATGTTATCCGGCGAACCCTGCACCACGGCCACGCCCGGGATAGCCTGAAACTTTGGCAGGGCAGCGGCGGTCTTTTCGGTGCTGTCGAAGAACATGCACAGTTTTTCAATCTCGTGCGCATGGCGGGACATCCAGCTCTCGATGCCGGGAATGACGGTAAAGCGGCCGTCGGTCAGGTTCTGCCGCGCCTCGGAGGAGAGAAAGTGGGCGGTGCGGGAGGTGAGCTTTGCAATGCCCTCCGGAGTCTTGATGGCAAGGCCGTCGCTGAATACGCTCAGCTCGCCATCGTACTGCTGGAACAGGTCAAAAGCTTCCCGTGCCACTTCTGTCGGCATCAGGCGGTGCAGCAGGCAGGCGGGTTCGCTGGTGTGGCGCTGGGCAGCGTTGGCATAGCGGCTGTGCACAGCACCCATGGGGTCATCGCCAAGGTCCCACACGGCGGCACCGTTGGAGGTGATGGCATACCGGATGCCGGGCAGCTTTGCCACAACAGGCGGCAGACTGGCCAGTGGGCGGCCTGTGGCGGGCACCACCACCACGCCATGCTCTACAGCGCGGGCAATGGCTTGACGGGTGGCAAGGGTGACCTCGTTGTTCCGGTTCAGCAGGGTGCCGTCCAGATCCAGCGCGGCAAGGCGGACAAGGGGAAAGCTTTGCAACATAATGACTCCTTTTATAATAGGTACGCTCAAAAACAGAGCGCAAGTTTACAACACTCTTTTTATTTTATCGCACCGGAAAGGTTTGCGCAAGATGGCGTGATGTGGTATAATCATATCTTATCACATTGAAAATATAGGAGAAATACCATGAATCCCAAACAATTGTGGAGCCGGCGCCGTCCGCACCTGTGGTTCCAGCTGTACTGGGTGGTGTATCTGATCTGGTTCTTCTGGCTGGATCTGACCATCAAAGATCCCAAATATATCATCCACGCCCCGCTTGATGACCGGATTCCCTTCAATGAGTGGTTCATCTTTCCGTATTGCAGCTGGTTTGTGCTGCTGGCTGGTGTGACGGCCCTGCTGTGGTGGTGCGACACCCAAAGCTACGATAAGCTCTGCCTGACCATGTTTTCCGGCATGACCTTCTGCCTGATCCTGTACATGCTGCTGCCCAACGGTCTGGATATCCGCCCCACAGTGGATGCGGTGGGCCGCAGCAACATTGCAATGAGCATCATGCAGCTGATCTGGAGGGCGGATGCCTCGGTCAATGTGTGCCCGTCCATCCATTGCCAAAGCTCGGCCTGCATGGCACTGGCGTTCAGCCACAGCAAGCTGGCAAAGAAGCGCCCGGCCCTGAAAATTCTGGCCTGGGTGTGGGCTGCACTGATCTGTGCGTCCACCGTGTTCACCAAGCAGCACTCCATCATTGATGTGGTGTGCGGTCTGGCCGTGGCCTTTGTGTGGGTGCCGGTGGTGTACCGTTCCGCAAAAAAGTAAACGCAGCAAAAGCCCTTCACCCGGAGGGCTTTTGTGCTGCCATGGGGCCTGTCTTGACAAAACAGAGAAAAATGTTGGCGATTTTTAGTTGCAGCCACACTTGACAGCCGACCTGTGGTTGGGTAATATGGTCTTGATAACTTCAATACTAGTATATCAATTTTTGCTTTACACCGGAGGTTGAAGGGAGAGAGACCACATGTCATTACTGAGTGCGCGCGAAACGGCATACCAGACGATCCGCAGCCGGATCATCACGATGGAGCTGAAGCCCGGTGATCCGCTGAATGACCGGGAGCTGGCCGAAGAGCTGGGCATCAGCCGCACGCCCATGCGGGAGGCTTTGCTGATGCTCAATCTGGCCCGCATGGTGGACATCAAACCGCAGAGCGGCACCCATGTGGCACCCATCAACCTGAAGTTGATGGAGATGGAGCAGTTTGCCCGCTATACACTGGAAAAAGAGATCCTGAACCGGCTGCGCGGCCGTGTGACACCCCGGCAGGAGGAAGAATACCGCAGCAACATTGAGACATACCGTGTGCTGGAAGCGGATATGAGCCAGCCGGACCGCACTGCCCGTATGCTGGAGCTGGATAATGCATTCCACCGCAAATCCTTTGAGTTGTGCGGCATGGAAGCTCACTACGACCACATGCTGGCCAGCCTGCAGCATGTGGAGCGCATCCGCAAGTTCAGCCTGCAGACCGAGGAAAACAAGTCGGTCTGCTCCTCGCACACGGCAATTCTGGAAGCACTGCTGCACGGCAGCACGGACGACGTGAGCGAAGCGCTGGAAAGCCACCTGAGCCGGTATAAGCAGTCGGTGGCGCAGGCCCGCAGCGTCCACCCGGAATATTTTATTGATGAATGAACTTGAGGGAGAAACCACTGGAAGAGGGCAGGTTCCTCTTTTTTGCATAAAATATAAAAAAATTGAATTACTTGAATCACGTTATTGACCAAAACAGCGTTTTGCGGTAGAATCGAGGTACAACAGGCATGGTATCATGCCGGTTCCCGACGCAGTGTGCCGTGGGGCGCGGCTGTGCGATCCCTTTATAGAATAAGGAGGTCTTAAGCAATGAAGGCCAAACGATTGATAGCTCTTGCACTGGCAGCAGTGTTCATGCTCAGCGCGGCAGCAACGCCGGTGTTTGCCGCAGCAGCTCTGCCGCAGGAAAATGCAGCGCTGGAGCAGCAGAATGATATGGTTTCCATCCGGCTCAAAGCCACGGGCGACCTTGTTTATGGCTCCAACTACAAGCTGGAGGTGCAGACCAACCCTGCCGATACCCAGTATATCGGTGTTGTGGTGGGCGTTGGCGGCGAAGCGAATGGCTATGTGACGCTGGTGCTGTCGGATAAGATCCGCACGCTGCTCAAGATGATTCCGCTGCCCAAGAAGATGTCCAAGACACCGGATCAGGCAGAGGAGTTCAATGTGTACAGCTACCTCAAGCAGCTGATCGACGGCAACGATGTCAGCGTGCTGCTGCGGGTGGCCGATGAGGCCGTCTCGGTGATGGATGTACTGCACTTCTATGTGCCTACCATCGATCAGGTGTCCAACGGCCTGCGCCTTGCGCTGAACCTGATCCGCAAGTATCTGCCGGAGGGCGCGTTCAGCCGCATTTATCTGGACGAGCAGCCGGTGGATGCCGGCAACTATGTGGCCGGTGCACTGGCGCTGGAAAGCAGCGATATGAACACCGCAGGCTTTGCCATGTTCAAGATCAAGCCCAAGACAAACGGCGTGCGCATGTACTGGGCACAGCAGGCCGAAAAGCCCATGACCGCCGAAGAGCTGCAGAGCTTCAATGAAGCGGCTGTGCTGGAAGTGGATGGTCAGGTGGTGCCCACCGATAAGATCCGCTACAGCTACAAGAAGTCCGGCTGGGGCAGTGATGCCACCAGCGAGCTGCCCACAGAGCCGGGCACCTATGTGCAGACGGCAGAGATCGGCGGCAATTACTCCTGCAGCAAGATCAGCCGCAACATCACCGTAAAGTGATGTCGTAAAGCAAAAACAAGACCCCGCACCAGAAGGTGCGGGGTCTTGCTGTATCTTATGAGAAAAACGGGATCACATGCGGAAATGGAAGCCCCAGCCGCCGCAGCAGCAGTTGCAAAGCAGGTTCAGCAGGATCATGCTCCAGCACCACTGCATCAGGCCGCCGGGGCTGGTGTAGGTGGCCTGTGTGGTGCGGTAGGTCTGGCCGGGGTTCTGCATCCGGCGCAGGTGCATCTGGTACTCGGTGTTGCCCGGGTCCAGCTGCACGGCACGGCGGGCATCCTGCAGCGCATCGATGCGGTTGCCCAAGCCCTGATTTGCGAGGGAGGAAAGATAATACCACCGGGCATTGCGGCCGGTCATGCCGTCCAGCACGCGGCGGGCCTCCGCATAGCGGCCATTGGCCACAAAGTTGCGGGCGGCCTGCATCTCCGGGCTGTCGGAGCCGGAATAGCTTGCGCCCTGCTGGCCGTAACCCTGCTGGTAGCCGCCAAAGCCAAACCCGAAACCGAACGGGTCAAAGCCATCGAATCCGTCAAAACCGCCGTAACCGTTCTGATAACCCTGCTGCTGGCCGTAACCTTGTTGTTGGTAGCTGCCGTAGGGATTTCCGCCCATCTGGGGGCCGGTCTCGCCCTTGGTAATGGCATCGTAAGCCGCCTGCACTTCCTTGAAGTGCTCCTCGGCGGTAGGATCGTTGGGGTTCAGGTCCGGGTGCCAGCGCTTGCACTTGGCGCGGTATGCTTTTTTGATCTCGTCATCGCTTGCGCCGCGCGAAACGCCCAGCACCTCATAGGGATCTCTCATGGATATACTTCCTCACGTCTCATTTCATGCGGCCGCAGTGCCGCATAATGTTATCAGTTTACCGTATTTCCGTATGAAAATCAAGCAGAACCATTGGGACGGCCGTTTTTCCGGGTGTCCTTTTCGGTTTTGCAGTTGTATTTCAGCCATACGCCGGAATACAGGATGTTGCGCAGCAGGTCGGCGTCCTCCACGCAGGGCAGGCGCTCGAAGCTCTGCGCGCACCGGGCCAGCAGAAGTTCGAAGATCTCCTTCATCTCTTCCTCGTAGCCGGGCTGGGTACTCAGGGTTTTGAGCGGATTGTAAGCGCCTTTGCGTTTGTCCCGCTCAAGGTCATCGTAGGCGTCCAGCAGATAGATGAACTTGCCCAGATGGAACCCGATGCTGCGCAGCTCCGGCGACCAGTGGTCCTGCTTGTAGTCGAACAGCTCCGCCATCAGCTCGCCGAAGCAGCCGGACACGGCGTCAAGGTCCTCGCTCCCGGCGGCTTCGTACTCTGCCAGCCGGTCAAGGCAGGCGCGGATGGCACCGCACTGCCGAGGCCAGCGGGCTTCGGCGTCCTCACGGCAGCCGGTGAGCAGTTTTTCGTAGCCCAGACCCAGCAGGTTGCGGTCGTCCTTCCACTTATCTTCAGCGTTGTAGTAGTGCAGCGCCACGCTCAGGTCGGCGCAGTAGTCGGTGGGGCCGTCGGCCCGCCAGTCCACGCCCCGCAGCGGGTGCACCGGGCAGCGGCCGTGGCCGGAAGAGGCTTCGGTCTCGCCCTCATACAGGCTGCACAGCAGCAGATTCAGAAAGGTCAGGTCGTAGCTCAGCGTGAACCGCCCCCGCAGCCCGTGCAGCGCGTCGATGCGGCGGCACAGCCCGCAGTAGGCGGTCCGGTAGCGTTTTTGCGCTTCGTCGGAAAGCGCGGCCTGATTCGGGATCACATAACCAAACATGGCTCAGCTCTTCTTGATGAACTGGGTGCCGCAGCGGGGGCAGGAGATCTGGATGCGGCCCCGGCCCCGGGGCACGCGCAGCTTCTGGCGGCACTTGGGGCAGCGGTAGTAGTGGTAGACCTTGCGGTTTGCCCACTGATCCTTCAGATCCTGAAATTTGCGGTCCACACGGTCCTTGATGGTGTAGTATTTATAATTCTCTTCGGTGCGCTTGGAGATGTTACGGCTCAGCGAGCGGTAATAGCACAGCACCAGCAGCACCACGCCCACCCATGTGAACAGGCTGATGCGGGTCAGCAGGGAGATGAGCAGCATCACGATGGAAGCAATGCTCAGAGCCTGATTCAGGCCATCGGTGCCGTAGCGGCCGATCATGAACTGACGGAATTTTTCTTTCATAGATCCTGCGTCCTTTTTGTCTCAGATTGAAAACGGGCGCAGCGGCCCGCGCTTTTTCCATGTTTTAAGCATACCAGCCAACCATGATGAAATTTTGAACAGAGTGCAAATCTATCATGAAGGGACGGCATTTAATCTTTCCGGCAGCGCACGGTCAGGGCGGCTTCGGTGCTCAGCGCGCCTTCCATGCGGCAGTGCAGCACCGCCCGGCCTGCTTCGCCGGTGGTGGCAAGGTAGGTGCCCGCCATGCCGCCCCGCAGGGGCACGACGTCCGGGCCGAGGATCTGCACCGGGCCTTCCACGCTGAGGCGGACGGCTTCGCCGCAGTAGGGCAGCAGATTGCCGTTTTGGTCGATGGCACGCAGGCTGACGGCGGCGCAGTCCCATGTGGGGCCGTCGGTGAGGATGGGGTTGTGCACGGTGCATTCCAGCCGGACGCTCTGCACCGGCTCCCGCACTACAGTGCAGACGGCGCGCCCGTGCCAGACGGCTTCGAACCGGTAGACCGATGCAGGCCCGCCCAGCACGCCGACGTATTTATAGTACATACTTACCACGTCGTTCCAGCTCAGCCGCAGCGAAAGCATCCGCGCCTTGGACAGGGGCGAAAGCTCCATGGAGTCCCGCCGCATCTCATTGAGGATGGCGGCGGCAAGCTGGGAGGACGCGGAGTCCATGCCTTCGTATTTTTCCAACAGGCAACCGACGAAATCATTGACTTCGATGGGCGGGTGCGGCAGCGCTGCGAACCGCCCCCGGCGGTCCGGCGAAAACTCAGCGATGAAGTCATTGCCGCGGTACAGGCGCACGCTCTCGGCGTTGGTGAACACCCAGCAGGCTGTGGGGGCACCGCCGGGCAGGTCGCCCAGCGTCATGGAGGAAGAAACTTCCATCACGATGTCCGAAGGAGCGCGGGCGGTCTTCTGGCTGGCGTAGACGGCGGCGGAAAGCTTCGGGTTGCGGAACATATCCAGCACGCCGTGGTAGCAGATGCGGTCGCCGCTGCCGAATTCCCGGTGGGTGTTGTAGTCGGCCATGCACCAGCCAAAGCTGCCTGCCACGCCCTGCTGGGCAATGGAGTCGTTGAGCACGGCGGCCAACCGCAGCGCCTGCACCAGACGGTGCGGCTCGTCATCGAAAGGCTTGGCCGGGAACTGCTGCCCGCCGTATTCGCTGATGAGGTAGCCCTTGCGGGTGTCCGGCGTGACAGCGGAGCGCGGCTCGCAGCCGGGGCCGCGGCTGCGGTAGGAGTAATCGTTGTAGGCGTAAACATCCTCCAACAGCTGGCTCCTGCGGAAATTCCGCGCACCGGCCGTGGGGCGGGTGGGGTCCAGCCGGCGGATGGTTTCGTTGGTGCGCTTGTAGAAGGCTTCATCGTCCACGCTGCCGTTGATGCGGGCACCCCACAGGAACACACTGGGGTGGTTGCGGCACTGGCACACCATCTCGCGGCAGTTCTGCAGGGCCTGTGCCTTCCAGCTCTCGTCGCCGATGTGTTGCCAGCCCGGCATCTCGGTGAACACCAGCAGGCCCAGCTCGTCGCAGGCGTCCAGAAAAGCGGGGCTCTGGGGGTAATGGCTGGTGCGCACGGCGTTGCAGCCCAGTTCTTTTTTCAGGATCTGAGCGTCCAGCCGCTGCAGGCTGTCCGGCATGGCATAGCCCTGATAGGCATAGCTCTGGTGCCGGTTCAGGCCCCGCAGCTCCACCTTCTGACCGTTCAGGTACAGCCCTCCGGCCACGAACTGCACCGTGCGGAAGCCGAACCGCACGGTCTTTTCGTCCAGTACCCGGTCGGGCAGGCCGCCCGTGCCGGGGCGGATGAGCCGCACGGTCAGGCTGTACAGGGTGGGGTGCTCGATGCTCCATGGATGCACGCCGTTCAAGATGCCGGTGATGGGCAGCGCAAGCACGCCGCTGTAAACTGCCCGGCTTCCGGAGGGGCTGCGGATCTCGGCCTGCAGGGTGCAGCCCACGGTCTCGCCCACCGTGGAGGTGTAGATGCGGAAATCGCCCTCGGCCTTTGCTTCAATAAAGACGTCCCGCAGATAGGCAGGCTCCTTGATGTCCAGACTGACGCTGCGGTAGATGCCGCCGTAGGTCAGATAATCGATCTGCCCGCCGAAAGGCGGGATGTTCAGGTCCTCGCGGCTGTCGCAGCGCACAGCCACCACGTTTCTCTGGCCCAGATGCAGGGCACAGGTCAGGTCCACGGTAAAGGCGGTGTAGCCGCAGGCGTGATGGAACAGCCGCCGTCCGTTGCAAAAGACGGTGGCGTCATGGGCGATGGCCCCGAAGGTGAGCAGCACAGTGCGGCCCTCCCACTCTTTCGGGGCAAAAAACTCCCGCCGGTAACCGCACAGGCGCTGGTATTCGTTTTCGTTGCAGTAGTTGTAGGGCAGCACCCGGACGGTGTGGGGGATGCGCACCGGCTCCAGCGGCAGTTCGCACTCCGGGCGCACGAGCGCCGGGTCGAACTTGGGGCTGAACAGCCAGCCTTCGTTCCAATCGTAGTGTTCCATGGGCAGGATCTCCGTCTCTCAAATCACTTTACATCTTATAATTTATAGTAACACAAAGATATGAACGAAAAAAGACGGCAAAGACGGTTTTGCTGCCCTTTTTGCGGATTTTCCGGCACAAAACGGGGGAGAGCGCAAAAAACGGAGCTTCCCACTGCGGGAAGCTCCGGAAGATTCAGCGGATGAAGCTGGTCATGGGGCGGGGCGGGTTCTGCGGATGGTCGAACCCGGCGGCCTTGCCGGCCTCGATGCAGTGCAGCAGCCATGCCATGTTGCGGCCCAGCTCCTGCATCACGGCGCAGCCCTCGGCATCCTGCAGCACCTGTTCGGCATTGGAGCCGTGCACCATGGCCCAGTAGGAGCCGTTGACCAGCGGCATGTGGAAGAACTGCGGGTACTTGACCAGCTGGTCCAGCGTGGTGGTGGTGCCGGCGCGGCGGGCCGAGCAGCAGATGGCGGCGGGCTTGTAGGCCAGATACCTGCCGCCGGCGTAGGCCAGACGGTCCATGAAGGCGGTCATGTTGCCGGAAGCCGAAGCGTAGTGCACCGGGCTGCCGAAGACGAAACCGTCGGCAGTCTTTGCCTTTTCGATGACCTCGTTGACTACGCCGCCGAACACGCAGCCTTCGCCCTTGCGGCAGCCGCCGCAACCGATGCAGCCGCCCACGGGCTGGCCGCCGACATGCAAAATCTCGGTGTCGATGCCGCCGGCGTTCAGCTCCTTGGCGATGAGGGACAGGGCGGTATAGGTGCAGCCCTTTTCGTGGGGGCTGCCGTTGATGAGCAGAACTTTCATACAAATACTCTCCTTTACAGTCTGGAATGCGCCGCAAAAGCCCGGCGCTGCTGCGGATATTGTAACACAAAGCGGCATCCGGCGCAACGCGGAAGGACATGGCGGCTCTTGACAAAAATATGCTGCCGGGCGATAATAAAAGATACAGAAAAACAGAAACGGCCGGGCACCCGGCCGGCAGAGGAGGAACTACTATGCGCGTGATCGCAGGAGACGCCCGGGGCAGGCGGCTGGAAGCCTTGCCCGGTACGGATGTGACCCGGCCCACCCTTTCGCAGGTGAAGGAGGCCATGTTCAGCATCGTGCAGTTCGATCTGCCCGGTGCGCGGGTGCTGGACCTGTACGCCGGCAGCGGCCAGCTTGGCATCGAAGCGCTGAGCCGCGGCGCTGCGCGCTGCGTGTTCCTGGATGAGAACCGCGAGGCGGTGAACATCGTCATGCGCAACTGCAAGGCCTGCGGCGTGTTCGACCGCAGCCGGGTGAACATCGGCGAGGCGGCGCGGTATCTTTCGGCCTGCCGCGAGCAGTTCGACATCGTACTGCTGGACCCGCCCTTCCGTGGTGGTACGCTGGAAAAGATCCTCCCGGCGGTGGACAAATGTACCGCGCCGGGCGGCATCGTGCTGTGCGAGAGCGAGACGGGCATCGTGCTGCCGGCGCAGGCCGGAGAGCTGACGCTGCAGAAGCAATACAAGTACGGCAAGGTGCTGTTGTGGAAGTACACGAAGCCCATGCAGTCCGAACAGCCCGCGGAGGAATGAGCAGGAGGAAGCACTATGAACGTGAAGGAACTTTTGGATACCATTGAGGATGCTGTGGAGGAAGGCGCAAACGTGCCTCTTTCCGGCGGCAAGAAGATCGTGGATGCCGAGCAGATCCGCAACCTGCTGGATGAGGTGCGCGAAAACCTGCCCGGCGAGCTGCGTCAGGCCCAGCAGATCGTGAACGACCGCGCCCAGATCGTGGATTCGGCCAACGCACAGGCGCAGGCCATCGTGAAAAAGGCTGAAGAGCGTGCCCGCATCCTTGTGAGCGAGGCCGAGATCGTCAAGGCAGCGCAGCAGCGTGCCGGTGAGATCACCGGCGCAGCACAGGCCGAGGCACGCACCCTGCGCCAGACGGTGACCGATTACTGCGACAATATGCTCAAAAACACCGAGGAAACCATGGTGGAAAACGCCGCTCAGGTGAAGAAGGTGCGGGCAAATCTGCGCCAGAATGCCAAGAATAACGGCTGAGGAACGTACTTTTCACACACAAATTACACATCCCGGGAAAACACAAGTCCCTGCAGGTAAAAACGACGGCCTGCAGGGACTTTTTTTGTTGAATTTTGCCACAAGAACAGGCAGAGAAATACTTGAAATCAGGGAATTGATTTGCTACAATAAAAGTGTATCAGTGGGTCAAAGTGGGTAAAAGTAGGCCCGGCACCCTGAAAACCCTGCGGAAAGGGGGCGTGCAGATGTTTTTTGGCAGATATGATTACACCATGGATGCCAAGGGGCGTCTGAACTTCCCCGCAAAATTCCGCGACGCCATGGGCGAGAGCTTCGTGGTGATGGAATGGGTGGACAGCTGCCTGTTCGTGCTGCCGATGAGCGAAGTGGAAAAGCTGGCGGATAAGCTGGAAAACGACGAGCTGATGGACAGCTGGGCCGTGACCGGCGACCTGTTCAGCACTGCCTGCGAGGTGATGCCGGACAAGCAGGGACGCATCCTGCTGCCTGCAGAACTGCGGGAATACGCAGGACTTGCCAAAGATGTGACCATCATCGGCAACCGCAACCACGCAGAGATCTGGGCAACAGATCTCTGGAATGCCCGCCGTGCGGCCATTACCAACGAGCAGCGCGCCGAACGGCTGCGCGGGCTGCACCTGTGATACAAACGATTTGAGAAATTCAGGAAAGGAGGCCGTGCCAATGGACCTTGAACAGCAGGAAGCTTTTGACCCGGCTTCGTTTGAGCATATCCCCGTTCTGCTGAACGAATGTCTGGAAGGGCTGGCCATCGACCCGGCAGGCACCTATCTGGACGGCACCGCAGGCGGCGCGGGACATTCCCGCCAGATCGCGCTGCGGCTGGATGCAGAAAAAGGCGGCAGACTGATCTCGCTGGATCAGGACCCGGACGCTGTGCAGACCGCCCGCGCCCGTCTGGCCGGGCTGCCCGCCACGGTGGTGCAGATCAACTTCCGCTACGCCGGCCAGGCTCTGGAACAGCTGGGCATCGAAAAGATCAACGGTGCGCTGCTGGATCTGGGCGTTTCCAGCCATCAGCTGGACGATGCAGCCCGGGGCTTCTCCTACCGTGCGGATGCGCCGCTGGACATGCGGATGAGCCAGCAGGGGGAAACGGCAGCAGACCTTGTGAACACCGAAAGCCGCGAGGAGCTGGCCCGCATCCTGCGGGACTACGGCGAGGAACCTTTCGCGTGGCAGATCGCAGGCAAGATCGTGGAGGCAAGAGAAACAGCGCCCATCGAAACGACCCTGCAGCTGGCGGATATCGTGGCCAGCGCCATGCCCCCGGCGGAACGCCGCAAAAATAAGAACCCGTCCCGCCGCACCTTTCAGGCACTGCGCATTGCGGTCAACCATGAGCTGGACGCACTGGAGGAAGGGCTGGACACCATCTTCGACCATCTTGCGCCGGGCGGCCGCCTGTGTGTGATCACCTTCCATTCGCTGGAAGATCGTCTGGTCAAGAACAAGTTCCGCCGCTGGGCCACGGCCTGCACCTGCCCGCCGGAGTTCCCGGTGTGCGTGTGCGGCGGCAAGGCAAAGGCAAAACTGATCACCCGCAAGCCGATCGAAGCAAATCATCAGGAGCTGGAAGAAAACCGGCGCAGCCGGTCGGCACACCTGAGAGTTCTGGAAAAAATCTGAAACGCTGACCAGCGGGTCGGCACTGTGTGAGGAGGAGAGCAGCCATGGGTCAGGCAGCATACGATTATAACTCGGCGGTACGCCGCAGAAAAGCACCGCAGCCCCAGCGCAAGGCAAACCTGCGTGTGGAAAAAGGCGGCAAGGAACGTCTTTCGCCGCGTCAGGCGGCGGCCCGCCATGCGATGCATCTGGTGGCGGTGGCGCTGCTGGTGGGGTTTGCCATCAGTCTGCTGTGGAGCGAGTCCAAGCTGGTGGAGCTGAACGACCAGATCCAGGACGCAAAGGCTCAGCTTGTCAGCGAGCAGAGCCAGTATACATATTACAACAGCACCCTCAACAGCAAGACCAACATCACCAGCGTGGAAGAAGCGGCCGGGCGTCTGGGCCTGATGAAGATCGACCAGAGCCAGATCACCTATATCCGTCTGGGCGAGAGCGACTCGCTGGAGCGCACCCAGTCCGCTGTGCGGCAGTGGACCGACTTTATCTACAATGGTGCGGTAAACATCCTCGGCACTATCAAATAAACCATCAAAACGGGAAAGCGTGCGGCAGCGCACGCTTTTTCGGTTTTTAGCCTTCGGGCAGCAAATCTGATTCAGGATAAAAGCGGCGGGCTGCCAGGCAAGCGCTGCCTGCCGCAGGAGAACAACATGCAAGAACCTTCCTCCAAGAAACCAAACAGCCACGGCTACCGTGTGCGGCCGGCATCCTCCAAAGACCGGCTGAACTCTAAAGTGCGCGGCATCTGCAGCCTGCTGGCTGTGGCGGCGGTGCTGTTTGCCGCCGGGGGCGTGATCCACAGCCTATACCGTATCCAGATCGTGGATGGCGAGACCTACCGGCAGGAGGCCGCCGAGCAGCAGCTGAAGGACATTACCATCAAGGCCGTCCGCGGCGAGATCTATGATACCTCCGGCATTACGCTGGCTTCCACCAACCGGGTATGGGATATCTGGGCCGACCCCAAGTACAGCACGGCTCTGTATACGCAGACCGGAACGGAAAAAGAAAAAAATATCGTCCGCACGCCGGACCCGGCCATCTGCGCCGAGGTGAGCCGGGAGCTGACACTGCGGCTGCTTTCCGGCGACGGCGAAAATCTGGATGCCGTGGATACCTCGTCGGAAGCATACCAACAGCAGTACCAGACAGTGTACGACGCGCTTTCCAAGGTGGATTCTTCCTATGCGGTGCTGGCGTCCAAAGTGAACAATGCCGTGAAGTTGTCGGTGGAAAAATACGTTTCGGAGTTCAACAAGGCGCACAAAAACCCGGATGACGGCTCCCGCAAGGGCCGCATCTCGGTGTCGGCAAGCACAAACTTTGACCGGAGCTACCCCTACGGCGCCTTTGCCGCGGCAGTGCTGGGCTTTACGGACGGCGAGGGCGTTGGCACCTACGGACTGGAAAAATCCTATCAGTCCACCCTTGCCGGTGTGGACGGCCGCACCATCACCCTGAAAAATGCGGTGGGCAATGCCATTGCTGACCAGAACGCCACCACCTTTGCTGCAAAGGACGGCTCCAATCTGGTGCTCTCGCTGGACGTGAACGTGCAGGAGATCGTGGAGCGGTATCTGAACGAGGCCATCGCGGCCAACACGGTGGAAAACCGCGGCTGCGCCATTGTGATGAACGTCAAGACCGGCGCGATTCTGGCCATGGCGTCCAAGCCGGACTTCGACCCCAATAACCCGCTGGATTACAGTGCGAACCTGACCTACCTCAGCGAACAGGTACAGGCCGAGCCGGAACTGTATACGATCTATCAGAAGGACGAAAACGGCAAGGAGATCCGGGACGAGCACGGCAATAAAATTCCGGAAGAGGGCCCGGACTATACCGGCACCTACCGTGATATCCAGTGGAAGAACAAGGCCATCACCGAGCTGTACTACCCCGGCAGTGTGTTCAAGGTGATCACATCGGCCATGGGTCTGGACTCCGGTCTGGCCACCATCAACACCACCTTTACCTGCAGCGGTGCTTACGGCGTGGCGAAGGAGACCTACCACTGTGCAGGCCACAAGGCGCACGGCACCCTGAACATGGCCGATGCCCTGCGCCAGAGCTGCAATATCTATTACATCCAGCTGGGTCAGCGCATCGGCTCGCAGAAATTCTACGATTACTTCAATGCGTTCGGCTTTACCGCCCGCACCGGCGTGGACCTGCCCAGCGAGACCAGCTTCATGCAGTACTACAAGGCCGACCAGCTGGGCGAAGTGCAGCTGGCATCTTCGGCATTCGGTCAGGCAATGGCCATCACCCCGCTGCAGATATGCACGGCTGTGGCCGCAGCCGTCAACGGCGGCTATCTGGTCACGCCTCATGTGGTGGATAAGATCACCGATTCCAACGGAAACGTTGTGCAGGAGATCGGCACCAATGTGCGCCGTCAGGTCATCAGCGAAAGCGCCAGCGATGTCATCCGCCAGATCATGGAGTATGAGGTCGGCAACGGCACCGGCGGCGGTAAGTATGCCTATGTTTCCGGCTACCGCATCGGCGGAAAGTCCGGTACCTCCGAACAGCTGAACATGCACCGCCGCGCCGACGGCGACTATAAGAAGGTGGCCTCCTTCGCGGCGGTCCTGCCCGCAGACGACCCCGAGATCATTGTTTACGTCATGCTGGATGATCCCAACAACGCCCGCACCGACTACTCGTCCCTGCTGGCAGCTCCCGTTGTGGGCAATATCATCAGCGAGGTGGCACCCTATCTGGGCATCGCCACCGACGGCGAGGACCGCAGCCAGACGACTGTTACCGTACCGAACCTTGTGGGCACCGAGTGGAGCAGCGCACAGGTTCAGCTGAACATCAAGGGCCTGAAGCACCAGCTGGCGGCCAGCGAGGCCGACCAGACTGCTGCAGCGGTGACCTACCAGTATCCCCGCGCAGGCGCGAAAGTTGCTTACGGCACCACCGTCTATCTCTATACGGATACCTACGAGGGCAGCCAGACCGAGGTTCCGGATGTTGCCGGCAAGAGCGCGGACTTTGCCCGCCAGATGCTGGCGGCAGCCGGGCTGAACTGCGTGGTGGAGGGCAGCGCCGGAGGTACAGTGCAGGCCCAGAGCGAAGCCGCCGGTTCCAGCGTACAGCGCGGGACCATCGTGACCATCACCTGCGGCTGATCACAGAACCAGGCTTGTCCGGAACGATCCGGGCAAGAGGTGCAATCATAGAAATAAGAGAGGGGAAACGACCAATGGAAAAGATCTCTGCAAGCAAGCTTCTGGCCGGGCTGGTGCCCGAAGGCTTCCTGACCAGCGACCCGGAGGTGGAACTGGTCACCACCGACAGCCGCGAAGTGCGGCCCGGCTGCATCTTTGTGGCATTCCCGGGCGAGAAGTTCGATGGACATGATTTTGCGGCAAAAGCGCTGGAAGAAGGTGCGGCCTTTGTGGTGGTCAACCACCCGGTGGAGGGCGTCGCGCCAGAAAAAGCCATCCTCTGCCCGGACAGCTACCACGCCATGATGGTCATGGGTGCCAACTACCGCAGCCAGTACCACCCGAAGATGGTGGGCGTCACCGGCAGTGTGGGCAAGACCACCACCAAACAGATGACCTATGCCGCACTGGCAGGCTTCGGCGAGACCATCAAGACCGAGGGCAACCAGAACAATGAGCTGGGCATGCCCCGCACCCTGATGCGCATCGGCAGCACCACCGAATATGCCGTCATTGAGATGGGCATGAGCCACGCCGGTGAGATCGACCGTCTGGCCCGTGCGGCCCGCCCGGATGTGGGCATCATCACCTGCATCGGCGTGTCCCACATCGGCAATCTGGGCAGTCAGGAGAACATCTGCAAGGCAAAGCTGGAGATCTGCGCCGGTTTGCCCGAGGGCGCGCCGCTGGTGCTGAATTACGATGATCCCTTCCTGCGCAAAGCCGCTCTGCCGGAGCATGTGTGCCCGGTGTGGTTCAGCCTTGTGGATGAGAACGCAGACGTCTGCGCGCTGTCCATCCGGCAGGAGGACGACGGCATGAGCTTTGTGCTGGAAGATCAGGAAGAGGGCACCTTCGTGGTCAAGATCCCCGCCATGGGCAAACACAATGTGGCCAATGCGCTGGCCGCTTACTGCGCTGCCACCCGTCTGGGCTGCGACGCCCGGGGCGTCATCAAGGGCCTGTCGGAGTTCGAGCAGACCGGCCGCCGCCAGAAGGTGGTGCACAGCAAGGGAATTACCGTCATTGAGGACTGTTACAATGCCAACCCTGACAGCATGAAGGCTGCACTGGCGATGTTCAAGGAATTCCCCTGCAAGCGCCGGTTCGCGCTGCTGGGCGATATGCTGGAGCTGGGCGATTTGAGCCGCTCCGCCCACGAAGAGCTGGGATGTCTGGCCGCCGAGAGCAACCTGTACGCTCTGGTGACCTACGGCGAAAACGCAAAGCGAACTGCTGTTGTGGCGGCAGCAAAGGGCGTCAAGACCATGCACGCGGACAACTACCGCGAGGCGGCCGACGCCCTGCTGAACCGGATGGAGCCGGGTGATGCCCTGCTGGTAAAGGCCAGCCGTGGCATGGCGCTGGAAAAGGTACTGGAAATTTTCTACAAAGAGCAGAAAGATGCCAAAGAATAACGCTTTGGCAAAAATGGAGACTGAAAAATGATTCGTTTCGCCTTGATCGTTGCGTCGGTGCTGGGGTTTGCGCTGACGGCGGCGCTCGGCAATCTGATGGCTCCGATGCTGCGGGAGCTGGAACGCGGCCCGGCGGAGCCGGAAAAGCAGCAGAATGTTCCCACCATGGGCGGACTGTGCCTGATGGTCGGCATGCTGGCGGCTGTGGGCGTAGGCTGGGTCGCGGCCTGTATCGCGCAGCCGCAGCTGCTGGGCGGGCAGGACCGGATGATGTCCCGGCTGCTCATCGGGCTGTTCGGCTCGCTGGCGTTCGGCGGCATCGGTCTGGCCGATGACCTTGCCCGGCTGCGCAGCCGCTCCCCGCTGGGGCTGCGGCGTGCCCCGCGCCTTGCGCTGGAAGCTGCCGCAGCAGCGGCAGTGCTGGGGCTTCTGGCGCTGAACGGCTGCCTGCCCACGGGCTTTTTGCTGCCGGGCGGCAGCTATGTACAGTGCCCGGCGGCACCGGTGCTGGCCGGGCTGCTGCTGGTGGCGCTGGCCGAGTGCGGACGCATCGCAGACGGAGCGGACGGCACGGTCTGCGGGGCGGCATTCGTTTCCATGCTGGGGCTGATGCTGCTGGAAACGCAGCTGAGCTGGTTCCCGCTGGCGGTGCTCCCGGCAGCACTGGCCGGGGCGCTGATGGCATTTCTGCTGTGGAACTTCCCGCCCGCAAAGCTGCGCCCGGGCAAGTGCGGCTGCCTGTTTCTGGCCGGTGCGGTGGGATGCATCCCACTGAGCATCGGCTACGGAGAGCTAAGCGTGCCGCTGGCGCTGCCGTTCTGGACAGAGGGCGGCATGGTGTTGCTGCAGATCTTGTCTTACCGGATTGCCGGAAAGGCGCTGTTCCGCACCGCACCGCTGCACCGCTGGCTGGAACAGCGCGGCACAGGGGCCGTGAATCTATTTTACAGTATGTGTATCCTGAGCGTGTGCGGGCTGCTGCTGGCCATGCGCCTTGTGCGCTGAAGCGGATGCATGGAAGAGAGGGACGGAAGGCAGATGGCCACCAGACAGAAAAAAAGAAGAATCATCCCCCCGATGTTCCAGCGGGACCCCGGCCCGTGGTCGCAGCTGCTGATCGAATGGCTGGCAACGCTGGGCGTCATCATCGTGTTCGGCCTTGTGATGCTGTACAGTGCCAGCTATACTACCGGTTATCTGCGCATGGGCAGCAGCCTGCACTATATCGGCGTGCAGCTGATCTTTGCGGGCATCGGCCTCGGCATCATGTACGTCATAAGCTTTGTGGACCATCGCTTTCTGCGCTGGGCAGCAAAGCCTGCTTACTGGGTCGTGCTGGCGCTGCTGGCGTTCACTTTGACCTTCGCACCGCTGAACGGCTGCCGCCGCTGGATCCGGATGTTCGGCGTCACGCTGCAGACCTCCGAGCTGGCAAAATTTGAGCTGATCCTGCTATGCTCCGGCATTGCGGCAAAGGCTGGGCGTCCGGAGCTGAAAAAGGGCCAGCGCCTGACAACAAAGGACTGGTTCCGCATCCGGTTCCGTCAGCAGCTTTTGTATCCGGTGCTGCCCATCATCCCGGTGGCGGCGCTGCTGATCCTTGAGCCGCATATGTCGGCTATCATCCTGACGACGGCGATCATCGGCAGTATTCTGCTGCTCACCGGCTGCGGCGGCATTTTTCCATGGGCCTGTATCGGCGTTGCTGCGGTTGCGGCAAAACCGCTGCTGTATCTGGCCAAAGCCGTTGTGCAGACCTTTGGCACCGAGTACATGCAGGGCCGTCTGGACAGCTGGCTGGGTCATGAGGAAATGAAGGATCAGACCCTGCAAAGCCTGTATGCCATCGGCTCCGGCGGGCTGACCGGCCGCGGCCTTGGCAACAGCGTGGAAAAGCAGCTCTGGCTGCCCGAGAGCAACAACGACTTTATCTTCAGTGTGGTGTGCGAGGAGCTGGGCTTCATCGGCGCAGTGCTCATTATCATCCTGTTTGTGGTGTTCATCGTGCAGGGGCTGATGATCGCATACCGCGCAGAAAACCTGTACTGTACGATGGTGGGCATCGGCATCATGGCGCAGATCGCGTGGCAGGTGTTCTGCAACATCGCGGTCGTCACCAATACCATCCCCAATACCGGCATCAGCCTGCCCTTCTTCTCGTCCGGCGGCACGAGCCTTGTGCTGCTGCTGGCGGAGATGGGCGTTATGGTCAACATCGGGCGCAACGGAGAGCGCGCCGCCCAGCAGCGGGAACAGGCCCGCGCCGAGCGGGAAGCCGCCAGAGCCGCCCGTGAGGCCCAGCTGCAGGAGCGAACCATCGATCTGGAAGCAGCCCGCCGTGCCCGCACGGAGATGTAAGAAGCAAACCTGATAAGGAGGAAGCATGATGCGAGTTCTGATCGCTGCCGGCGGCACTGCCGGCCATATCAATCCGGCTCTTGCCATTGCAGGAGCCATCAAAAAGGCAGATCCTTCTGCCGAGATCCACTTTGCCGGCCGCAAGGAGGGCATGGAGTACCGTCTGGTCACGCAGGCCGGCTACCCGTTCCATCACATTGAGATCACCGGTTTCCAGCGCAAACTGTCGCTGCACAATATCCGGCGCAACGTGGTGACGCTGTGGAATCTGGCGCTCTCCGGCCCCAAGGCCAAAGCCATCATGAAAGAGGTCCGGCCGGATCTCGTCATCGGCTGCGGCGGCTATGTGTCCGGCCCGGTGGTGCGCTGCGCCGCCAAAATGGGCATCCATACCGCCATCCATGAGCAGAATGCCTTCCCCGGCGTGACCAACAAGCTGCTGGCCCCGGATGTGGACATCGTGTTTGCAGCGGTGCCCGCCGCTGTGGAAAAGCTGGGCGCTCCCGACAAGACCATCGTGGTGGGCAATCCGGTGCGCCCGGAGGTGTTCACGCAGGCAAAGAACCGCGAGGCCATCCGCGCCGGGCTGGGTGCAGGCGACCGCACCGTGATCCTGTCCTTCGGAGGCAGTCTGGGTGCCCGCCGGGTCAATGAGGTGGTGTCCGACCTGTGCGCCTGGGAGCAGCGCGAGCATAAGCCGGTGCTGCATCTCCACGCCACCGGCCAGTACGGCGTGCAGCTGTTCAAGGATCTGGAACAGCAGAAACACTTTGCCGAGGGCGGGAGCCTTGTGGTGAAGGAATACATCAACAATATGCCGGAACTGCTGGCAGCGGCGGACCTCATTATCAGCCGTGCCGGTGCCCTGACGCTGGCCGAGCTGGAAGCAGTGGGCCGTGCCGCTGTGCTGATCCCCAGCCCCAATGTGGCCGAGAACCATCAGTATTTCAACGCCATGGAACTGCAGAAGGCAGGTGCTGCCGTGGTCATTGAGGAAAAGGACCTGACCGGTGAAAAGCTGATTTCTACGGTCTCTGAAATGCTGGCCGAGCCGGGCAAACTGGCGCAGATGGGCCAGAACGCCCGCAGCCTGTCGGTGGACGATAGTCTGGACCGCATTGCCGATGCACTGATGAAGCTGGTGCAGAAGCACTGAATTTGAAAACGACCTTGGAAAGGAGGTGCGCGCTATGCCGCAGAACAACGGGAACGACCGCTACGGCTTCAATGGGGAACCGCTGAGTTTTACGCCGGACCGCACAGCCAACGGCACCGTGCGCCGCACCCGTACTGACAACAGCATTGAGTTCCCCACCCAGCCGCGCACCATCCGGCGGGATGGCGCACCGCAGCGCAGCCGGAACCCGGGTACAGCGCAGCGCCCCCGCACGGCGGGCACCGCAGCCCGGCGCACCGGGACGGCGCAGAAACAGAAAACCGGGAGCGGCAGGCGAAAAGCTGCCGCCCCGAAACGCCCGCAGAGTGCACAGGCACAGCGGATGCGCCCGGTGCAGGCAGACAGGAGCCGCGACCCCGCCCGCAGAGAACAGCGCAAAAAGCGCAAGATGACCCGCGCCGCCATCAAGCGCCGCCGGATGATTCAGCGGCTGGTCGCGCTGGGCACCCTGCTGGCGGTGATCGCGGCAGGTGTGTACCTGACCATGACCATGCTGTTCCGCATCGGTACCATTCAGGTGCAGACCGCGGACGGCACCGCCGTGCAGGAAGCCGCCGGTTATACCAGCGATCAGATCCTGCAGGCGCTGGGGGTACAGTTGGAAGAGAACATCTTCAGCTTCGACCCTGCCGCAAAGCAGGCGGCGCTGGAAAAACAGTTCCCGCTGCTGGAATCCATTCAGGTGGTGCGGGAGTACCCCAACACCGTGGTGGTAAAAGTGACGGAGGCGGTGCCTGCCTACGCCATGCAGACCAAGAGCGGCTGGCTGACCCTCTCGGATAACTTCAAGATCCTTGCCTGCGATTCGGCCCAGCCCACTGGCCTGAAAACGCTGTACGGCGGCGAGCCGGTATCGGTGCAGCCCGGCGACCAGCTGGACTTTGAGCTGCCGCAGACTGCAGACTCTGCCGCGTCGGACGCTTCCGGGGCCTCCTCGGAAGCACAGGAACCGCAGGAAGACGGACGTCTCGCTGCCCTCGCCGAGCTGCAGGCCAAGCTGGAAGAATACGGGATGCTGGACGATGTGACCCGCATCGAGTTCGCAGACACCGACCAGATGGCATTTTTGTATCAGGACCGCATCAGCGTGCTGCTGGGTACGCTGAACGATCTGGATTATAAGCTGGACCGCGCCCGTTATGTGCTGACCAATGCCGACGGCAAGGGCGTCAGCGCTACGGACACCGGCGGGCTGGATTTCAGCCACGTCAGCGCGTCCAGCACCACCCGCAAGTTCTATCTGGCACAGGGTCAGCCGACCCTGCCCTCCGGCTATGTGGTGCCGGAGCCGGCGGAACCGGAACAGCCGGACACTGCGGACACTGCGGACGAAGCTGACGGCACCGGTGAGGATGCCGCAGCTCAGCCTGAACAGGATGCAGCGGGTACGGCAGAGGAAATACCGCTGACCGACCCCGCCCGCATGACCGCCAACGAAGACGAGAACCCCATGTGATAACAACCATCTGAGGAGTGAGTAGCTATGAAACTGGAACAGTTACTGGAAGGTGTGCCTTTTACTCTGGTACAGGGCAGCACGGATACGGAAATTTCGGATATCATCTACGACAGCCGCAAGGCGGCCCCGGGCCTTGCCTTTGTGTGCATCGTGGGCACCCAGCGCGACAGCCATGAGTTTGCCGCCGACTGCGCTGCCAAGGGGGTCAGCGCGCTGGTCATCCAGCACGATATCGACCTTGCAGCGGTTCCCGGCGTGACCGTGGTGAAGGTGGAGAGCAGCCGCTATGCCATGGCGCTGATGAGCGGCAACCTCTTCGGCAATCCCTCCCGGAAGATGACCATGATCGGCGTCACCGGCACCAAGGGCAAGACCACCACCACCCATATGATCAAGAGCGTGCTGGAAGCCGCAGGCCGTAAGGTGGGCATGATCGGCACCAACGGCATCTACTACATGGGCAAGCACAAGGATACAGCCAACACCACCCCCGAGAGCTACGAGCTGCAGAAAACTTTCCGCGAATTTCTGGATGCAGGCTGCGACACCGCTCTGATGGAAGTGTCCAGTCAGGGTCTGATGATGGACCGTGTGGCGGGCATCCACTACGATGTGGGTGTGTTCACCAACCTTTCGCCGGACCACATCGGCCCCGGCGAGCACAAGACCTTTGAAGAGTACCGCAGCTGGAAGGGCCAGCTCTTCAAGCGCTGCGATGTGGGCGTGGTGAACATCGATGACGAGAACACCGAAGCTCTGCTGGAAGGCCACACCTGCAAGCTGGTGACCTACGGCCGCGATGCAAAGGCCGACTACCGCGCCAGCGGCTACGAGCTGCTGCGCACCCACGATTTTCTGGGCGTGAAGTTCCATGTCACCGGCAAGGATGAGATGGACGTGAAGGTGAACATGCCCGGCGAGTTCAGTGTGTACAACGCGCTGGCGGCGCTGGCTGTGGGCAAGGTGCTGGGTCTGCCGGATCAGGCCATCCACGACGGTCTGGGCAAGTGTGTGGTCAAGGGCCGTGTGGAGCTGGTGCCCATCAGTAAAAAGTTCACCATCCTGCTGGACTACGCCCACAACGAGGTGTCCACCGAAAGCCTGCTCACCACCCTGCGTGCCTACAACCCGCACCGTCTGGTGGTGGTGTTCGGCTGCGGCGGCAACCGCTCCAAGCTGCGCCGCTACGGCATGGGCGAGATCTGCGCCAAAATGGCCGATTTCTCCATCCTCACTGAGGACAACAACCGCTTTGAAAAGGTGGAGGACATCCTTGCTGATATCCGCGTGGGCATGAACAAGGGCAACCCGGACGCAAAGTTCGTGGAGATCCCCGACCGTCTGGATGCACTGCACTACGCAGTGGATCACGCGCAGGAGGGCGACCTGATCGCCGTCATTGGCAAGGGCCACGAGACCTACCGTGACCGCGAGGGTGTCAAGACCCCGTTCCTGGAGCGGGAGCTGCTGGAAGAGTATGCACAGCAGATCGGGCTGGAATAACAGATAAAAAATAACGCCGTGTCGAATGTTCAGACACGGCGTTATTTTTTGCGGTAATTATGCTTTCAGCTGCGGAGCCTTGTTCTCCGGCAGGAGATTGGTCATGCTCTTCAGGCTGATGCCGATGGTGGAGAGATTATGCAGCATGGCAGAGGAGGCCGGCTGCAGGATGCCCAGAGCACCCAGCGCGATGAGGGCCGAGTTGAAGGTGAGCACGAAGCGGTAGTTTGCGTGCACGCGCTTTTGCAGAGAGTTGGCGATGGCCTTGAGGGCCACCAGCTCCTCCAGACTGTCGGCTTTGATGGTCACATCGGCGATCTCGCGGGCGATGGCAGCGCCGGAGTTGATGGCAATGCCAATGTCGGCAGCGGACAGGGCGGGGGAGTCGTTGATGCCGTCGCCGATCATCACCACGGTGTGGCCCTCGGCCTTGGCCTGCTGGACGAAGTTTGCCTTGTCCTCGGGCAGCACCTCGGCAAAGAAGCGGTCCACGCCCACCTGCTTTGCAATGGCGGCAGCGGTACGCTCGCTGTCGCCGGTCATCATGACGGTGTTCCGGATGCCCAGCGCACGCAGACCGTTCAGCACAGCCGCAGCTTCCGGGCGCAGCGGGTCGGAGATGCAGATGACGCCCACCAGCTGCCCGCTGGCTGCCATGTACAGGTGCGAATACGCGGGCTTGAGGGCATCGAACTTCTGCTGCTCGGCTGTGGGGATAGTACACTTTTCATCCTCAAAGACGAAGTGGTGGCTGCCAATGACCACGCGCTCGCCGCCCACGCGGCTTGCAATGCCGTGGGCCACGATGTACTCCACCTCGGAGTGCATCTCCTCATGGGAAATGCCGCGCTCCTTGGCGGCACGCACCACGGCGTTGGCCATGGAGTGGGGAAAATGCTCTTCCAGACATGCGGCCAGCTGCAGAACTTCGCGCTCGTTGCAGCCGGAGAAGGGCACGACCTCCACTACCTGCGGGGTGGCACGGGTGAGAGTGCCGGTCTTGTCGAACACGATAGTGTCGGCCTGAGACAGCGCTTCCAGATACTTGCCGCCCTTGACGGTGATGTGGTAGCTGCCGCACTCGCGCATGGCGGAAAGCACGGCCAGCGGCATGGAGAGCTTGAGCGCGCAGGAGAAATCCACCATCAGGCAGGAGATGGCGCGGGTGGCGTTGCGGGTGAGCAGATAGGTGACCACCGTTGCGCCCAGACACCATGGCACCAGCTTGTCGGCCAGCACCAGCGCACGGTTCTCGGTGCTGGACTTGAGCTTTTCGGATTCCTCGATCATGGCCACGATCTTATCGTAGCGGTTGGAACCGCCCTCGGCCTTGGCGATAAAGACGCACTCGCCCTCCTCCACAACGGTGCCGGCATAGAGGGTGGACCCCTCTGCCTTGCGCACCGGCATAGCTTCGCCGGTCAGGGCAGCCTGATTCACCATGGCTTCGCCTTCCAGCACGGTGCCGTCCAGCGGGATCATGTTGCCGCTGCGCACGACCACCTCATCGCCGGAGCGTACTTTGGTCAGAGGCACCAGTACTTCGGTGCCCTGACTGCGCACCCACACCTTGTCCACGTTCAGGGCCATGCTGCGGGCCAGATCGTCCAGACTCTTCTTGCGGGTCCACTCTTCCAGCAGAGAGCCCAGATTCAGCAGGAACATGACAGAACCGGCGGTGCCAAAGTCGCCGCGCAGCAGCGAGACGCCGATGGACAAAGCGTCCAGCACCTCCACTTCCAGCCTGCGGCTCAGCACGCAGCGCACACCCTTCCAGAGAAAGCGGATGGAGCGGAAGGCGGTGTAGGCAGCGTCAAGGGGTGCGGGCAGGAACAGCTTGCGCAGGCAGCGGCCTGCCACCAGATCGAACATTTTATCCTGATATTCCCGGTTCAGCCTGCGGCTGTCGGCGGAGGTGACCAGAGCGTCATACTCGGCCACATCGAACTTATAGCCTGCCAGAATGGCAATGGCGGCGGTGCGCTTGCCGGTATAGGTAATGACCACATCGCCGGTGCGCTCGTAAACGGCGGCATGGACGATGGCATCATTGTGGTTCAGATAAGCTTCCAGCACATCGGCACGGTGCAGGGTCATGCGGACTTTTTCCACATGCACGCGCATCCGGCCTTTGCCTTCATGCAGAATGGTACATTTCATATATCAAATATCCTTCTCTATCTTTTTGCCGCAGCGTCAGGCTGCTATACCCTGCACGCCTGCGGCCCCACTCTCACAAAAAAGAGCCGCCCGAAGGCGGCTCGAAAGCCACGTTGGGGCTTTCAGTGCTTTACGAACCGAAAATTACTCAGCGGTCTCTTCGGTGGTCTCCTCGGCGGCATCCTCGATCACAGCAGCCTCGGCTTCAACAGCACGAGCCTCGTTGATGGCCTTTGCATCGGCCAGAATGTCACCGGCCTGCTCCTGAACTTTGCTGACGGTCTCCATGGTGGAGTCCTTCATGCGCAGCACGGCAGCAGTGGTCTGGGTGTAGACCTTCTTGGCGTCTTTGCTGGACAGCAGCTTGAAACCGGCAGAACCGAACAACGTACCGGCAGCGAACAGTGCGATCTTCTTGATATCCATAGTAACTTCCCTACCTTTTCTATTTCCTGTCAGAGACCCTCGCAGGACCTGTAAGATGAATATACCGGCCCAAAAGCCGGAGAACAGGGTGGACATTTCCCTTCTGTCGAGCCTATTGTAGCACAGAATTTACCATTTTCAAGCTTTTTCTTGAATGTTAATACATGTAAACTTTTTACGATGTGTAGTTAGAAAAAGCTATCTCTAACGCGTTTTTTAAGACAAACTACAGTTTGTAAATGAAAACTAACCGGCAGATGGGACGAGAAAGAATTTCCAGTTTGTAAAAAATCCTGGTTTGGAAATGCGGTTTGCCGCTACGGCCCTTCTCTGTGAAAAAGCAACCCGGAAAAATCCGCAGATTTTTCCGGGTTGCTAAAATAAAAATCGTTTTCCGCTGAAGATGCCAAGAGCGACGCGGCGGGCATTTTAAACCGTTTTGCTTTACAGGATGCGCACCCGGATCACGGCGGGGATGGCAGCCAGCTTTTCGGCCAGCTTCTTGTCCACAGCACCGGTAGCATCCAGCATGGTGTAGGCCATGTTCTTTTTGCTCTTGTTCACCATGTTCTCGATGTTCAGGCCGGCTTCGGTGGTCAGGGCGGTGATCTGGCTGATCATGCCCGGCTCGTTTTTGTGGATGATGCAGATGCGCTTGCCGCCGGCGCGGGGCTGGTTGACCTCCGGCATGTTCACCGAGTGAATGATGTTGCCGTTCTTCAGGTAGTCGCTCAGCTCCTTTGCGGCCATGACAGCGCAGTTGTCCTCGGCTTCCGGGGTGGAAGCGCCCAGATGGGGGGTGCACACGATGCCGGGCTTGCCCAGAATGGCCTCAGACGGGAAGTCGGTCATATAGCCGGACACCTTGCCGATCTCCATGGCTTCCAGCAGGGCTTCGGTGTTGACCAGTTCGCCGCGGGCGTAGTTCAGGATCTTCACGCCGTCCTTGCACAGGGCAAGGGTCTGGGCGTTGATGGTGTCCTTGGTGGTGGGCAGGTAGGGCACATGGATGGTGATGTAGTCGCACAGGGGCAGCATGTCGTTCAGGTTCACGCAGTGGCGTACCTGACTGCTCAGGTTCCAGGCGGCGTCAATGGAGATGTAGGGGTCGTAGCCGTAGACCTCCATGCCCAGCTCAATGGCGCAGTTGGCCACGCGGGAGCCGATGGCACCCAGACCGATGACACCCAGCGTCTTGCCCTTGATCTCGTTGCCCACGAACTGCTTCTTGCCCTTTTCCACGGTCTTTGCCATGGCGGGGTCGCCGACAAGGCCCTGACACCACTGGGCGGCAGCAGCCACATTGCGGCTGCCGGCGATCAGCATGCCGATCACCAGCTCGGCCACAGCATTGGCGTTGGCACCGGGGGTGTTGAACACCACGATGCCCTGCTCACTGCAGCGGTCCAGCGGGATGTTGTTCACGCCGGCACCGGCGCGGGCGATGGCCAGAAGATTGTCGTTGAAGGCGGTATTCAGCATGTCGGCGCTGCGAACGAGGATGCCGTCCGGGGCATCGGTGTCCACAGCCACGTCAAACTGCTTGTTGTTCAGCTTTGCCAGACCCACCGGGCTGATGGCGTTCAAAGTTTTGATGGTGTACATAGTCCAGATTTCCCTTCTATTATACAGGAACCCTCTCAGTCACGGCTTGCGCCGTGCCAGCTCTCCCGAAGGGCGAGCTTAGAAAGCGGGTTCGATCAAGTTGTCCCTCTGATAAAAAGCTCCCCCCTCGGGGGAGCTGCCGAACGAAGTGAGGCTGAGAGGGTTTTACGCGTTCTCCTTGCGGAACTTCTCCATGAAGTCCACCAGCTTATCCACGCCCTCGGCAGGCATTGCGTTGTAGATGGAAGCGCGCATGCCGCCCACCAGACGATGGCCCTTCAGGTTCACGAAGCCTGCTTCTGCAGCTTCGGCGCAGAACTTCTTGTCCAGATCTGCATTGGGGCTGGTGAAGGTGACGTTCATGGTGCTGCGGTAGCGGTGCTCCACAGGATTCGTGAAGAAGCCCTGACCGTCCAGATAGTCGTACAGCACTTTGGCCTTGGCTTCGTTGATCTTCTGCATGTTGGCAAGACCGCCGATGTCGTTTTCCAGATACTTGAGCACCAGACCGGTCATATAGATGCACCAGCAGGGGGGCGTGTTGTACATGCTGTCCTTGCCCAGCAGGGTGGTGTAGTTCATCATGGTGGGCACATTGTCGGCGGCATGGCCCAGCAGGTCGTCGCGGACGATGGCAATGGCCATACCGGCGGGGGCCACATTCTTCTGCACGCCGAAGTAGATGCAGCCGTACTTGGTCACATCCACGGGCTTGGAGAGGATCATGGAGCTCATGTCGGCTACCAGAGGCACACCCTCCACCTGCGGCACCTCGACAAACTGAGTGCCGAAGATGGTGTTGTTCTGGCAGATGTGGATATAGCTGGCATCCTTATCATAGTTGATGGCATTCACGTCCGGGATGTAGGTGAAGTTCTTGTCCTTGCTGGAAGCAACGATGTTCACCTCGCCGAACTTGGCGGCTTCCTTGGCGGCAAGGTTCGAGAAGTTGCCGGTGACAAGGTAATCTGCCTTGCCGGTGGTCATGAAATTCAGCGGGACCATGGCAAATTGCTGGGTGGCACCGCCCTGAAAGAAACCGACCTTGTAGTTGTCGGGAATGTTCATTACCCGGCGCAGGGTGGCCTCGGTGTCCTTGATGATGGCATCGAACCACTTGCTGCGGTGGCTCATCTCCATCACGCTCTGACCGCTGTCGCCATACTCGAGCAGCTCTGCCTGTGCCTGCTTGAGCACCTTCTCGGGCAGCATGCTGGGGCCTGCGCTGAAGTTGTAAACTCGTGCCATAATGAACTCTCCCTTTCCTGTATCGCACAGCACCGCGGTTTTCTGCGGTGCGTTCTGTTGATTGCTGTAGCCGTAGTATACCGGTTTTGCATGGATGAAAACAAGAGCATCTTTGCACAAAGATACGGCGCAAAAGCCCCTGTGCGGGCACAAAGCACACAAATGTCCTTGATAGAAAAACAAAAACAAAGACAAATGTAAAATAGAGCTGAAAAAGCCTGATTCCATCGGCGTTTCCGGCTCTTGCGCTTTGGCGCAGAAATTGGTATAATAATAAAACAAAGACAAACGTAAAAGAAAAAGATGCCAAAAGGAGGGAGAACAGCAGGATGTATGGCATCCCGGACAGTGTAAAGCCGCTTTCGGCGGCAGAGGAGCAGGTCATGCTTGCCGTGTGGGCCTGCCGTGCGCCCGTCACCCGGCGGGACATTGACGCAAAGCTGCGCGCAAAGGGCTGGGCACCGGCGACCGTTCTGAACTTTCTTTACCGGCTGGAAGAAAAGGGCTGGGTGAAAAGCGGCAAGGATGGCAACCGCAATACTTACACTCCGGCCATCACCCAGCGCGCCTACAACGTGTGGAGTATGCGGGAACGGCTGGATACCCTCTTTGGCGGCGACCTTGCGGCGGCGGTGCACGCGCTGGTCAGCGAGAGCGGCTGCGGCCAGAGCGAGCTGGAACAGGCCATGAAGGTGCTGGAGGAAAAGCATCTGGAAGCGGAAGAATATGATCTGTATGACCCTTATGGGTAAAAAGGAGAGCGGAAGATGGATTGCAAACTGCGTGCCAAAAACTGCGGCGGCTGCCCGATGCTGGGCATGGACTACGCCGCACAGCTGAAGCAGAAAGAAGAGACCGTGAAAAAGCTGCTGGGCAGATTCGGCCCGGTGGAGCACATCCGGGGCATGGAAACGCCGTACCACTATCGGAACAAGGTGATCTCCACCTTTACCACCGGCTGGGGTGGAAAACTTACCTCCGGCATCTACGCGGCAAACAGCCACAAGGTGCTGCCGGTGGAAAGCTGCCTTTTGCAGGACGAAGTGCTGGACAAGACCATGCTGGCCGTGCGCGCAGCGGCGGGCACCTGCCATTACCAGCCTTTTAATGAGGATAAGGGCACCGGCCTTCTGCGTCACTGCCTGCTGCGGCGGGGCGTTATGACCGGGCAGGTGATGGTGGTGCTGGTGACGGCTCAGCCGGTGCTGCCGGGTGCCAAGAACTTTGTCAAAGCCCTGCTGACCGAAGCCGGAAAGCAGGGCGTGGCCATCACCACCATCGTCCAGAACGTGAACGACCGCAAAACCAGCGTGGTGCTGGGCGATATGGAAAAGGTGCTGTACGGCAAGGGCTTCATTCTGGATACCCTCTGCGGCAAGACCTATGCCATCAGCCCACGCAGCTTTTATCAGATCAATCATACCCAGACCGAAGTGCTGTACGGCCTTGCGGTGGACGCGGCGCATCTCACCGGCAAAGAAGTGGTGCTGGATGCCTACTGCGGCATCGGAACCATCGGCCTGACCGCCGCCGACCATGCAAAGCAGGTAGTGGGCGTGGAGGTGAACCGCGAAGCGGTGCACGATGCCATAGGTAATGCAAAGCACAATGGCGTGAAGAACGCCCGCTTCTTTGCCGCAGATGCCACCCGGTGGATCGGCGAAGCCGCTGCGGCTGGTGAACGCGCAGACGTGATCTTTATGGACCCGCCGCGGGAGGGCTCTACGCCGCAGTTTATCGATAGCGTGGCCCGCATGGCCCCGAAACGTGTGGTCTACGTGAGCTGCAACCCGGCCACGCTGGCCCGGGATCTGGAGCTGCTGACCCGGAAGGGATACAAAGTGGAGAGCAGCACGCCGGTGGATATGTTCCCCCACAGTGAGCACGTCGAAGCGATAGTTTCGCTACAAAGAGAAATCTAGTAGAAATCATCCGTTTTACGTTATTTTCTCGTCACGTTGTGTTCGATGGCGAGGGCGATAAACTCCGCAACAAACACATTGAAAATCACATTACTGTTTCGGTGGTAATTGATATGGAGTGCGGAAACACAAAGAATTGAATATCTAACAATCGGCATAGCCGCAGACTTTCACAAAAAGCCTGCGGCTTTTTCTTTGCCCAAAAACAGAAAGGAGGCATCCGTGAAATGGCAGTTTTTCGGGTAGAAAAGAACAGCGGCTACACGGTCATGTCAAACCACCACCTGCGGAACCGGGCCTTGTCCCTGAAAGCCAAGGGCTTACTCTCCCAAATGCTCTCCCTGCCGGAAGATTGGGACTACACCCTGCAAGGGCTGGCCCGTATCAACCGGGAAAGCATCGACGCGATACGGCAGGCCATCCGGGAACTGGAACAGGCAGGCTACATCCAGCGTTCCAGAGAACGGGACGAGAAAGGACGGCTGCGCGGTGCAGACTATGTGATCTTCGAGCTGCCGCAGCCTGTTCCTGCATCGGTTTCACCTACATTGGAAAATCCAACGTTGGAGAATCCCACGCAGGAAAACCCTACGTTGGAAAATCCAATGCAATTAAATAAAGATAAACTAATTACAGAAAAACAAAAGAAAGAGGGATTAAATACCGATTCCATTCCTATCCATTCCCCAAACCCCTTGCCTTTGGACGAGGACGAGACAGCAGCATCGCTGCCGGAACGGACAGGAAGCCGAAAGGAAGCGGCCTATCAAATCTACCGGGACCTGATTTTGGAGAACATCGAGTATGACACCCTCATCCAGAATCCCCGGATAGACCGGGAGCAGCTGGACGAGATCGTGGACATCCTGCTGGAAACCGTCTGCACCAGCCGCAAGTCCATCCGGGTTGCCGGGGACGATTACCCGGCAGAGCTGGTAAAGGCCAAGTTCCTGAAACTGGACAGCCATCACATCGAGTTCGTCATGGACTGCCTGCGGGATAACACCACCAAAGTCCGCAACATCAAGCAATACCTGCGGGCCATGCTGTTCAACGCCCCCAGCACCATCAACAGCTACTATGCGTCCCTTGTGGCGCACGATATGGCGCAGCCCGATTGGGGCCGCCCGCCCAACAACTGACCGAAAGGAGCGTCCACCCATGAGAACCCTTTACCTGCGGCGGCTGGTGGTTCCACCCTAGCTGCCGCTCTGAATTTTCTGCAACAAGGAGGGATTCATATTGCAGGAAGAAGTCACCCAGAAAACCATTGCCCTGTCCATGAAAACGGGCAAGCTCACCGCCCAAGCCCTGCAAGCTGCGCTGAAAAAATACTTGCAGCACCGGGCCAAGGGGCCAAAGCTGCACCACGGCAAGCAAAGCCTGAAACAGCTGAAAGCCCACGGCGCGGCTCTGACCAACATTGAAGTCACGGAGGCGAACATCGGGGCGTTCAAGCCCTGCGCCAAGAAGTACGGCGTGGACTTCACCTTACGCAAGGACAAGACCACCCAGCCGCCCCACTACATCGTGATCTTCAAGGCCAAGGATGCGGACAATCTGGAACAGGCGTTCCGGGAGTTCACAGCCAAAACGCTCTCCAAGGAGCAGCGGCCCTCCATCCGCAAGGTGCTGACCGCAGCCAAGCAGAAAGCGGCCCAGCAGCCGAAACGTGCGAAAGAAAAAATCAAGCAAAGGGAGCTGGAACGATGAAGCCTGAACTAAAAAAACTGCTGGTGCTGAATCTGCCATATCTGCTGTTCGTGTACCTGTTTGCCAAATGCGGGCAGACGTACCGTCTGTCGGCGGGCGCGGATGCTTCGGCCAAGCTGCTGCACCTAACGAGCGGCATCTCCGCCGCCTTTGCAAGCCCGCTGCCCAGCCTGCACCCGTTTGACCTGTGTGTGGGCGTTGTTGGGGCGGTGGCTGTCCGTCTCATTGTGTACAGCAAGGGCAAGAACGCCAAGAAGTACCGCAAGGGTGAAGAATACGGCTCTGCCCGGTGGGGCACCGCCAAGGACATTGCCCCCTACATCGACCCCAAGTTTGAAAACAACATCCTGCTGACCCAGACCGAACGCCTGACCATGACCGGGCGGCCCAAAGACCCCAAGACGGCCCGGAACAAGAATGTGCTGGTGATCGGCGGCTCCGGCAGCGGCAAGACACGCTTCTATGTGAAGCCCAACCTCATGCAATGTTTCCCCACTTCCGACTATCCCACCTCATTCGTGGTCACAGACCCAAAAGGCACTCTGGTTCTGGAAACGGGCCAAATGTTCCAGCGGGCAGGCTACCGGGTGAAAATCCTGAACACGATAAACTTTTCCAAGTCCATGAAGTACAACCCCTTTGTCTACATCCACTCGGAAAAGGACGTGCTGAAGCTGGTGAATACCCTTATCGCCAACACCAAGGGCGAGGGTGAGAAATCAGCAGAAGATTTTTGGGTGAAGTCGGAACGGCTGTTCTACACCGCGCTTATCGGCTACATCTGGTACGAGGCCCCGGCAGAGGAAATGAACTTCACCACTCTGCTGGAAATGATAAATGCCAGTGAAGCCCGCGAGGACGACCCGGAGTTTCAAAGCCCGGTGGACCTCATGTTTGAGCGGCTGGAACAGAAAGACCCGGATCACTTCGCCGTCCGGCAGTACAAAAAGTTTCTGCTGTCGGCGGGCAAGACCCGTTCCTCCATCCTGATAAGCTGCGGTGCCCGTTTAGCTCCATTTGACATCCGGGAAGTACGGGAACTGATGGAGAACGATGAAATGGAGCTGGACACCATCGGGGATGAAAAGACCGTGCTGTTTTTGATTATGAGCGACACGGACACCACCTTCAACTTCATTCTTGCCATGCTCCAAAGCCAGCTTATCAACCTGCTGTGTGACCGTGCGGATGATAAATACGGCGGTCGGCTGCCTGTCCATGTTCGGCTGATTCTGGACGAGTTCGCCAACATCGGGCAGATTCCCAACTTCGACAAGCTGATCGCCACCATCCGCAGCCGGGAAATCTCGGCATCCATCATCTTGCAGAGCCAGTCGCAGTTGAAAGCCATCTACAAGGATGCGGCCGAAATCATTTCGGACAACTGCGATTCTGTTCTCTTTTTGAGTGGGCGGGGCAAGAATGCCAAAGAGATCTCCGATGCGCTGGGGAAAGAGACCATCGACAGTTTCAACACCAGCGAAAACCGGGGCTCTCAAACCTCCCACGGACTGAACTATCAAAAATTAGGAAAGGCGTTGATGTCAGAGGACGAAATCGCAATCATGGACGGCGGCAGATGTATTTTGCAGCTGCGGGGTGTGAGGCCGTTCTTCTCGGAGAAGTTCGACATCACCAAGCACCCGCACTACAAATACCTTGCGGACGCGGACAAGAAAAACACCTTTGATGTGGACAGGTTCTTATCCACCCTGCGCCGGAAACGGCAGCAGGTAGTCGCACAGGACGAAAGTTTTGACCTGTACGAAATCGACCTGTCGGATGAAGATGCAGCCGCCGAATGAGGCGGCATTTTTTGAAAAAATTTTTGAGTGCCGCAGAACAAGCGGCAGAAAGTGAGGACCTTATGGAATTTTTCAACAGCGCAGTCGATACTTTGCAGACCATCGTGGTCGGTCTGGGCGGTGCCCTGTGTGTCTGGGGCGGCATCAACCTGTTGGAGGGCTATGGACAGGATAACCCCGGCAGCAAGAGCCAGGGCGTGAAGCAGCTGGTCGCGGGCGGCGGCGTTGCCCTGATCGGCGTGACCCTTGTCCCGCTGCTGTCCGGGCTGCTGGGCTAAGTCCTGCATCGCTGCCCACAATTTTCCGAACGACTAATACTTAAAATCCTACGCCGCGCTCTCCCGCTCACATGGGAGGGCGCGGGAAAGGAGGTATCTTTGCTTGATTAGTGAGATCATCGAGAAATGGATAAAAGGCATTTTGATAGATGGCATCACGGGCAACCTCTCCGGCCTGTTCGATAACGTGAACGCCAAAGTGGGCGAAATCGCTTCGGATGTCGGCTCTACCCCGCAGGCGTGGAACAGCGGCATTTTCAATATGCTGCGTAGTCTTTCCGAAACGGTAGTGCTTCCCATTGCAGCGGCTATCCTTGCTCTTGTGATGTGCCATGAGCTTATCCAGATGATTACCGAAAAGAACAATATGCACGACTTCGACACTTCTATGTTTTTCCGCTGGATTTTCAAGTCTGCCTTTGCCATCCTCATTGTCAGCAACACATGGAACATCGTCATGGGCGTGTTCGATGCCACCCAGAGCGTTGTCAACCAAAGCTCCGGCGTGATCATCGGCGAAACGTCCATCCACTTTGACCGCCTAATACCTGGACTGGAATTTCAGCTGGAAAGCATGACCATCGGCAGTCTGCTCAGCCTGTGGTTCCAGACCCTTGTAGTGGGCCTGACCATGAATATCCTGTCTATCTGCATTTTCCTTGTGACCTACGGCCGCATGATCGAGATTTACGTTGTGACCGCGCTGGGGCCTATCCCGCTTGCCACCATGGGCAGCAGCGAGTGGCGCAGCACCGGGCAGAATTATTTGAAATCTTTGCTGGCACTGGGTTTCCAAGCGTTCCTGATTATGATTGTCGTGGGCATCTATGCGGTGCTGATACGCAACATTTCAGGCGCAGCGGACATTGCCGGGGCCATCTGGGGCTGCATGGGCTACACCGTGCTGCTCTGCTTCTGTCTGTTCAAGACCGGCAGCATCAGCAAGTCCGTATTCGGTGCCCATTGAGAAAGGAGCGTTTGAATGGCGTATGTGACCGTTCCCAAAGATTTGACCCATGTAAAATCCAAAGTCTTATTCGGGCTGACCAAGCGGCAGCTGGTCTGCTTCGGCGGTGCGCTTTTAACGGGCGGACCGCTTTATTTTTTGGCCCGGAACTATCTTTCCAACAGTGCAGCGGCCCTGCTGATGATTTTTGCCATGCTGCCGGGGCTGCTGTTCGCTCTGTTCGAGCGGCACGGCCAGCCCCTTGAAGTAGTGATTCAGCAAATGATTCAGTGCTGCTTTATCCGTCCCAAGGAAAGGCCCTATCAGACCAACAATGCTTACGCCGCCCTTGTGCGGCAATACCAAATGGAACAGGAGGTAAAGGCCATTGTCCAGAAAAACGATACCCCGCGAAACCGAAAAGCCCAAAAAGCTCACCCGCGCCCAGAAAAAAGAAATTGATGCCGTTATCCGCAAGTACAAGGGGGACGGCAAGCCCCGCACGGCACAGGCCACCATCCCGTATGAGGCCATCTACCCGGACGGTGTGTGCCGCATTGACCGACGCACATTCTCCAAGTGCATTGCCTTTGAGGACATCAGTTATCAGCTGGCCCAGCCGGAAACAAGAACCGCCATCTTTGAACACCTGTGCGACCTGTACAACTATGTGGATGCTTCCATCCATGTGCAGCTTTCGTTTCTCAATCGCAAGGTTGACCCGGTGCAGTACGCAAAAAGTTTTGAGATCGCACCGCAGGGAGATGATTTCGACGACATCCGCGCCGAGTACACCGCCATCCTGCAAAAGCAGCTTGCCAGCGGCAACAACGGCATTGTGAAAACCAAGTACCTGACGTTCACCATCGAGGCCGACAGCCTGAAAATAGCACGGTCACGGCTGACGCGCATTGGCCTTGACCTGCTGGGCTATTTCAAGACCATGGGCTGTGTGGCACACGTTATGGACGGGCAGGAGCGTTTGGAGGTGCTGCACGGCATCTTCCACCCGGACGGCGAACCGTTCCGCTTTGAATGGGACTGGCTGGCACCCTCCGGCCTGTCCACCAAGGATTTTGTGGCTCCGTCCTCCCTCTGCTTCGGCACGGCCAAGACTTTTGGCATGGGCGGCAAGTATGGAGCTGTGAGCTTTTTACAAATCCTTGCGCCGGAACTTTCGGACGAAATGCTGGCCGACTTCCTCAAAACGGAAAGCGGGATTCTCGTCAATCTCCATGTGCAGGCCATCGACCAGACCGAGGCCATCAAGACGATTAAACGAAAAATCACTGACCTTGATGCCATGAAGATTCAGGAGCAGAAAAAAGCTGTTCGTTCCGGGTACGACATGGATATACTGCCCAGCGACCTTGCCACCTACGGCGAGGATGCCAAAAAGCTGCTGAATAAATTGCAGACCCGGAACGAGCGGCTTTTCATGCTGACCTTTTTAGTGCTGAACGTGGCCGACACCAAGCAAAAGCTGGGCAACGATGTGTTCCAAGCGGCGGGCGTGGCGCAGAAGTACAACTGCTCTCTTGTCCGGCTGGACTACCAGCAGGAACAGGGCCTTGTATCCAGCCTTCCGCTGGGTATCAACCAGATAAAGATTCAGCGCAGCCTTACCACCTCCAACGTGGCGGTGTTCGTGCCCTTTGTCACGCAGGAGCTTTTCCAGAGCGGTGCGGCCATGTACTACGGAATCAACGCAAAATCCCACAACATGATCATGCTGGACCGCAAGCAGGCCCGGTGTCCCAACGGCTTGAAGCTGGGCACGCCCGGCAGCGGCAAATCCATGAGCTGCAAGTCCGAAATCGTCAGTGTGTTTTTAACGACTGCTGACGATATTTTTATTTCAGACCCAGAGGCCGAGTATTATCCGCTGGTCAAGCGGCTGCATGGGCAGGTCATCAAACTTTCGCCCACCAGCAAGGACTATGTGAATCCTCTGGACATCAACCTGAATTATTCCGAAGATGACAGCCCGCTGGCCTTGAAGTCGGATTTTGTGCTGTCGTTCTGTGAGCTGGTCATGGGCGGCAAAACAGGTCTGGAAGCGATTGAACGCACCGTGATAGACCGTGCCGTGAAAGCCATCTACCGCCCCTATCTGGCGAATCCCTGCCCGGAGAATATGCCGATTTTGTCTGACCTCCACCAAGCCCTGCTCGACCAGCACTTGCCGGAAGCGGACCGGGTAGCGCAGGCATTGGACTTGTATGTGTCCGGCTCGCTGAATGTGTTTAATCACAAAACGAATGTGGACATCCACAACCGACTTGTGTCCTTTGACATCAAAGAGTTAGGCAAGCAGTTAAAAAAATTGGGGATGCTCATTATCCAAGACCAGATATGGGGCCGCGTCACCCAGAACCGCAGCCAAGGCCGGGCCACATGGTATTTTGCGGACGAGTTCCATTTGCTCTTGAAAGAAGAACAGACCGCTGCTTATTCCGCAGAAATCTGGAAACGCTTCCGCAAATGGGGCGGCGTGCCCACAGGCGCCACCCAGAATGTGAAGGACCTTCTTTCTTCGCCGGAGATCGAGAACATTCTGGAAAACAGCGACTTCATCACGCTGCTGAATCAGGCATCCGGCGACCGCAAAATCCTTTCGGAACGGCTGAACCTCTCCGCAGACCAGCAGAAGTACATCGACAATTCGGAACCGGGCGAAGGACTGCTGATTTTTGAAAATGTGGTGCTGCCGTTCTCAAACCCTATCCCGAATAACACCCAGCTTTACAAGATCATGACCACCCGGCTCAGCGAGGTGGTGGAGCTATGAGCCTAACGCATTTCAGTTTGTTTTCCGGCATCGGCGGCATCGACCTTGCCGCGGAAGCAGCGGGTTTCACCTCCGTCTGTCAATGCGAGTGGGCAGCCTTCCCCGCCGCTGTGCTGGCAAGCCACTGGCCGGAGGTGCCCCGCTTTCAGGACATCACCACAGTAACAAAGGAGGCTTTCTTTGAAAAAACAGGACTTCGCACCGTCACCCTCATTTCAGGTGGCTTCCCGTGCCAGCCGTTCTCCACCGCAGGGCGGCAGCGCGGCTTCCACGATGAACGCTACCTGTGGCCCGAAATGCTGCGGGTCATCCGGGAATTGCAGCCCCGTTGGGTGCTTGGAGAAAATGTTGCTGGCTTCCTCCGTATGGGGCTCGACAAAACGCTCATTGACTTGGAGCAGGCAGGTTACGATGTTCGGGTTTTCGTATTACCTGCTGCTGCCGTTGGCGCGTGGCACGAACGGAAACGGGTATTCATCATCGGCTCCGCTGCTTCCCACACCCCTTGCCAGCGACACCGGGGATGTGGGCAAGGGGCTGGACATCCAAATCTCTGCGAATGGCAGTTACCGCAAGATGAACAAGGATGGCAAGGCGTGGACGGCGCGGCTTTCCCATGTGGTCTACCGCATGACCCCCACCACGCTGGAAAGGCCCTACCTCAACCCGGACTGGGTAGAGTGGCTGATGGGTTTCCCGCGCAAATGGACGGACATTCCCTTTGGGCTAAAGAACCCGCCGACATCCCGCGTTTGACCGAAGAGGTGCCGAACCGCAGCAAGCGGATGAAAACGCTGGGCAATGCGGTTTCGCCGCCGCAGGTATTCCCGATTCTCAAATACATTGCGGACATTGAAACGGGCCGCTGTCCGATGGGAGGTGAAGAACTTTGAAAGAATTGCAGGCGAAAGCCAAAGTCACCCAGACCATGACCCGTGACGGTCTGGTGGTGGAAAATCAGGCGGATGGTACTGTGGAGAACGTTTCCAGCCGGGAGGCGGAACAGGATTATTCTACGGATTCCGAGGGCAAGACCGAAAAAATACTGGAACGCACCGAGGACGTAAAGGACAAGCACAAGGCAAAGAAAAAAGCCAAACAAGCTGCGGAAACCGCCGAAAGTGAAGATGGCTTGCATGGTTCGGCAGCACGTCTGGAACTGACCGAGGAAGAACGCGCAGACCCGGCGTTGCAGCCGTTCATCCAAAAAGCCGAGAAGAAAGCTGACAAGTTGGATGCGGCCCGCGCCGCTCTGCCGAAAAAGCGTGTCCCGGTCAAAGAAAAAGTCTACGATGCCGCCAGCGGCAAGGCGAAATCCACCCTGCGCTTTGAGCAGCAGGACAAAGGCCCGCCCAACCTGAAACCAAACCCGGCCAGCCGTCCAATTTCGGAAGCGTTGCTGTTCGCCCACGGAAAAATCCACGAAGTCGAACACGAAAATGTGGGTGTAGAGGGCGGCCACAAGGGTGAAGAACTGGTGGAGCGGCAGACCGCTAAGGCCATCCGCAGCGGCATCCGACACCACAAGATGAAGCCCTACAAGGCCGTGGAAAAGGCAGAACGGGAACTGCGTTCGGCCAACGCCGAGTATTTCTATCAGAAGTCGTTGCGGGATAACCCACAGCTTGCGCAGTCTGCCAGCAACCCCATTTCCCGGATGTGGCAGAAACGGCGTATCAAGCAGCAGTACGCCAAGGCCGCGCGGCAGACCGGACAAGCCGCCGCGCAGGGTGCAGCCGCCACCGCAGAGAACGGTTTCCGGGTAACAAAGCTGGCAGCCGAAGGCGGCGAACGGGTGGCCGAATTTGCTGCCCAGAACTGGAAAACCATTCTGATCGTGGCGGTGTTCGGTCTGCTGGCTCTGCTCTTGATAACGGGCTTGCAGTCCTGCACCGTGATGGCGGGCACCGCTGGAACCGGCGTGACGGCATCCTCTTACTTTTCCAAGGACAAGGA
>ENA-ORCP01000304-ORCP01000304.1-human-gut-metagenome-genome-assembly--contig:-NODE-304-length-43559-cov-16.595764_pt1 | contig 43559 bp, 34 predicted proteins | sample MGYA00242990_ERZ507991 | MGnify/ENA primary metagenome ERZ507991 (study PRJEB26167, sample SAMN06115496) | human gut metagenome | host: Homo sapiens | place: China:Henan | collected 2015-05-07... | reverse complement strand
ATTCTCAGGTCGCTACGCTCCCCTACGAATCGTGTTCCCTTGCCACCCCGCTGTGCGGGGGCACAACAACCCGTGCTGTGCTTTGTGCCACTTATGAGATAGTCGTTTCGCGGAGCTTTGTTCTGCCACCGCTTGCGGGGTGGCAAGGGAACTGGAGTCACACCAGCGAACTGGATTCGTAGGGGAGCGGAAGCGACCTGAGAATCCAGTGAGCCGGTGATAGCCGTGCTGTAGGGAGCCCTTGGGCGACTGAGAATCCAGTGACACGCTTCCCTTTAGGAGAAGTCCCGCGAAGCGGGCAAGGGGGAGCGCATTTCCCTCGCCCGAAGGGCGGTTTGCCTGTTTTTCCTCGGGCGAATCCCGGTTGTAAAGGTTTTCTTTATATTGCGCCGCAGGCACCACCACAACCCTCACGGCCTGAAAGGCCGTGTCAAACTTTCGAACCTTCGCGCCAACAGGCGCGTCAAACCTCGGCCCGAAGGGCTGTCAACCCTCACGCCCGCAAGGCGTGTCAATCGTGTCAATAAAAAAACGGCCATTCGGCCGTTTTTTTATTTTATCCCATATATGGAAAGTCCGTTTTTTCTTGTTTCTTCCACCACTGTTTCCACCGGTATGCCCTTGAGTCTTGCGATTTCTTCTGCCACGTAGATGACATTGGCCGGTTCATTTCTTTCTCCTCTATGGGGAGGAGGTGTGAGGTAGGGGCTGTCGGTTTCTATGAGGAGGCGGTCTAAGGGGATTTCCCGGGCCGCTTCTTTGAGGCGGCGGCTATTTGAGAATACCAGCGGGCCGGCAAAGGAGATATAGAAGCCCAGTTTCATCAGTTCTTCTGCGGTCTCCACGCTGCCGGAGAAGCAGTGCATAATGCCTCTCATGCGGCTGTTTTTGTGCTTTTTCAGGATGGAGAGGGTGTCGCCGTGGGCTTCCCTATCGTGGATGAGGAAGGGAAGGTCCAGGTCTCTTGCCAGTTCAATCTGCCTTGCGAACCATTTCTGCTGGGTTTCTTTGTCGCTGTAGAAGAAATGGTAGTCCAGGCCGATTTCGCCGATAGCTTTGACCTTGGGCAGCTGGGCCAGGTCCCCTATTTTCTGCAGGATTTCTTCGCTGGCATATTTCGTTTCATGGGGATGGATGCCTACGGCCCCGTAGACGGGACCGTAGGTTTCTGCCAGACGCACCGCCTTTTGGCTGGTTTCGTAGTTTTCGGAGGGAATAACCACGTAGTCCACCGCCTTCAGGGTGCGGGTCAGGACTTCATCCCTGTCCCGGTCGAAGGCTTTGTCGTAGAGGTGGGCGTGGGTGTCGAAGGGTTTCATTATTTGACCTTGCTGCCGGCAGGCATATCCACGAAGGGAACTTTCAGTTCTCCGTCCTTGGAGGCTGCTAGGATCATGCCCTGGGATTCGATGCCCATGAGCTTGGCGGGCTTCAGGTTGGAAACGAAGATGACATGTTTTCCGATGAGGTCTTCGGGCTTGTAGTATTCGGAAATACCGCTGACCACGGTTCTCACGTCGTTATCGCCGAGGCTTACGGTCATTTTGATAAGTTTCTTGGATTTTTTCACCTTTTCGGCGGTAAGGATTTCCGCTACCCGAAGGTCGGTTTTGAAGAAGTCGTCGATGGAAATGGGATTTTCAATTTCCTTTTTCTTTTCTACCACAGGCGCTTCTTCTTCTTCGATTTCAATGCGCGGGAAAATCTGCTCTCCCTTGTGGGTCTGTGTACCGTCGGGAATACCGCCCCATACCAGGTCTTTGTAGCAGGCATCCTTGAAATCGGAAAGGCCCAGCTGGTTCCAGATCTTTTCGGAAGCGATCGGAATCACCGGTTCTGCCATGAGGGATACGAAGCGGAGGCCTTCGCAGAGGTGGTAGAGCACGGCGTCCAGCAGGTCCTTCTTCGCCGGGTCTTTGCCCAGGGCCCAGGGCATGGTGACGTCGATGTACTTGTTCAGGGAGCGGATATAGGTCCATACGGCGCGGATGGCGTCGTTAATCTTCCAGTTGTCCATGCCGCTCCGGAAAGCGGAGAGGGTGGCTTTCGCATTGTCTTCCACTTCTTTGGAGGCCTTGGCAATGACGGGATCCGAAGAAGCGTCGCCTTTACGAAGGACGCCGCCGTTGTACTTGGCTGCCATGGAGAGGGTGCGGTAAAGCAGGTTGCCCAGGTCGTTGGACAGGTCGGAGTTGATACGGGAAATGAGGCGGTCCCGGCTGAAGTTGCCGTCCTGTCCCAGCTGGATGTCGTTTAAGAGGTAGTAGCGGATGGCGTCGGAGCCGAATTCACGGAGCAGCGGAATGGGGTCGATGACATTGCCCTTGGATTTGGACATTTTTTCGCCGTCCACAATGAGCCAGCCGTGGCCATAGACCTTCTTCGGCAGTTCAATGCCCAGGCTCATGAGCATGATGGGCCAGATAATGGTATGGAAGCGGACGATTTCCTTCCCCACCAGATGCACATCGGCAGGCCAGAATTTTTTGAACTTTTCCGGATCATCCACAATGCCGGCCGCGGTCAGGTAGTTCACCAGGGCGTCGAACCATACGTACACCACGTGCTTCGGATCAAAGGGCACAGGAATGCCCCAGGTGAAGCTGGTGCGGGACACGCAGAGGTCCTCCAGGCCGCTCTTCACGAACTGGATCATTTCATTTCTTCTAGATTCAGGCTGAATGAAATCGGGATGCTCTTCGATATATTTCATCCAGCGGTCCGCATATTTGGACATTTTAAAGAAATAGGCATCCTCACTCACCCGCTGCAGCGGACGGCCGCAGTCCGGGCAGATATGGTCCGGCGTGAGCTTGTTTTCCGGCCAGAAGGTTTCGTCGGGGATGCAGTACCAGCCTTCATACTTGCCAAGGTAAATGTCTCCCTTGTCATAGGCCCGCTGGAACAGCATCTGAACCACCTTCTTATGACGTTCTTCGGTGGTACGGATGAAATCGTCGTTGGAAATATTGAGTTCCTTCCACAGCTGCTTGAAAAGGGCCACAATGCCGTCTACGTACTGGATCGGCGTAACCCCTGCTTCCTCCGCCTTCTGCTCGATCTTCTGTCCGTGCTCGTCACTGCCGGTCAGAAAGAACACATCATAACCGTCCAGTCTCTTGAACCGGGCCATGCTGTCCGCAATGGACGTACAGTAGGTATGTCCGATGTGCAGCTTCGCGCTGGGATAGTAAATGGGGGTGGTAATATAATACGCTGGTTTTTCACTCATAAAAAGACCTCCTGCATTGTATTTGGTGAAAAGAATATCCTCTTTAGTTTGCAATATTCTTTATTATAACTCCATGAGGGAAGATATACAAATGGCCGCCGCAGGCGGCCATTTGAACACGCCTGTCGGCGTGAGGGTTGACGGGCCTTCGGCCCGAGGGTTCTTAAGGTTCTAAGGTTTGACAGCGGCTTCGCCGCTGAGGGTTGTGGTGGCGGCTCCGCCGCAGTAAAAAAAGGGGCACGGCTGGCGCCGCAGGTTGGGACCGCCTGACGGCGGCGGGTTGTGTAGAAAGGGGCGACGGGCCTTCGGCCCGAAGGTTGTGGTATTGCCGCCTTTGGCGGCGATGAGTATATAGTCAGCGTTACGGGATTTGCTTTTGTGTCTCCAGTGCTGCATAACGAAGAGTAAGAGCCCCCTTCCACAGGAAGGGGGTGTCGCCGTAGGCGACGGAGGATAGGGGCGTCAGGTCTTTGCTAAGTTATTTTCGGACCTATCCTCAGCCCTATCGGGCAGCTCCTTCCTGAGGAAGGAGCCTGACGTTACGGGATTACCTTCCTGTATCATATAACATGATAAACATTCTGCTGATTGGCTCACTTCGTTCGCCACCCCCCTATCCCGCTTTGCGGGACTCCCCCCCACGGGAAAGCGTGTCACACGATTCTCAGGTCGCTACGCTCCCCTACGAATCGTGTGCCCTTGCCACCCTATTCAGAGGGGAGAATAAACCTCTCTATGTTTTCCTGTAGTGTCATGTGGCACATTGCAGAGTACCCATAGTGCCCCCTGAACAGGGACAGAGGTGGTGGCGCCAGAGCCACCAAAGGGGGCTGCTTATTTCGCCCGCAGGGCGGTTTGCCTGTTTTCCCCGGGCGAAGCCCGGTTGTAAAGGTTTTATCATAATGGCGCCCCTTCCTTTTGAAGGGCGCCCACCAGAACCCTTTGAACCTTCAGAACCTTTTGAACCCTTTGAACCCTCACGCCCGCAGGGCGTGTTCATAAAGGCGCCTACCACAACCCTCGCGGCCAAAGGCCGCGTCAAACCTTAGAACCCTCGGGGCGGAAGCCCCGTCAAACCTCGGCCCGAAGGGCCGTCAACCCTCACGCCCGCCAGGGCGTGCCCTTACGGTCGTGCCTTCACCAGAAACTGATACACTTCCCGCCTTGACAGGTGGTATTTCCCTGCGGCCTGCCTTGCAGCTTCTTTAAGGGGCAGTGTTTCTGCCAGTTTCATTGCTTCTTCCTGCCAGGACGTTTCTTCTCCTTCTTTTTCTTCCATGTCCTCGTTCCAGCCTTCCACGAGGATCACGTATTCCCCTCTGGGGTCTTCTTCGTCCATACCGGTGCGGAGGGAGGAGAGGGTGCCTCTTTCGAAGGTTTCAAATTTCTTTGTCAGTTCTCTGGCGGTGACCGCTTTTCTGTCACCCAGGGCCTTGATGAGGGTGTCCATTGTGTCTTTGATGCGGTGAGGTGCTTCGTAGAAGATGAGGGTCACCGGCACCCGGCTCATGTCTTCCAGAAGTTTCTTCCTCTTGGCCGTGATTTTGGGGAGGAAGCCGATGAAGGCGAACTGCCTGGCATCAAGGCCCGAGGCCACGAGGGCAGTAAGGGCGGCGTTGGGACCCGGCAGCGGCACGATGGGGATGTCGGCGTTGATGGCAAGGCGCACGAGGTCGGCGCCGGGGTCGGAGATGACGGGCATGCCGGCGTCACTGACCTGGGCCACGGACTGTCCTTCTTCCAGCAGGGCTATAATTTTCGGTCCCGCTTCTTTTTTATTGTGTTCATGGTAGGAAACCACGTGACCCGCAATGCCCAGGTGGTCCAGGAGGATGCGGGTGTGGCGGGTGTCTTCGCAGGCGATGATGTCCGCCTCCTTCAGCACGTCCACCGCCCTTTCCGTAATGTCTGAGAGATTTCCTATGGGTGTGGGCACTAAGTACAGGGTGCCCGGTTTCACTTCGTTCATGTTTCTTCCTTCCCGTATATGTCCATGATTTCCTTTGTATAGGAGCCGTCGCTGTTGTGGATGAGGAGCGGCGGTTCCACTGCCATTTCCGCATGGCCTCCGTATTTCCACTCCAGGAGCACTCTCACCGCGTTATGGCCTTTCCTGGCATAGATGAAACGCATGCGCTTGGGTTCCATGCCGTATTTCCTGCCCAAGGAAATGAGATCCGCCGTGCGGTCGGCGCGGTGCACCATGGCAAGGCGGCCGCCGTATTTCAAAAGGTAGCGGCTTGTCCGGAAGACTTCTTCCAGCGTGGCATTCACTTCATAGCTGGCGCTGGCTACGCCCTGGCTCTCGCTCATTTTGCCGCTGCCCACTTCCCGGTACGGCGGGTTTACCACCACCAGAGAAAAAGAACCGGAGGGGAAATAGTCCTTCACCTTCCGGTAGTCGCAGGGCACCACGTGAATCACCGATTCTCTGCCGTTGCCCTTCACGTTTCTTTCCGCCAGGTCCGCCATCACCGGGTTCACTTCCAGCGCCGTAATGTCCCTGCCGCCTAAAGCGGACATAAGGAGGGCAATGACGCCGGTGCCGGTGCCCAGGTCGCAGATTTTATCCCTGCCTTTGACGGCGGGGTAATGGGCCAGAAGCACGGAGTCGATGGAGAAGCAGAACTGATCCGGCCGCTGGATGAGTTTCATGCCGTCCCGCACCAGGTCGTCCAGTCTTTCCCCTTCTTTTAGTTTCCAATCAGTCATTTTCTTCCTGTTCCACAGCGTCCCAGGGGAGAATCTTCGTCTTCTGCCCTTCCAGCTGTACCTTTACCGTATGTTTCTGTCCGTTCACATAAAGCACCTGACCGCTGCCTTCGTCGGTGATGACCTTCATGCCCACTCGGAAGCGGGGGCCCCTGCCCTGCATGGCGCAGCAGCGTTTCTTATGGCTGTCTCCCTCGTACATGTCGTTTTCATAGCGCAGGCAGCACATGAGCCTGCCGCAGACCCCGGAAATCTTGGAGGGGTTCAGGGAAAGGCCCTGGTTCTTTGCCATTTTAATGGAAACCGGAGCGAAATCGCCAAGAAACGTGGCGCAGCAGAGGGGCCTGCCGCAGGAACCAATGCCGGACACCTGCTTGGCCTCGTCCCTCACCCCCACCTGCCGAAGTTCGATGCGGGTGTGGAAAACGGCGGCCAGCTCCTTCACCAGTTCCCGGAAATCCACCCTGCCGTCGGAGGTGAAAAAGAAAACGATTTTATTTCTATCAAAAGTATATTCCGCCCGAAGGAGCTTCATGGGCACCTTAAACTTTTCAATCTTCTTCAGACAGATTTCAAAAGCGGACTTCTCCCTTTCCTTATTCCGTTCCAGCTGGGCCATATCCTTCATGGTGGCCTTGCGGATGGCCGGCTTTAAGGGGGAATCCTCATCAATCACCGGGTGCTTCGGTATAATTACCACATTGCCGTACTCCAGCCCCCGGGATGTCTCCACAATGACCCCGTCATCCAGATGAATATCCAGATGGTTGGAGTCGAAATAATATATTTTACCTGCCGGCTTAAAGCGGACGCCGATTACCTGATCCATTCCTTTTCGCCTTTCTGTATATGTTCAAATGTAATGAGAATCATGTCCCAAATATTCTTAATATTGATATAGCGGGCCACTGCAGTTTCCGCCGTCTTCAGCGCCTGCAGTGCGGCCTCACCCTTTTCCCCCTGCCAGAAGGGGGCAATCCTTTCCTCCCTCGCTGCCACAGTGACACAGCGGAGGGCCGAGGAGTTTCCCGTTTCCGCAAGGATAAAGATATCCCTCCCCACCAGAAGAATCCAGCGGAGCATCTTTAGAAAATCCTTCCGTTCCTTAAATTCCATGGAAGAAAGAGTGGAAAAGGGCGTATCCCCGCCAGTCACGGTTTCCCAAAAATCCATGGCACTCTCCGGCTGGGCGCTGACGCCGTCACCTGCTACCTCCAGCGTAATTCCCGGATTTCCTTCAGACAGCTGGAAAAGCACCTTCTCATCCATGCCGCGGGGAAAATGAATATCCTTCCGGGAGCGGATAAAGGAGAAATAATCCGCTGCACCAAGAGGCAGGAAACCGAACCGCTCCCCCCTGGAAATAATGGTGGGGAGAAGTGCGTCCAGGTCATGGGTGATGAGGATGAAATGGATATTTCCCTCCGGCTCCTCAAGCGTCTTCAAAAGGGCGTTGGCCACCGGGTCCATCATGGTCTGGGCCTCATCAATAATACACACATGGGGCTTTTCATCAAAAGAAGACATAGCCGAAAGAAAGGTACGGAACTGTTCTATCTTAAGCTCCATCCCCACAGGATGGAGATACCACACCTGTTCATCCGCCAGAGTAAGTACCGGCAACTTCTGCCGCTCCTCTTCGGAAATTTCAGAAAGCTCCTTTTCAAGCTTCTCCGCCTTCCCCGTCAGAATCCCTGCCAGATCCAGCGCCGCCGTCGTCTTTCCCAACCCCTCATCTCCGTAGAAAATCAGGGTATGGGGCAGCCGGTTTTCCTCAAAAAGCCGCTTCAATTCTCTCGATACCTTCTCCTGCCCAAATACATGGGGAAAAAAGCCTGCCATACACGCCTCCCTGCCGGGCCATCCCGGACTTACGTTTATTCTACCATGACTGTAGAAAGACTGCAAAAAATAGGGCCGCCGCGGCGGTCCGGGTTCAGAGGGTTCAGAAGGTTCTGCCCGCTTCCAGCGGGCGGGTTCAAATGGTGTCGTATCGCCGCCTTTGGCGGCGATGAATTTTATAGTGAGCGTTACGTGCTTGCCTTCCTGCTCCACCGGTCATTCTGAACGCAGTGAAGAATCTTGGTACTTGAAGCGATTGAGACAACTGGCATTAAATACCATTCGGCAGGAAGGAGCCGCCTGCGGCGGCAGCGCTGCCAGAGGCAGCGAAAACCAAACAACCTCGCTTCGCTCGTGGAAATGCACCCCTATTCCCCTACGGGGACTTCCCCCGGAGGGAGAAGTTTTCTCTCTGCTTCCCCTTGTGCTAACTTAAGTTGCTCATTCTATAAAGGCGCTAAAACCTCCCCCACCGGGGGAGGTGCCGTAGGCAGAAGGGGTGCATTTCCTCGCGCCGCAGGCGCGGTTGTATGGTTTTCCCCGCCCGAAGGGCGGGTTGCCTGTTTTCCAACGGGCGAAAGCCCGGTTGTAAAGGTTTTCTACAAACTGGCGACAGAGCCGCCCACCACAACCCTCAGCGGCAAAGCCGCTGTCAAACCTTAGAACCCTCAGCCCCAGGCCTGTCAAACCTCGGCCCGAAGGGCCGTCAACCCTCACGCCAAAGGCGTGTCAATCACTTTCTCTATTTCCGTAATCCTATCCACATAGGGCACTTTCTCCCTTTCAAACATGGGAGCCTCTTTCTTTCCTTCCAGTCCGGTGAGGATACCGATGAATCTGGTGCCGGCCCGGCGGCTTCCGAGAACATCGGAGTAGGAGTCGCCGCAGACGTAGATTTCATCGTCCTTTGAGGGTTTCATCTCCTCCTTCAGATAGGCCTCGTAATTTTCCCGTTTCCTGCCGAACACGGCACAGCTGAAAATGAAGGGCGCCGGCTTGTCGGGTACGGAGCATTTGAACATATCCGCTGCTTCTACGGCGTCGGAGGCGGTGGCCAGGTAGAGGGGGTCGAATTCTTCATACCAATGGAAGAGTTTAAAGGGAATTTCCATTTCTTCCCTGGCCCTTCCCGTGGCCACGGCGATTGCAAAACCCCTATCCTTGAGCCGGATGAAAAGGGAACGGATAGCCTCTGCCGGCGCCAGGGGCACTTCCCGGGAAAGGAAGCCCTCCTTGCCGCCGCTGTAGGGCATGTGGTGGAGAAGGGAAATAAAGGTATCATCTCCCAGGTACCATGCCTGGAAAGCTTCGGTATGGATGGTCCAGAAGGGCGAACGAAGCAGTGCCCAGTCCGTGCTGTTTCCAAAATCAGGGGCCATGGCCTCCTTGAGACGGTTCACCACGTCCTCTCCTTCCAAATCTTTTGGAAGAACCTTTTCCCACTGATGGAGGATGTTCTCTGCTGTGGGAATGGGAAGCCCCATAAGAACAAGCCCCGCCTCCTTCATGTCCGACGGTTTTTCAAAAGAAAGAGACACCTTTTCCCCGCCGGACCGCTTCTCATAGGTCAGCGCCATGAGCCACAGCGCCGTAATGAGCCAGCAGTGCACCATGTCCCAGTTAGAATTGATGCCATGGGCCTTCAGGAACGAAAGGAGCCGGTCATTCCCCCACACCCGGCTGCGGCAGGACGCAATCTGCCCCTCCGTCACATGGCGGGCATCAAAGTCCTCCCCCTCCAGGGGAAGCCCCATGTAGTCCTTGCTATGCAAAAGCTCCCATACCGTGAGGGCTGATACATCAAAATACCGCTCCTCCGAAAGGAGCACGCCGTCCACATCAAAAATCACCTTTTTCATCCTGTTCCTCCTGTATGAAATAGGAATTTCCTGTTTTTATTCATTTTATCATATTTCATGGAGGGGCGCGAAGCGCCCCGGGTTCAGAAAGGTTCAGAAAGGTTCATAAGGTTCAGAGGGGAAGGTGGACGGGGCCTTTGGCCCCGAGGGTTGGAGCCGCCTGACGGCGGCAGGTTGTGTAGAAGGGTTGTGTTCGCTGACGCTCAAGGGTCGAAAGTGAAAAGGGCCTTAAGATTGACCGGCCTTTGGCCGGAGGGTTCTTAAGTTTGACAGCGGCCTTTGGCCGCTGAGGGTTGTGGTGGCGGCTCCGCCGCAGTTTATAAGCCGCCGCAGGCGGCGTGGTTCAGAGGGGGTGGTATCGCCGCTCTGCGGCAATGAATTTTATATGCTGTGGAGGTCCTGCATAGGACCTCCACGTCAGCCGAAGTTGGCCCTTAGCCTGCCCATAAAAGAGCCTTCCTTTTGTCGGCTGACCGTTGTTGGCGGCAGCGCTGCCTTTGGCAGCGAAAATCGTACAACCTCGCTTCGCTCGTGGAAATGCACCCCTTTCCCCGCCTACGGCGGTACTTCTCCTAAAGGGAAGCATGTCACTGGATTTTCGGGTCGCTTCACTCCCCTACAAATCCAGTTCCTTTGCCACCCCGGAGGGGGGAAGTCTGCTCTCCGCTCAGCTTTTGCTCTCACAAGCATCGTAAAGCATAGTGCCGCTAAAATCTCCCCCTCCGGGGTGGCAAGCGAACACGATTCGTAGGGAGCCGTAGGCGACAGAGAATCGTGTGAGACGCTTTCCCGTGGAGAGACGCCGCCACAGGCGGCAAAAGGGGTGCATTTCCACGGACCACAGGCCCGGTTTTATGGTTTTCCCCCGCCCGCAAGGGCGGTTTGCCTGTTTTCCCACGGGCGAAAGCCCGGTTGTAACGGTTTTCTTTATATTGCGCCCGCAGGGCGCCACCACACCCCTCGCGCCATAGGCGCGTCAAACTTAAGCCCCTTAAGAACCCTCGGCCCGAAGGGCCGTCAACCCTCACGCCCGCAAGGCGTGTCCATGAAGCCGCGCCCCTTTTTCCCATGATATATGCTATACTTATAAATAACTTATGATAAGGAGGCAGACCATGAATATTTTAGTTACCGGCGGTGCCGGATACATTGGTTCCCACACGGTGAGGGCCCTTCTTTCATCCGACAGCTTTACGCCCGTTATTTTCGACAACCTGTCCACCGGCCACGCAGAATCGGTACCGGAAGGCACGGTATTGGTGAAAGGGGACATTCATGATATAGATTTCGTAGCAGATACCCTGAAGAAATATGACATCAAAGGGGTTATCCATTTCGCTGCCTATTCCCTGGTAGGCGAATCCATGGTGGACCCGGCGAAGTACTACACCAACAATGTGGAAGGCACCCTTCATCTCCTTCTGGGCATGAAGAAGGCAGGGGTAGACAAAATCGTCTTTTCCTCCACCGCCGCCGTGTACGGGGAACCGGAGAAAACGCCGATTGAAGAAGATTTCCCCCACAACCCCACCAACGTGTACGGCCGCACGAAACTGGTCATCGAAAACATGATGAAAGACTTCACCAGCGCCTACGGCCTCCATTACGTGGCCCTCCGCTACTTCAACGCCGCCGGCGCCGCCCTGGACGGCTCCATCGGCGAAGACCACAATCCCGAATCCCACCTCATTCCCCTCATCCTGAAAACCGCCCAGGGCGTAAGGGACCACATCGCCATCTACGGCACCGACTACCCCACCCCCGACGGCACCTGCATCCGGGACTACATCCACGTCCTGGATCTGGCCGACGCCCACGTGCTGGCCATGAAATACCTGGCTGACGGTGGAAAGAGCACCTACTTCAACCTGGGCAGTGAAAAGGGTTTCAGCGTCCGTGAAATCATTGAAACAGCGAAAAAAGTGACAGGCATCGATTTCAAAGTCACCGAAGAAGCCCGCCGCAGCGGCGACCCCGCCGTACTCATTGCCTCCTCTAAAAAATGCAGAGAAACCTTGGGCTGGCACCCCACCCATTCCAACACGGAAGAAATCATCGCCTCCGCCTGGAAATGGCATAAAGAGCATCCCTACGGATACTGATGGGCCGCAGAGCGGCCCGGTTCAAAGGGTTCAGAGGGTTCTGCCCGCTTTCAGCGGGCGGGTTCAAAGGGGAAGGTATCGCCCTCCGGGCGATGAGTTTTATATGCCGCTCCGCGGCAGCGCTGCCTGCCGGCAGCGTAAACCATAAAACCGGGCCTGCGGCCCGCTGGAAATGCACCCCTATCCCCGCCTGCGGCGGTACTTTCCCCGGAGGGGGAAGTCTGCTCTATTCTTTTCCTTGGCCTCATATGTTATAAATGGCATTACGATGATTAGCCACCTTCGGTGGCTTTTCCCCCTTTTGGTGCCTACGGCACCACCTTCCCCCCGCTGAAGCGGTGGGACTATGGGTGCTTAGCAATGTGCCACATAGCCTCAAAGGTTTAGCGGAGCTAGAACTTCCCCCTCCGGGGGAAGTGGTGGCGCCAGCCACCGATAGGGGTGCATTTCCCACGCCCGCAAGGGCGGTTTGCCTGTTTTCCCCGGGCGACAGCCCGGTTGTAAAGGTTTTTTATATTGCGCCTGCAAGGCGCCACCACAACCTTTTGAACCTTTTGAACCCTTTGAACCTTCTGAACCCTCACGCCCGCAGGGCGTGTCCATAAAGTAATTAAGACAAAAAGGAGTACATACATGCAGAAAATCAGAAAAGCAGTCATTCCGGCAGCCGGTTTCGGCACCCGTTTCCTTCCGGAGACCAAGGCCATGCCCAAGGAAATGCTTCCTATTGTGGACAAGCCCACCATCCAGTACATCGTGGAAGAAATCAAAGCCAGCGGCATTGAGCAGATTCTCATTATTTCCGGCCATGCCAAGAGAGCCATTGAAGACCATTTCGACTCTTCTCCGGAGCTGGAACAGCATCTGTATGAATCGGGGAAAATGGACCTTCTTCGGGAAGTCAGGCAGGTGGCTTCCGTCAAAATCCACTACACCCGCCAACAGTACATGAGGGGGCTGGGGGATGCCATTCTCTGCGCCAAGGATTTCATTGACGGCGAACCCTTCGGCGTCATTCTGGGGGACGATGTGGTGTACAACGCCAACGGCGAACCGGCACTGCGCCAGCTCATGGACCAGTATGAGAAAACCGGCGGCACCGTCATCGGCTGCCAGATCGTGAAACCGGAGCTTGTTTCCTCCTACGGCATCGTAGACGGCGCGCCTACGGAAGACCCGAACCTTCTCAGGGTGAAGGACATGGTGGAAAAGCCAAGCAGAGAAGAAGCCCCCAGCCGCTTCGCCGCCCTGGGACGCTACGTCATCACACCGGACGTATTCGAAGTGCTGGAACAGACAAAGCCCGGCAAGGGCGGAGAAATCCAGCTCACCGACGCCCTCCGCGTCATGGCCCACAACGGCAGCGTGTACGCCTATAACTTCACCGGCAAACGGTACGACACAGGAAATAAACTGGGCTACCTGAAAGCCACCGTGGAATTCGCCCTCCGCCGCCCGGACCTGGGACCCCAGTTCCGGCAGTATTTGAAAAACCTCTTGGCAGAGGACAAATAAGATGAAAAAAGACCGGCTCTGGGGCCGGTCTTTTTTGTGCTTTAAAGGTTCTTAAGATTGACGGGCCTGCGGCCCATGGAGCCACTGCGTGGCAAGGTTCAGAGGGTTCAGAAGGTTCAAAGGGTTCAGAGGGGAAGGTATCGCCTTCAGCGATGAGTATGAAGTCAGCGTTACGGGATTTACTTTTTGTCTCCAGTGCTGCAAGACGAAGTGCTAAAACCTCCTTCCACAGGCAGAAGTCCTGCAGAGGACTTCTGAGCCGGGCTCTTGTGTGAGCATAGCCTGCACATTAAGCGAACACCTTAAAGCCCGGCCAGCGGGCGCCGTAGGCGACGGAGGAACAGCATGAATTAGGCGATAGAAGTCAGAAATCAGACGTCAGACTGCGTTACGGGATTGCCTTCCCGTCTCATATAGCATGATAAACATTCTGCTGATTGGCTCACTGCGTTCGCCATCCCCTATCCCGCTTCGCGGGACTTCTCCACGGGAAAGGGTTCACTTGGTTCTCAGGTCGCTATCGCTCCCCTACGAACCAAGTTCGCTTGCCACCCCTATGCAGGGGGCAGAATAAACCGCTCTATGCTTACCTCTGGCATCATGGGGCACAGTGCTGAGCACCCATAGTCCCACCGCGTAGCGGGGGGAAGGTGGTGGCGAAGCCACCAAAGGGGGGCTTTTTTCGCCCGCAAGGGCGGTTTGCCTGTTTTCCCACGGGCGAAGCCCGGTTGTAAAGGTTTTATTCATATTGGCGGCAAAGCCGCCCACCGCAACCCTCGCGCCGAAGGCGCGTCAAACTTTAGACCCCTAAGAACCCTCGGCCCGAAGGGCCGTCAACCCTCCCGCCCGCAGGGCGTTCATTCCTCACCGCTTTTCTTCTTTTTCTGGGCCTCATAGAGTTCATAGTACTTACCCTTTTTGGCGATGAGTGCCTCATGGTTTCCGGATTCAATGAGGCTGCCGTGGTCGAGGACGTAGATGCAGTCGGCGTTTCTTACGGTGGAGAGGCGGTGGGCGATGATGATGGTGGTCCTGTCTTTGGCCAGATCGTCCAAAGTAGCCTGCACTGTTTTTTCTGTCTGGGTATCCAGGGCGGAGGTGGCTTCATCGAAGATAACCACGGGAGGATTCTTGAGGAATACCCGGGCGATGGCGATTCTCTGTTTCTGGCCGCCCGATAGCTTCACGCCCCTCTCGCCTACTTTGGTATCGTAGCCGTTGGGGAGGGATTCGATGAATTCATCCGCCGCAGCCATTTGGGCAGCCCGTCGGATTTCATCCATGGACGCCCCTTCTCTGCCGTAGGCAATGTTTTCAGCAATGGTGTCGCCGAAGAGGAAGACGTCCTGCTGGACGATACCGATTTTGCGGCGAAGGTCCTGCTGGGCAAATTCATTGAGGTTATGGCCGTCCAGGGTAATGGCCCCTTCGGTGGGTTCGTAGAAGCGGAGGAGCAGGCTCACCAGTGTGCTCTTGCCGGCCCCCGTTTCCCCGACGAAGGCCACGGTCTTTCCAGCAGGGATGTCAAAATTCAGATGATGAAGGATGAGCCGGTTCGGTTCATAGCCAAAGGAAAGGTCGTGGAAATCGATGTCCCCCTTCACATGGGTAAGGGCCAGGGGATGGGGCGGGTCCTTGATGGAAGGCTCGGTGTGCATGATTTCCTCAAAGCGGTGGAACCCTGCCATGCCCCGCTGGTACACCTCCGCCAGAATGGTGAGGCGGAATACAGGACGCATGAAGATATTCACATAAAGAAGGAAGGCCACGAAATCGGAAAGAAGGAGTTCGTCCCTGGTAATCATGAAACCGCCGGCCAAAATAACCACGACGTTGATGAAATTGGTAAAGAAATTGATGGAGCCTGAGAAATAGCCAACCAGTCGGTAGGACGCAAATTTTGTATTTCTAAGGTCTACACTCTTTTCCTCAAAACGGGAAAGTTCGAAGGCCTCCTGGGCAAAGGCCTTCACCAGGCGGATGCCGGAAAGACTTTCCTCCGCCCGGGCGGCCACTTCCCCTGCCACCCGCCGGTTCTTCCGGAAGGCCCCCTTCATCTGCTTGTTGATTTTCACGGTGTGGATGGCCTTGGCCACCAGAAGGGCGCCGATCAGAAGAGCCAGCTTCCAGTTCATCACCAGCATCACCACCAGGGTGCCTGCCATAATGACGCCGCAGAGAAGCACATCGTTAGGGCCCCGGAAAGAAAGTTCGCTAATTTCCGTAATGTCGCTGGTAATGCGGGAGAGCAGCTGCCCCGTCTTTTCATTGTCAAAATAGTGGAAAGACAGCTTTTCAATATGGGAAAAGAGGTCCCGCCGCATATCATGCTCAATGGAGGCGCTCATGACGTGGCCATAGTACTGCACCAGGAATTGGATGATGAAATTGATGATGTAGAGCACAAGAAGAATGGCTGAACCCCAAAGGAGCCGGTGCATATCCTTCTCCGGCAGCACCTGGTTAATCAGATTCCTCACCACAATCGGGAAAATCAAGTCCAGTCCCGCCATAGCAAAGGTGCCGATAATGACCCACACCAGGATTTTCATATAGGGTTTGTAGTATTTCATAAATCGTGTAATCATAGTATCTCCTTTATGAGGGCGCCCTTTGGGCGCCCGGGTTCAGAGGGTTCAAAAGGTTCAGAGGGTTCAGAGGGGAAGGTATCGCCTTCGGCGATGAGTATGTATGCCGCCTGCGGCGGCACCGCTGCCTTTGGCAGCGAAAACCATACAACCTCGCTTCGCTCGATGGAAATGCACCCCTATTGGTGCTACGCACCACTTCCCCCGGAGGGGGGAAGTCTGCTCTCCGCTCAGCTTTTGGTCTCATAAGCATCGCAAAGCATAGTGCCGCTAGAATCTCCCCCTCCGGGGGAGACGCCGCCGCAGGCGGCAGAAGGGGTGCATTTCCACGGGCCGCAGGCCCGGTTTTTTGGTTTTCCCCTGCCCGCAAGGGCGGTTTGCCTGTTTTCCCCGGGCGATAGCCCGGTTGTGAAGGTTTTATACAAACTGGCGCCTTCTATAAATTAAAAGGCGCCTACCGCAACCCTCACGGCCAGAGGCCGTGTCAAACTTTAGCACCCTCAGGCCGCAGGCCTGTCAAACCTCGGCCCAAAGGGCCGTCAATCCTCACGCCCGAAAGGGCGTGTCCATAAAGCCGCCTACCACAACCCTTTGAACCCTTTGAACCCGGGGCCGCCAAAGCGGCCCCTATATTTTCCATATATGCAGCCGGTAGGCTCCCAGAAGGCTTCCTTCCGGCGTCACCGCCGGCACTTCTATGCCTGCCATGAGGAAGCCGTCGTCTGAGATGGCTATATTCTGCAGGGGGCCGGCAGTGTGATAGCGGACGATGAGGCTGCCATCAGCAAGGTTCACGGCGTCTGCGCCGTGAGCCTTATAGTCGTGGTTCCGCACATTTCTTCCCACCGCCAGGGCGGCGATGCCTTTGGCAGTGCCCACCGCTTCGATTTCCCCTTTGGCTGTGTATTTCCAGCGGAAGGAGCCGTCTTTTCCGAAGAGGAAGAGGCTGTTGCTGGAGGGGTGGATCACCGGAGCCGGCATCTGCCAGTTGTCGCGGCTGAAGGTGTTGATGGTGTCGAAGAGCACGCCGTCCTTTGTAAAGAGGGCGTCCCTGCCGGCGGCGAAGAACCAGGTGCCGTTCATTTCCTTAGGCTCCGCTATGGTGCGCTGCCAAAGGATGTTTCCCTCTTTGTCCAGAAGGAAGCCCCTGCCGTCACTGGTCATGGAAGCCATATATGTGCCGTCATCGGACCACACCGGGCCGTTTCTCATGGTGACGGAGCTGAAGCGGGGTGCTGTATCTATGGATGTACTATGGAGCAGGGTGCCGTTTTTCCCATCAAGCACATATATATTTCTATTATACTCCAAATTTTCTATTTTTGATTTATCATAATTGGCGGTTCCAAAGGCAAAACGGCTGCCGTCCTCTGTGATTTCGCCCCAGTTCACCCAGGCGTCCATGGGATGGTTTTTGGGATAGCGCCATCTTTCCTCGCCGGAAGAGGTGAAGGAAACCACCCGGCTCAGGTAGCCCCGCTGTCCCGTGTCGGTGACAGTGAAGCGGTAGAAGACAGCATAAATATTTCCGGCACGATCGGCGGAAATATGGATGGTCTGCGGGTCTGCCCGAATGTCCGGTTCCCCGCCGATGACGTCAAAGCCTTTGAATTTCCAGAGAATATCGCCGGAGGAAGCGGAAATGGCATAAAGGAAACCGTCTCCGCTTTTTTCGCCTGCGTACACCCTTTTTCCATCCGCCGAAAGGGCCATGGAGCGAATCATGCCGGTGCCTATGGAGTGGCTCCATTTCTCCTCCCCCTCTTTGGAAAGGAAACGGAGTTCCCCATTGGCGGTGCCCACCAGCCAGCCGCCGGAGGGCACATAGAGGATTTCTCCCCCTTCAAAGCCCATGCGGTCGTAATTTCTTCCTGCCATTTCCCCCAGCGGCACCACGGTGCCGGCGTCCTTATCCTTTGGCGAGAACATCTGCCAGGGCGTGCGGCTTCCGGTGATCCAGAAAAGGGCAAGCCAGGTGGCAAAAAGAAGGAGGAAGAGACATAGGGTTTTCCATTTTTTCATAGGTATAGTTTCGTCCAGTCATAAATCACACGCAGGGTGCCGAAATACATGCCCTTCAATGACAGGGCATAGAGGATTTTGGCGGCGCCGCAGGAAAGTACAAATAGGAAGAAGAGAAGGGATGCCCCTTTTTCGCTTCCATTCCAGGGACGGGCCTTCCTTTCCTTTGCAAGGAACAGTCCGCGGCTGGTGACGGAAAGGGAAAGGGTCTGGGCCCGGCGCAGACACCTGGCCAGAAGGGGCTTAATCATGTAGGGAATGTGCCGCAGCACCTGATGCCTTCCCTGTTTAGAGCCGCTTCGAAGCTGCAGCGCCGTCATCACCTCCCCCGCCTCCGCCGCCAGGATGGGGAAGAAGCGGATGGCCGTCACCAGCATGAAAGCGGCCTGGGGAGAGAGGTGCCAGGCGGTGAGACCTTTCAGCAGGTCCCTGGGGTCGCTGGTCCAGCAGACCAGAAGGCCCAGGGAAATCATGGAAGCCGTGCGCATGCCCTGTACAGCGCCGTAAATAATCCCTTCCCGGTAAATGTAAAGCCCCCCGGTTAAAGCTCCCAGCCAGGGGAAGTCCGGAGAAATGAGCATAAGGAGCGGCGTCCTTGGATTCTGGCTGAAGAAAAGGGCCTGGCTGGAAATAGACCCCCAAAGTCCCAGCAGAAGGAAAATGGCGAGTACCTTCCACTTGTACACCGGCGTTTTTCCCAGAAAATGAAAAAGAAGGGTTAATGTGAAGAGGATGAAAAGAGTTCTTCCATTGTCCACAATAATCATCATGAAAGCGTAAAGAAGAAGAAATGACAGCTTCGTCCTGCCGTCCAGGGCTGAAATGACCGATTTTCTGTCACTTCCCTCCCAGGTCTGCCGAAATGACATGGGCCATCACCTCCTCTATGGTTACGCAGGGCTCTAGGGAAAGGCCTCTGGAAATATCCATCATAGGCGGCAGGGAAAGACCGCTTTCCTTCATGAGCCGGGGGCTGCTGAATAAATCATGGGGACTGCCGTGGGCGATAAACCGGCCCGCCTTCAGCACATACACTTCCTCCGCCAGATCCGCCGCCAGCTCCATGTCATGGGTACAGAGGAAAATGGTCCGCCCCTCCGAGGACGCCAGGCGGAGCATATCCCGAATATCGCGAAGGCTTTTCTGGTCCTGGCCGGTGGTGGGCTCGTCAAGGATAAGAAGGTCATTGTCCTTCCTGGCAAGGAGGGCGCCGAACACCACCCGGAGCCTCTGCCCCTTGGAAAGGGCCAGAGGGAAATCGTGGCGATAATGGGCAATGTGCAGTTTGTGCAGGAGCGCATCCAGCTCCTTTTCCGTGATTTCCTTATTATTCCAGGTGAGTTCCTCCTCCACCGAATCGGTGAGCAGCATGAGATCCGCCTCCTGCCGCATAAAACCGGTATGGTGCCTTTCCTTTTCCGCCGGCCTGCCGTGAATCAGCACTTCCCCTGCCGAAGGGGTAAGAAGACCGGCCAGCAGGTTCAGAAGAGTGGACTTTCCGGCACCGTTAAAGCCCATGAGCGCCGTAATGCTTCCTTTCTTCACTGTAAAAGAAATGCCCTTCAACGTTTCCTCTTTGGCGCCGGGATATGTATAATGAATATTCCTTCCTTCCAGAATCACATCACCGGAAGGAACAGGCTTCGTAATCTCCACATGGGAGCAAAAGGGAATCCCCGCCTTTTTGATTTCCATAACCGTGGCTTCCTTATCGGAAGAAGCCTTCGGCAGATGAAGCCGGCGGGAAAGCTTCACCGTCTGGGGCTCCCGGATACCGTAGATTTCGGTATCCCCCATTTCATTCCACGCCCTTTCGCAGGGGCCGTCATAAATGAACCGTCCTTTATCCATAATGCAGAGCCTTTTGAAATGGGAAGCCAGCTCGTTCACCCGATGCTCCACCATGAGGATGGTCATGTGTTCCCTTTCGTTCAGACTGTGAAGAAGGGACAGGAAATCATTCACCCCCTGGGGATTCATCTGGCTCACCGGTTCATCAAGGATGAGCAGCTTCGGATGGGTCACCAGAATGGACGCCAGGGCCAGCCGCTGCCGCTGGCCTCCGGAAAGGGCGTGAATGCTCCTTTCCTCCATGCCCGAAAGCCCCACCCTGTCCAGGGCCAGGGACACTTCCTTCCGAATCACGTCTTCCTCTTCGCCCCGATTCTCCAGGGCAAAGGCTGCTTCGTCTCCCAAGGTCATGGCAAAGAGCTGGTCATCCGGTGTCTGGTACACCGTGCCCGCTATGAGACCGATGTCTTCAGCGGTCATGGCACGGATATCCCTGCCGCAGAGGGTCATGGTGCCCTCCATATCCGCATCTTCCAGAAGTCCCGTCACCGCCTTGATGAGGGTGGACTTTCCGCAGCCCGACCGGCCGGCAATGAGCACCATTTCCCCTTCGTCCACCGAAAAATCCAGATGGCTAATGGTTTCCTTCTTTCGGGAAAGATAGCGGCAGGAAAAATCTTTGATTTCCAATATCATGATCCCATCACCTGCCTTAAGCGGCTCCCCGTCTTCCAGCCAAGGTAACTCCCCAATGTGCTGTAGAGAAGGCCGTTAATCACCATGTAAAGACCGATGAACCAGTCCGCATAGTACAGACGGTAGAAAAGCATGAGCTGCTGCATATTGATAAAGGTAATCCCTGCGTCGCATACCCCCAGCACCAGGGAAATGAAAAGGCCGTAGGACAGGGAAATCTTTTCCTTTCTGTAAAAACCGGTCACATAGAGGGCAGCTTCGATGACCACAATGGAAACGGCGGTGAGCAGAATCCCCACCGGCGTCACCCGTCCGAAGAGCACCGCCGAAAGAAGCCAGCGGATAAGGTAGAACAGGGCCGTCACCCCGGGGCGGCGGAAAAGCACCAGAAGCGACATGAGAAGCATGTACTGCACCACGCCGCTTAAAAGCCCCGTCACCAGTCCCGAAAAGGGTCCCAGAATGACATGAAGGAAATCGCCTGCCAGTGTCACCGGCACCACCACGCCGCCAAAGGCCAGCGCCCCGAAGAGGGCGGCTGCAATGTCTCCCCTGGCTCCGATATGAAGCATGGTCTTCCTGATTTTTCCAAAAGAAAGAATTACCAGAAGAAGACAGAAGCAGGAAAAGGCGGTGGTCACCATGCCAACGCTTCGGCTCTTCTCCACCGTCAAAGGAAGCTCCGTAATCTTTTGGTTCTCACCGTCGGACAGGGTAATGCGAAGATTATATTCTCCCTCCGACAAAGTAAAGGGATTGGCATACAGAGGAATCACGGCGGTCTGCATTTTACCACCGTTCAATAAAAAGTCCGTTTCCGTGGAAGAAGAATGGTCCGGAATGGTTCCATCCTCAGAAGAAGACAGAAGCCCCTCCTTCACATCGCCGCTTCCCCGGTCCACCAGCTCCGCCTTGAAATGAACCTGCCGCACATCGCGCTGGGGATTTCTCATGTCCAGCAAAAGATAGGTATCCGGCCTGGCCAGAATGGCGGTCCAGTCGATGGGACTCCCGGTGAGCCGATGCTTCATATTCTCCAGTGTCACATCGGGAAGCACCATGGTATTGGCAGAAAGACGGGCATCCGTCTCCCCCGACTCATTCACCGGAACCACCACGCCCTGGATATACCAGGACTCCCCCTTCTTCGCCTCGGCCTTTTCCTCCGACCGCACATTCCGGATAGTGAAATCCAAATCCCTTGCCATTTCATAATCCGGACCGGAAACGGAAATCGAGACCTTCCCTGCACCTTCAGAAATAGAAGAAGAAACGTCGACGGGCACCACCTCAAACACATTGCCAAAATCAGCAGGAAGGGTCCACTCCATATGAATGCGCCCCGCCTCATCAAGAGACCAGCCTTCCCCGGAAACAGCCGAAAGCCCCTCCGGAAGGGATACCGTAATGGAAACGGGCTCAGCGGGCCGGTTGAAATGGTCCAGGGACACGAAAAGAAGCTGCCTGCTTCCGGGACTGGCGGGCATGGCATCGGTGCTGCTTAAACGGTAAGGAAAAGAAGCCTCCAGACGCACCGGAATATCCTCTGCCGAAGCAGGCAGCCAAGAAATCATCCAGCAGAAAAGAAGCATAACTATGCGGATTGGCATAAAAAACCTCACTATGAATTGGGAAATCGGGAAATACTGACTTTATTATACTAGACTTTATTATACTATATGTAGGGCGCGCTCTGCGCACCCGGGTTCAGAAGGTTCAGAAGGGAAGGTAGCCAGCCCCTGCGGGGCTGGAGGTTATGTCCGCCTGACGGCGGCGGGTTGTGTAGAAAGGTTGTGTTCGCTGACGCTCAAGGGGAAGGTATCGCCTTCGGCGATGAGTATGAAGTCAGCGTTACGGGATTGCCTTCCCGCCCTACGCGTCATTCTGAGCCGCAGGCGAAGAATCTTGGTACGTGCCACTTATGAGACAAATGCTGTTAAATACAAGTCGGCAGGAAGGCTGCATTTCGGCTGATACCTTTAGATTCATCAGCAAGAACTGCCTTACGCTGATTAGCTACGCACGGTCAGCGGAGGGCCCTTTTATGGGCAGGCTAAGGGCCAACTTTGGCTGACTCGAAGACCCTATGCAGGATCTTCGCAGTGGCTTTTTCCCCTTTGGTGCCTTACGGCACCACCTTTGCCACGGTGTGAAGCGTGTCACACGAAGCGGGCAGGGGGGAGCGCTTTTCCTTCGCCCGCAGGGCGGTTTGCCTGTTTTCCCCGGGCGAAAGCCCGGTTGTAAAGGTTTTCTTTATATTGCGCCCGCAGGGCGCCACCAAAACCCTCTGAACCTTTTGAACCTTTTGAACCTTCTGAACCCTCACGCCCGAAAGGGCGCATATCCTTTGAACCCTCTCCCCGTTGTGAATACTTTCCATCGCACATATGACTCAAAAGCCAAATCCCGGTACCGCAGTACCGGGATTTTCTTACATATTGGCCGCGGTTCTCCAGATGTGGAGGAGCTGGTCTTCTGAAATTTTATCGACCTGGAAGTAGGAGGCTCCCATGGCTTTGGCCAGTTTTTTGGCCAGGCCCAGTTTGATGAAGCCGGACTCCGTGTCAATAACGGCTACGGGGATATTTCTCCGGCCGATTCGTTTGGCCTCTTCCAGTGCATCGGTGACGGGATTGGTGCCTTTGTTCAAGGAGCTGGTGGCTCTGCCGTCGGTGATCAGAATCATGACGGGGTCCTGGTTGGCATCCTGCCTATAGAGCATATCCAGTACGTCTTCTGCCTTAAGCAGTCCCTTGGCCAGGGGGGTCTTGCCGCCGGTGGGCATGGTGGCCAGTTTCTTCTGGGCAAAGTCCACGGACCGGGTAACGGGAAGGAGGACTTCCGCCTGGTTCTTGCGGAAAGCCACCATGCCTACCCGATCTCTTTTCTGGTAGGCGTCCAGAAGAATTTTGAAAATCACGCCTTTAACGGTTTTCATTCTTTCCCTGGCGCCCATGGAGCCGCTGGCGTCCACGACGAAGAGGAAAATATTTCCTGTCCGCTTTTCACGGACCTTGCTCCGAAGGTCGTCTTTACGGATGACCACGGCGCAGCCGTTGGAGGGTCTTGCCTTCTGGTAAGGCGCTGCAGCGCGGAGGGTGGCGTCGAAGGCAATGTCCGATGTTTTGGCCTTTGGAATTTCCGCCCTTACATATCGGCCCTGCATAAGGTCAGTCATAGTGAGGCTTCGTTTGCCGCTGCCTTTTTTCGGTTTCCTGTCCTTCGACGGTTCAATCCACATGGGCGGCAGGTTCACATGAAGGTCCGCATCGTCGATGCGTTCCCGGCTCTGGCCCCGGGGATTGGACATTTGAGCGTTGTCCTGATTCTGCTCATGGCTGCTGTCGTCGGCGTCTTCCGTATTGATTTGGGGAGGCTGCGCTTCCGGTGGATGGCTGAATTCGTTATCCTGAGGAGTCTGCTGCTCTTCTTCCTGCTGAGGTTTATTGTCCTCTTCAGGCTGCTCCTGCGGCATTTCTTCCGACGGCTGCGCCTGCTGTTCTTCCGCCTTTCTCATGCGGTGGGGCAGGACGAATTCTGCAGCCTTTTCCAAATCCTTAGGCAGTACGTACTTTCTTCCTTCCAGGGCAGCTTCCGCCCTGGCCGCTTCGATGAGGTAAATATCCGCCCGATGGCCTGCCACGTGGGCTTTCAGTGTGTACACCGCAGCCAGCTGAATCATGGCGGCAGATACTTCTACCTTGGAGAGGGCAGCCCTGGCGTCTTTGATTTTTTTCTTCAGTGCATCCGTTTCTTCCTGCCATTTGGCCCGAAAAGCGATGCCGTCCTTTTCAAAGTCCAGCACCCGGCGGATGATTTCCAGTCTGGTATCATCGTCGTAGGAGGGGTCCGCCTGTGCAAAGAGGCCGAACCGGTCCAGTGAGGAGGAAGAAAGGGTGCCGCTTTCCGGATTCATCACCGCAAGCACAGTGAAAGCCGTATCTCGCTGTTCCGACAGCCCGTCCCTTTCCAGACGGTAGCCGCCGGCTTCGCGGATGTTCAGCACCGCAGAAAGGAGGTCGTCCCGAAGGAGGTTCACGTCGTCGATATAAATAATTCCCTTATCCGCTTCGTCAATCAGTCCGGGAAGGAGTTTCTTGTGACCGCTGCGGATAGCCTCTTCTGCATCAATGGAGCCAAAGAGCCGGTCTTCCGTAATGCTGATGGGAATTTCTACCCAGGGCGCATCCACCAGCTCCCGGGCACTCCTGACCAGGGTGGATTTGCCTGTTCCCTTTTCTCCGGAAAGGAGCAGTCCGCCGGCAAAGGGGTTCACCAGGGTAAGGAGGATGGCTTCTTTGGCTTTTTCCATTCCGCAGACAGCGGCAAAAGGAAATAGATTACGCTTCATCGTCAATGACCTTGTCCACTTCGGTCCAGTCCAGTGTCTGTTCTTCGAAGGGACGGCGTCTCATACGATGGGGCAGGGCCAGTCTGGAAGCTTCCCGGATGTCTTCTTTGGTGACTTCTGTATGTCCTGCCACGGCGGCAATGGTTTCAGCGGTCTTAATGAGGGTAATGTCGGCGCGGTGTCCGTCTACGCCAAGGGTAATGGAAATCTTGGCTGCCAGAAGAAGAATATCGTTGGAAGCGGTCACCTGGGGCAGCAGTTTCATGGCCCTTTCGATACGGCGTACTTCCTTTGCCTGTTCGTCCTTCCACTGTTCCAGGAATGGTTCCGGATCCGCTTCATAGGCAAGTCTTCTCTTAATGATTTCAGCTCTCTTTTCCGGGTCCTGTTCGCCCACCACCTTCACGGAAAGGGCAAAGCGGTCCAGAAGCTGGGGACGGATATCCCCTTCTTCCGGGTTCATGGTGCCTACCAGTGAGAAACGGGCGGGGTGGGAGTAGGAAATTCCTTCACGTTCTACGGTGTTGATACCCATGGCGGCGGAGTCCAGAAGCACATCCACCACATGGTCATCCAGCAGGTTGATTTCATCTACGTAGAGGATATTCCTGTTGGCGTCGGCCAGGATGCCGGTTTCAAAGGAGCGCTTCCCTTCACGGATGGCCGCTTCGATATCCAGGGTGCCCACCACGCGGTCTTCCGTGGCGCTTACCGGAAGTTCTACCACCTTCATGGGAAGCATTTCCACCGGCGGCTCCTCGTGGTCATACTTTTCATGGCACTCATCGCACCAGTTAGCCCTGTCATCGGGGTCGCAGTGGAAACGGCAGCCCTTGATGCACTTTCTTGGCGGCAGCAGATCTGCCAGCGCACGAACGGCGGTAGATTTGGCGGTGCCCTTTTCCCCCTGAATGAGCACGCCGCCCAGTTTCGGATTTACAACATTCAGCACCAGTGCCTTTTTCATGGTGTCCTGCCCGATAATGGCAGTAAATGGGAAAGTTCCCTGTCTTTTCATATATCCTCCTTGTGTATTAGAAATAATAGTGAACGAGTGAGCTAGTGGGCTAGTGGGCTGGTGAGCTGATGAGCTGCTTCGCGGCTCGGAGGGTTCAAAGGGTTCAAAGGGTGTGGTATCGCCTGACGGCGATGAGATTTATAATTCCGCTGGCGCGGAACAGACCTCCGCCCTGCGAACAGTTGCAAAGTTTTCTTCATAATGGCGCCCGCAGGGCGCCCACCACAACCTAGGGAAGCACTGATTCATTCGCAGAATCGAATTTCATATGTATTTTTATCCAATCGACCTCATCAGTCTCCTTAAATAGCTCGCTATTCGCGTCGACTCATTCCTTGCATTGAATAAAAATCCAAGAATGAAATCCGATAACGATTTAATCAGCGCTTCCCTCGGCCTGAAAGGACGTCAAACCTAAGAACCCTCGGGGCGAAAGCCCCGTCAATCTTAAGGACCTTTTTCCTCACCAGTTTCCGCCAAAGATGACTCTAAGCTTCTGCCGAGCCTTTCTTCTCCAGATACTTCCGGATGAAGAATTTCTTCATGGCACATTCCGCATCAGACGGCCTTACATGACCGTCCTTATCCAGCCACCTTGAGAAGCAGCCGCCCCCGCAGAGGGGGAAGTATTCACAGTTTCGGCACTTGGCCATAGCCCTTTTTATAAAGGCGCCCACCTCTCTTACCTTGGCCGGATCCCTGCCGGTTTTGACTGTGCCCAGCAGGTATTTTTCCCGTCCCATAAGAGAAGAGCAGGCGTAAATATAACCATGTACATCGATAAAGGCAGCCTCGCCATTCATGGCGTAGCACTGGGGAAATTCGTAGTTTCCCGTGCGGGCAAGCCGCTCCACCCGGTCTTCCTGGGTAAAATGGATATGGCGGCCCGTCACTTTTTCCAGCATATTCATGCGGCGGTACACCGCTTCCAGTGCCTTTTCCATATCCGCCGCCGGCTCGTGAAGACTGCCTCCCCTGCCCTGCTCCCGAAGGATGTCAAAGCCCACCTGATGGACGTTGCCGTAGAAATGGGCCATGTCTGCAATGCCTGGAAGGTCCTTCACCATGTCGTCCGTCACCACGCAGGTAATGCCGGTGCCGATGCCTTCCTGTGCCAGATTCTGGAAGCCCCGGGCCGCCGCTTTGGAGGAAGAGGAGCCGTCTCTGGCGGGCCTTGTCCTGTCCATGACAGCGGGCCTGCCGTCGCAGGAAATGCCGATGCCCACGTTATGGTCATAAAGGAAGCGGCCCATGTCCCTGGTAAGGAGGGAGCCATTGGTCTGGATCTGCATCTGGGCGTCGAAATGGTTTTCCTCCACCAGGTGAACCAGTTTCCTTATGAGGGGAAACCGGAGCAGCGGTTCGCCGCCGGAAAACTGGAGAAGGAACCGCTCGCCCGATGCGCCGGCCATCATCACCGCCTGCACCGCCGTTTCTTCGTCCATATCCACGGCGTCCACATCGGAAGCATAGCAGTAGCGGCAGGCGAAGTTGCATCGGCCTGTAAGGGTAAGCACCAGCATGCGGATAGGGGGCATGTTATTCATCGTCGTCTCCGTCATCTTCCAGTTCCCCTTCCACGGAAAGGTAGAGCTGCTGCAGTTCTCCCTTCATTTCATCGCCTGCATTCCACATCTTGCGCTGGTCTGCTTCCAGAAGGGTTTCCGCCATGTTCTGCAGAGCCCAGGGATTTACTTTCTTCATCCACTGCTGCATCTTCGGGTCCAGGGCATACTTTTTGGCGTACTGTTCATACATCCAGTCGTCCATGACGCCGCTGGTGGCATCCCACTGGAAGCTGATGGACAGCCGGTTTGCCAGGTCCGTGGCTCCCTTGTAGCCGTGTTTCATAAGGCCTTCGATGAATTTCGGGTTCATGGATTCGCTGCGGAAAACCCGTTTCATTTCTTCCTGCACCGTCTTCACGCCCACGGCGGAGCGGTTGGTGCTGTCACCTACATAGGACTGCGGCGTTTTGCCGCTAAGGCTCTTCACCGCCGCAATCATGCCGCCGTGGAAGGCGTTGTAGTCATCGGAGCTTAAAATATTGCTTTCATGGTTTTCTTCATTCTTCACGGTAAGGTCAAGGGAGGACAGCCGTTTCTTGAAGAGCTCCGGCTTGAAGACACCCCGGTTTCCGCCGCCGAATACGTGGCCGCCCCAGCGGACATACACATTGGCCAGGTCGTCCTCGTTCTGCCAGTTCTTGGAATCCAGCACCGTATTCACGCCGGCGCCGTAGGTTCCGGGAGCATCGCCGAAAATGCGGAATGCCGCATTTCTCCAGGCATCGTCTGCATCCACCCCTTCATCTTCCATGAGCTTCGTATCTTCCTTCACATGCTTCCTGATGAAATTGTCTTCGTCCGACTCATCCTGGGAGGCAGCCAGGAGCACCGCCTTATCCATCAGTTCTGCCAGCTGGGGCAGGGTGTCGCGGAAAAGGCCGCTGATACGGCCGGTAACATCGATCCTGGGCCGCTTCAGCTCGGAGAGAGGAATCACTTCCAGGTCCGATACCTTGAGGCTTCCCTTCTGCCATACGGGACGGATGCCCAGCATGTAGAGGAATTCGGCGATGTCCTGGCCGGAGGAACGCATATTGGGGCCGGACCAGAGGACCATACCGATGTTTTCCGGGTACTTGCCCTGGTCGGCAATGAATTTTTCAATCATCTTGTTCCCCAGCTTCACGCCCAGCCGCCAGCCTGTGGGGGACGGCATGGTTCTGGGGTCTACGCCGTAGAAATTGCGTCCTGAAGGAAGAAGGCTCACGCCGCCGGCATTGGGGGAACCGGAGGGTCCCGGTTCCACATACCGTCCGTCCAATGCGTCCAGGGTGTGGTCCATTTCTTCGGTGGTTCTTTCGATGCGCGGATAGATTTCATGAATCACGAAATGGAGAAGTCCTTCCAGTTTCTCCTTCCATTCCCTTTCTCCCTCCGCTTCCGGAAGGGAAAGGGCTTTGGACACCGCCTCTTCTGTGAAGCCGCCGTCCTGCACGGCCTTGATGACAGCCTTGGCTTCCTTTCTGATGCGGCTCATCAGTTCCCCGTAGGTGCACTTCATGTCTTCATCCACTTCAGAGGACCGGCTCTGGATAGTGTCCAGGGTGGTGTGGTATTTTTCAGCCCACAGGTCGTAAATGGAAGGCACCTTGTCGTTGGACAGGCGGAGGAGCTGGAGAATGCCGTCGGTCAAAAGGTCTCCTTCCAGAGGCTGCCCCAGGATGTGAAGGCCCACATGGACCTCGCTGTCCTTCAGTTCTTCAATGTAATTGTGGACACTGCCTACATAGGTATCAAAGTCCTCCCCTTCCTTATAGGAAAGGTCCTGGTCCAGTTTTGCCTTCTTCACCAGGTTCAGGATGGCCCGCTCCATGTCATCGGCGCCGCTTCCTGTTTCCTTCATATGGGCATATTCGTCCAGCGTCTTTTCCAGTTCTTCGATTTCATCATAGGCACCGGCATTGGACACCGGGGCCGGCACGTAGCCGATGAGGCAGCCGGCGGCCCGTCTTTTGGCAATCATGCCTTCGCCGGTGATGGTCATATGGTAGGGATACACATTGGGCAGGTCTCCCAGAGCAATATCCGGATAGCTTTCCTCATCCAGGCCCACGCTCTTTCCCGGCAGCCATTCCAGGTTGCCGTGGGTGCCCATGTGAATGACGGCGTCCGCCTTCCACACATGGCGGAGCCAGTAATAAAAGGCCAGATACTGATGGGTCGGCGCGATATAGGGATCATGGTAGGCCTTGGAGGGGTCCATGCCGTACTGCCGGGAAGGCTGCACAGTGAGGAACATGTTGCCGTCCATGGTGCCGGGTACCAGGATATTTCCTTTTTCGGAAATCATCACGTCCCCCGGCGCCTTCCCCCATTCCCCTTCCATTTTCTTCTGTGCGTTTTCGCCCAGGGTATGGAAGAAATCCACATAATCCTTTGCAGAAAGCTTCTGGCATTCCTCTGCCTGCTTTTCGGTCATCATGGAAATATCATTGGTGGCATGGGAGGTCATGAGCTCTATAAACTTTTCCGTAGTTTCCGGAATAAAATCGATGATATAGCCTTCATCCTTCATGCGTGTCATAAGGCGGATGGCACTTTCCATGGTATCCAGGCCGGAGGCACTGCCAATATTGGAATTCTTGGCGGGATAGTTATGGAAAATGAGGGCGATTTTCTTATCGCTGTTCTTCATCTTATGGAGAGCCGCCCATTTGCCTGCCTTCCCCACCATGCGGGTGATGCGTTCAGGAATGGGCTTGAATTCCACGGTGCCGTCGTCCTTCTTCACCCTGCCTGCAATGGGCACGCCGTGAATGACGCCGTCCAGCTCAGGCATGGCAGCGGCAATGGATGTTTCAATGGCATTGAGACCTTCCCCGTTGTCCCGCCATTCCTTTTCAGAAACCAGAAGGGTATAGGCCGTAAGCAGGGGGACCCCCAGTTTCTTCAGCGTATCAATGCTGGCCTTTCCGCTGCCGGTGAGGGAAAATTTCATGGTGCTCACCAGAGAATCAATAACCGCTTTCCCGTCCTTCATGAAATAGGTGGAAATCACATCGGACAGGGTGGGCATGCCAAGGCTCATGTCCGGAGAACCGTTGGCAAACACCGGAAGCACATGGTATCCCTGTTTTTCCGCTTCCTCTATGAAAGCATTCTGGTAGGACAAATCCCCCCAGATCCATTCTTCTCTGTAAAACAGGAGACCAATAACCGGCTTTCCGTCGCCGGAAAATTTTTGGAGGAAGGAAGAAAGGTCCGTGGTGAAACCGGTGTCACTGTCCCTGTCGTAAATGCCGGCCCAGGTATAGCTCTGGGGCGCCGGCGGCTCTGCCATGGACTTGTCAAAAAGAGAAGACCCATAGAGCCAGAGATTTTTGAAATTTTCCATGCCGCCGTAGAGGCAGTATTCCCGGAAACGTTTCATCATATCATCGGTGAGGGCTCCGCTGTGCTCCGCCGTATCTCCGTCCACCGCATCCACAAAGTAAGGAATATCCGACTTTTCAAGGAAACTGCGGCAATCCTTCCAGAAACGGGATTTCAGCCCGTTCTTCATGAGGTGAATCATCACCAGGGAAGCGCCCTTCATCTTCCTCTCCCAGGACCGGTCCCAGTCACTGGTCCGTTCCAGAAAAACAGGAATACAGAGGTCCGAAATCCTCCCATCCTCCTGCAGTGCATCGCAGGCCTTCTTAATGGCTGCATATCGTCTGTCATGGTTCGTCATGTAAATAATCTTAATATCGTCCATACATACCTCTTTCTTTAGGAATAGTGCTGAATGTCCCTGCTGACGTTATTTTCAGCCTCCTTCCTCAGGAAGGAACTGGTGCCATTTGAGCTGCTCTGCCGCTTGGGTTCAAAGGGTTCAGAGGGTTCAGAGGGTTCAGAGGGTTCAGAGGGGAAGGTATCGCCCTACGGGCGATGAGTTTTATATACCGCTCCGCGGTGGATGCTACGTGCTTACCTTCCTCATCGTCATTCTGGCCGCAGGCGAAGAATCTTGGTACCTGCCGATAGCGACTCCGACCAGCCCACTATACATCCATCTCCTATTCTCTTTCATAATTTCTATGATTTTCATTAATATGCCTTATATATTATACTATTTTTATTATATTTTTAAAGCTGTTTTTCTGATTTATTTAAGAAATCTCTGATTCATTGATAGAATCCAATTTTCCCATACTAAAAAAGCACTGATAAAACCGCATTTTTCGGTTATCAGTGCTTTGATTCATTTCCTATTTCTATTTCAGAATTTTTTCACGGCCTATTTCCTTCAGCCGGGCGTTCCACATTTTTTCATAAAGAAGGGCGGCGCCCCGGAACCCTGAGAGGGGAAGGTCTGAGAAGAATCCTTCATCGTAGGAAGGACGGGCGATGTGGAAGGAGACGAAGGATTTCTTCAGCCTCTCCAGCCTTGTGGTTTCATGGCTGCTGGAAAGGACAAGGCCGCCCTTCCAGTTTTCATAGTCCCTCCGGATATCCTCGTCCTCTGCCGTCACCAGGCGGATGATATCAGCCGCTTGGCAGGTTCTGTCTGTGGGAGAAAGGAGGTGGATGGTGAGTTTAGCAGTATCTATCCATTCGCTTCGAAGGGCTTCTGCGATTCCCATCGCTTCCGAAGGCGGCGCTGCCACCAGCACTTCATCGAACCACAGGGAACCCCAGAGAGATTCCAGACCGTTTCCCTTCCGAAGGATTTCTCGGGCCCTTTCCTTTTCTTTGTCCAGGAAGGAGTCTGCCTTTCCAAAGGACAAAATATCCAGTACCTTTTCTGCCCACTTCCTGCTTCCCTCAAAGCCGTAGGGAAGACCTACGGATGCATAGGGAATGTGGAAGCGCTTTTCCATTTCCCTGGCCGCCGGAAGGCCCAGCTCATCCCGCACCACCAGATTGAAGGCGGCGGAAGGGGCTTTCATGATTTCCTCCCAGCAGCTGCTGCAGCCCGGCGTAGATATGACATTGATGCCGCAGCCATGGAGGATGCGCCGGATTTCCTCTCCGTCCTCCCTGCCCTTCAGGTATACATCGGATAGGCCCAGCACATTGACGGATCCGGGAATGGTCTTTTCTTCCTTCATTTCCTCCACCACCCGAAGGAAAGCGCGGGCAAAGCCTTCCTCAAAGCGGCCCTTCAATCCGCCGCTGTCCATGGTATACACCGGCCAGGGCCCGCCGAAGGCTTCTGCAATGCCCTTCACATCGTCGCCAATGAGGCCGGTGCTGCAGTTGTTCTCAATAAAGACCCGTTCTGCCTGCCCTGCGTCCCGGATACGGGATAGTCCTTTGATGATGTCCTTTTCCGTGCCATATACCATGGACGAAGGCGATGTACCGGTGCAGGTGATGCAGCGGGCGGCCCGGCCATTTTCATCATCCACATATTTCATGGCGTAGAAATAGCACCACAGCGGGCCGTTGATGAGTACAAAGCTTCCCGGTATGGAAGCAAAAAAGGCGGCGGAACCGGTGAGGCCGCAGGTATCATTATGGTGACAGGACGACTCGAATTCACACTTTGACATAGGTCATGCCTCCTTTCCTTCCATGGCGGCAGAGCAGGCGGTATATGGAAGTAAGAAGGGCCATCTCCCCCTCCGTACCTGCCAAAGGCACCATGGGGATAAAGAGCTGCCGGACAGAAGCGCCGTAGATTTCATTGGTGGTGAGGAGAATATCCGCTCCCTCCATGGCCTTCTGCCCCTCTTCTTCACCGTAAACAGGAATGTCTCCCAGTGATGAAATTTCTTTCCTGTTCTCCTCTGCATCCTCCTTTGTGAGGTTGGAGAAAAGCACCACCCCCGCCGGCTTCATATGAAGACTCCTGAGGGAGCAGATGGTGCCGGATGGACGGTACCAGCGCCGTCCCCGGCCGATGGCGATGAAGACCTTCTTTCCCTCCGTCACCGGAAGGAAGGACGCCACACGCTGTTCCACCCTTTCCTTTTCCGACCTGATAACGGTCTCTCCTTTTTCCTTTTCACCAAGGAAATCGGCCAGCAGCCTTATCCAGGTCCATGTATTCTCCAGTCCCAGGGGGTACACAGGGCCCAGAAAGGGAATACCGTAATCCTTTTCCAGCTGCCGGGCCCTTTCTTCCATTCCCTCCGGCTGCCCCGCCGTCCCCAGCAGGACGGAAAGGGAAGCACTAGTCACCTGGCTCCACTTGGAAAAGGGAACGTAGCCGGGAAACTGGAAATCCGCCGTAAGGCTGAAGAGGGAAAGAAGCCGCTTCACTTCCCGGGCATACTGTCCCTCCGGTCCCATCTGGTCCCCCAGAAGAAGGACACTTCCCTTTTTGTGCTCCTGCTTTTTGAAAAACCGGCGGACCATGGCATCCATGGTTTTATAGTAGCCGTCGGAATATTCGCCGCCAAGGAATCCGGAAAAAGCCATGGACAGCACCGGAATGCCATAGGTTTCCTCCACCTCCCTCGCCTCCTCGTCCACATCATCACCGATGACGCCGGCCACGCAGGAAGAAGCAATCACAAGGCACTCCGGGTGGTAGGTTTTCACCGCATAATCAATGCATTCATGAAGCCTTCCAATGCCGCCGAAAATGCTGTCCTTTTCCCGAAGGTTTGAGGAAATCAAAGGTACCGGGTCCCCCTTTTCCGGACAGCCGTCGGCGGAAATGCGGTAATGATTTCCCAAATCCATGGTAGACGCCACGTGGACGCAGCCTGCGGGGCCATGAAATATAACCACGCAGCCCTCACCGTAGGCCACTGCCCGCCACACGCCGGTCATGGTGCAGCTGGCAGGACAGTCCGCCGAAAGAAGCCATTTAGTTTTCAGTGCCATATTGCGCCACCAGATTTTCCAATTCATCAAAACTTATGGGAGTAGGAATGGATTCCGCCTCATTGGTAAGGATGGTTTCCGCCAGCTTCCGGTACACCTCTGCCTGTTGAGAATCGGGCGCATACTGCAGCACCGTCTGCCGATGATTTTCCGCCAGATTCACCGTCCGGTCCCGGGGAATAAAAGCAGCCAGACCGGTGTGGAGCCTTCCGGCAAATTCGGTGAGCAGCTCCTTCTCCCCCGGCACATTGCGGCTGTTCCCGATAATCCCTGCCAGCCGCACCTTTCCTCTGGAAGCAAACCGGGCAATGCCTTTGGCAATATTATTGGCCGCATAAAGGGACATGAGCTCGCCGGAAGAAACGATATAGATTTCCTCTGCATACCCCTCACGGATAGGCATGGCAAAGCCGCCGCACACCACATCCCCCAGCACATCATAGAGCACCACGTCGCTCTCCGGCAGCGCCTTCATCCGATTCAAAAGCTCCAGGGCCACAATGATGCCCCGGCCTGCACAGCCTACCCCCGGCTCCGGTCCCCCTGCTTCCACACAGGTAACGCCATGAAATCCGGTGTGAATGATATCCTCCTTTTGGATATCCCCGGCATCCTTCGTCCGCAGCATATCCAGCACCGTGGATTTGCAGATATGTCCCAGAAGCAGCCTGGTAGAATCATTCTTCGGGTCACAGCCGATCTGGCACACCCGCTTTCCCATGAGACTTAAAGCAGCGGACACATTGGAAGCGGTGGTAGACTTCCCGATACCGCCTTTCCCATAAAAAGCAATTTTCCTCATAAAGCTCCTCCTTCATGAAAAAAGATTTTCCTTGTATATATTATAGCAGGAAATTAGAAATGCATGGGATGTGAGACGGGGAGATTCTTAGGAATCATTAGCAGAGGTCAGACAGTACTTCATAGGTTCAGAGGGTTCAGAAGGTTCAAAGGGTTCAAAGGGTTGTGGTATCGCCCTGCGGGCGATGCTTATAAAGTCAGCGTTACGGGATTTACCTTTGTGTCCCCAATGCTGCATGACAGAGAGCCAGAGCCCCCTTCCTCTGGAAGGGGGTGGCGCCGCAGGATAGCGGCTTTTCGTAAGGGACGCGCTGATTCAGTCGCAGAATCAGTGCGCCCCTCAAAAAGCCGAGGCCCTGAAGGGGCCTGATTTGTCACCAATGCTTTTTAACAAATATTCGGACCTATCATCAGGGCTTCGCCCAGCTCCTTTCTGGGGAAGGAGCCTGCGTCACGTTCTTACCATACTGCCAGTCTGCTGCCCCCCAAAAATCAAAAACCCCCGCTGCGAAAACAGCGGGGGTATTCCTTATTTCAGTATATCTCTGGCAATAGCAAAGGCGGAAAGTGTTTTGGCGTCGTAGATTTTCCCTTTCCGAATCATATCCCATACCTTTTCCAGAGAAATGGGAAGAACATCAAGGAATTCTCCTTCGTCCAGATGCTGGGCGGTGTGGATGAGGCCGGTGGCCAAGTAGAGGTGGATGGTTTCGTTGCAAAAGCCCGGCGTGGTGTATACGTATCCAAGTTTTTTCAATGTGCCCCGATAGCCGGTCTCTTCTTCCAGCTCCCTGGCAGCGCATGCATCCGGTGTTTCTCCGGGATCCATTTTCCCCGCCGGAATTTCAAGGAGTGCCGCCCCCACCGGATAGCGGTACTGTTTCACAAAAAGCACCTTTCCATCATCGGTGACGGGAATGATGGCAGCGGCACCGCAGTGAAGAACTACTTCCCGCACCGCTTTTCTGCCTGCCAGTTCCACCTGGTCCTTAAACAGATGGACGATCTGTCCGTCGTAGATTTCCTCGCGGCTTATCACTTTTTCTTTTTCTACGCTCATAGGTACCTCCCTCATGGGAAAAGCGGCGGATGCTCTCCGCCGCTGGAATGATACAGATATTTATTTCCCTGTGCTTCCCACGCCGCCGGTCCGAAGGCCCCTGGCTGCATCACCGTCGGCCTTCAGGTATTTCATAAAAATGCCCTGGGCCACCCGGTCGCCCTTGGAAATATGGAAGGGCTGGGAATTGGTATTATACACCGCCACCATAATGTGGCCTTCGTTGTCCTCATTATTATAGTAGTCAGAGTCGATAATACCGGTGCTGTTTATCAGAATGAGGCCGTGCTTGATGGCCATGCTGGAACGGATGTAGATGGCCAGGTATTCGTCCTCCCCCATATAGGCCTTAAGGCCTGTGGGAATGAGGTTGACTTGGCCCGGCAGGATATCCATATCCCTTCCGCTTTCTATGTCGTAGCCTGCGCTGGAAGCGGTTTTCCTTACGGGAAGACGGATGCCTTCCTTTTCCCAGGCAGAAACGACTTCAAATCCCCGGCTTCTCATTTGTTCTTCTTTTCCAGAAGGAGAGCTTTGCGGGACAGGTTGATGCGGCCCTTGTCGTCGATTTCAGTGACCTTCACCATGATTTCATCGCCCACATGGACAATGTCTTCCGGTTTTTCCACCCGCTGGAGTGCCAGCTGGGATACATGGACAAGACCTTCCTTGCCCGGCAGGATTTCCACAAATGCGCCGAACTTCATGAGGCGGGTCACGCGGCCCAGATAAGTTTCGCCTGCTTTGACTTCATGGGTAAGACCTTCCACCATCTTCTTAGCCTGCTGTGCTGCAGCTTCGTCGGTGGAGGAAATATACACATGTCCGTCTTCTTCCACATCCAGTTTGGCTCCCGTTTCATCCTGGATCTTGTTGATGGTCTTGCCGCCGGCACCGATAACATCACGGATTTTTTCCACCGGAATGGTGATAGCAATAATCTTCGGTGCATAGGGAGACAGATGGTCTGCAGGCTTGTCGATGCATGCTGCAATCTTGCCCAGGATAAAGAGACGGCCTTCATGGGCCTGCTTCAGAGCTGCCAGCAGAATGTCACGGGACAGTCCGTGAACCTTGATATCCATCTGGATAGCGGTGACGCCTTTCGCGGTACCGGCTACCTTGAAGTCCATATCGCCCAGCGCATCTTCCATGCCCTGGATATCGGAAAGGATGCTGAACTTGCCGCCGTTTTCGATGAGGCCCATGGCAATGCCTGCTACCGGTGCCTTAATAGGTACACCTGCATTCATAAGGGACATGGTGCTTCCGCAGACAGAAGCCTGAGAAGAAGAACCGTTGGATTCGAGAATTTCGGAAACCACGCGGATGGCATAAGGGAACTCTTCCACCGACGGAATCACCGGACGAAGAGCCCTTTCAGCCAGGGCGCCATGACCGATTTCACGGCGTCCCGGACCTCTGGAACCCTTGGTTTCGCCTACGCAGTAGGACGGGAAATTATACTGATGGATGTACCGTTTTTCCGTAATCGGAGTGAGGTCATCGATAATCTGGGTTTCAGACATGGGAGCCAGGGTGGTTACAGAAAGAGCCTGGGTCTGGCCGCGGGTGAAAAGAGCGCTGCCGTGAACCCTGGGGAGCAGTCCCACTTCGCAGGTAATGGGGCGGATTTCCGTGAGCTTTCTGCCATCCGGACGGATGCCTTCATTGGAAATAGAATCACGCACAATCTGCTTGGTCAGATGATCAAGGCTTTCAGCCACGTCGGCGCCGTTTTCCGGATAAATATCGGCAAAATGTTCCTTGGCTGCCTTCTTTACAGCGTCAATATTTCCATCTCTTCTCAGCTTGTCGGCATCGAAAATAGCCTTCTTCAGGTCTTCGGTGGCAAAAGCAGCCACTGCGTCGTCGATTTCCTTCGGAACTTCCGGGAACACCAGGGTGCGCTTCGGTTTGCCCACTTCTTCAATAATCTTCTTCTGGAAACGGCACAGTTCCTTAATGGTTTCATGGCCGAACATGATGGCATCCAGCACTTCTTCCTCCGGTGCTTCGTTGGCGCCGCCTTCGACCATCATGATAGCTTCTTCAGAACCGGCAACCGTAATGTTCATGGAAGACTGTGCCAGCTGTTCCTGGGTGGGGTTCACCACATACTTGCCGTCTACCCTGCCAATGCGGACGCCGGCAATGGGGCCGTCCCAGGGAATATCGGAAATGCCGATGGAAGCGGATGCCCCCAGCATGCCGCAGAGCTCCGGCGCATTGTCGTAATCCACAGACAGCACCGTAGCCACCACATGCACATCATTGCGGCAGCGTTTATCAAAAAGCGGACGAATCGGACGGTCAATCAGACGGGCATTCAGAATGGCGGAATTTCCCGGACGGCCTTCACGGCGCAGGAATCCCCCAGGCATCTTGCCTACGGCATACATCTTTTCTTCATAATCAACGGTCAAAGGGAAGAAATCTGTTCCCTCCCGCGGTTCCTTGCTGGCAGTGGTAGCCACCAGCACCACCGTATCACCGTATCTTACCAGTACGGCACCATTCGCCTGTTTCGCCATTTTGCCGGTCTCAATAATAAGCGGACGACCGGCCAGGTCCATCTGAAATGTCTTGAACATTCCTTTTCCTCCTGTAATCAATAAATCCTTTTTCACGTATTTTCTTATTATACAGGATACCTATTATAAAGTGAATAGGAATGTTTCACATCAGATGAAAAAGTCCATCATGGCCGGCAGATACGAAAAAGCAGGAGTACCGCCGTCGGCCCTTCTCCTGCTTGACTTTAATATAAAATTTCTTTTACGTGAGTCTGAAAGGGGTACATATTGGGGTAAAAATATTGCCTGATGGATATGCCTGGTGCCGACTGCTTTCTCAGAATCCCAAATTCCATATCCAATCATATTTGATAATCATAATCTTCCAAAGAGTATCCCCTTCTTTGTGATAAACATGCACTACTAAATCCCCTTTTTTCAAATCTAAGTGGTATCCACCATTATAGAAAAGCGGCTCTTTATAATCGTATTTATTTAGAGCAGCATAACGTTCAAAAAACTCAAGGCCTTCCGCAGATGAAGTATGAGGTGCAAATTTTTCTCCTTTAAGAAATTTGCTGACTATCCTCTGCTTTATTACATAGGAATTTTTCTCTTCTGATTCAATGCTGGGCAATGATTTGTAAACATATACCATTTCTGCAACATTATCTTGAACAAAAGCTCTATCCAAATAAGCCCGTCCAAAATATATGACAACAGATAAAAAGAGGATTCCTAAAACTGTAATGGCGGAAATCAGACTTTCCTTTTTCATAAAGCCTCCTTAAACGTCGTTTGGAAAATTTGAACCTCTATTTCTGCTTCCTTACCATCTGTTTTTTCAGAACCCCAAATTCCATATCCAATCATATTTGGTAATTCCTATATTCCAGGCATTAGTTTCTTTGATATGGTAAACAAACAAATCCCAATCGCCTTTTTTAAACTCCATCCTGCATTCATTTTGATAGCTATTACGTTTTAATTCCGTCCAGCCATTTATTTTTGCATATTCTCTCATTTGCTCAGCCCCCTCCAGTGCTGATGTTTTTTTGTAAATCATTTTTCCTCTTAAAAACTTACTTACAAAGCGTTCATTTATAACATATGATTTCTCTTCATCGTCTCCAAGAGAGGGAAGCGATTCAAATATAGTTACCATTTCAGCAACATTATCTTGGACAACCGTTTCCCTTAAATATGTCTTCCCCATATAAATAATTGCAACAAGTACAATGAATGTAATGCAAAATACTATGGAAATCAGACTCTCTTTTTTCATAAGGTCTCCTTATATCAATAGGAAAATTTGAACCTCTATTTCTGCTTCCTTACCATCGATTTGTATTGACAATCCCGCTTAGCATAAAGAAAAAGATTGAAATATATCCCAATGTTTCCGAGCCAAAAAGAAAACATGCCGCTCCAAAAAGTATTCCTATCATTCCAAAAACAGAACTTGGCCCCATGTACTTTTTCATATCCTATCCACACTTCCATGAAATAATACGCACAATGGAAATGTTCACCGTTCGTTAAAATACTACTATATTTCCTCAGCGAGTGTGACAACATATCTGTAATTTTCCGGCGTACCGTAAATAAATTCATCCGGTGACTTGTCTAAAGGGTATAAAAACACAATTGATAAACTAATGTTATCCTTATAAAAATGGAACCCAAATTGACTCTTCCCCTCTGTATAAAATGTCCTGTCACCTGCATTTATCCCCCTTTTCCATCCATCAGCCAGAAACGCCTTCTCATAGTAGGATAAGACATCTTTCCCTTGAGCAGTCATTTGATAAGAGCATGACGCAATGGCTCTGTACGGTGTTCTTGTTGAAATTGGCATAGTCTCTTTCAACGTCATGCTGCTGTCATAAGCATGGATATTGGGAATATGATTATATACATCATTACGTAATGGCTCAGCCAAATGATTGATAAAAGACTGCCCCGCCGACGCGGCCGCATAGAAAAGCACAAAGAATACGGAGATTCTGACTATTATTTTGGCAATCTTTTGAAATCCATCCATGGTGACTGCAACTCCATTCTATCAATAATTTCATAAGCTAGGGAAGCGCTGATTAAATCGTTATCGGATTTCATTCTTGTATTTTTATTCAATGCAAGGAATAAGTCGACGCGAATAGCGAGCTATTTAAGGAGACTCATGACGTATGACGTAGCATTGGATAAAAATACATATGAAATTCGATTCTGCGAATGAATCAGTGCTTCCCTAAGCCCCGTTCATGTTCTCAAAGTCTCCGTATTCTCATTTTGCTCGTTCTAATTGCAATATACACTCATTTTCCTTCAATTAAAACCGGCGATTAAAAAAGGAACCGACACCAACTCCAGTCAAGGCAAGAGCTATTTGTTCCACATCCCAGATACCATCGCAGCTGATTTTACCAGACCTGCTTCGCCTCCCCGCTGCGTTGTAGTAAACTTTTTTCCTAAAAAAATGCCAAAAGAAACCAAATTCAATGCTTTTTTGCTGATACATACAGCCATCATACTCATAGGTAACAAAGTATCTATAGAAGCCCCAGAATACCAGTGACTGCCATGCCTTTTGCGTTTCCACTACCTGAAATATAATTTTCTCCGCATGATATCTAACAATCTGTCTGTAGGCTAACAGATAGACGCCTATGCCGATTAATAACAATCGAGAAATAAAAAAATAAAAATCCATGCATACCGCCCCCTGCCGCCAAATGATAATGCTTTATACAGACCTGTCAAAAGCATGAAAAGAATCTTCACATATTATATGTCTCCTTATCTTCATAGGGACTCATCAATAGGTCTCCATTACGCATGACAATAATATGATTCAAGGATACCACACCGACTTTTCCTTCTTTAATTTCAAAGTAACCTTTCATTCCATCATTTTTCCTGAAATATATTCTCCCATCCTTCATTTTGACTGCACGTAAATTCCGCGCACCACTTTTTTTCAAAGAATGGTATATTGTATTGATTTGAAATTCCGATAAACCTGCATTCGCTGAAAGTAGCTCATAATCTTTCTGCGCGATTGCCCTATCACGACGTTCCATAATTTCTATTTGTTTCTCTGCTATATCAATCTGCCTTGACTCCCAAATTTTTACACAAACAAGGCAAAATACGATAATGATACATCCAGTCAGTGTAACCAATTCATATATCATAACTTCCCCTATAGCACATAAATTTAATCGCCATACCTGAAATATCAGTCCCTGGCCTTATACACATGATTCCAACTCTATAATCCCGATATGACCGGTATAAAAAGGTCCTCATCTTCCAGTGCTTTTTTCAACTCGTCTATACGGATTTTCGTATCTGAAGCATCTTTGCCTTCTTGTATTTCCGAATTATATTTTTTCTCCCAATAATCCAGCCAATAATTTAGATAACGAAGTGCTACTAAACGCTGCGCTTCTCCTGTACCAATCAGCCCTAAAAGCACTTTCTTATCATTATCTGAGAATTCTTCCCATCCCTTCAAGTAAGTAAACTTATCACCATAAACTTCATCTTCCCATCTATATCCCTTAATAGAAATAATTTCTTCAGCCTTACCTTTATATATAGGCAGACAGTAAATATGGTCCTCTTTTTCATCAATGACAATAAAGCCTGATGCCCCATAAGAATATAGGCGATTATCTATCTCTACAGATGAAAATGCACTACGGTCTAAAGCGAATGCATATTTTACATCTTGCAAAATGAATAAAGGATCACCACCATCAAGCTGAAACCTGCCGTCATGGGAAACCTGCCTGACTGTTTGTCTTCCTTTGGGGTATACAGGTGCGTTATATTCATAAAATGCAAATAGAATAACACATAGAACCCAAAACGCCCCTAATAGATAAAAGTACCCTTTTCTTTTCTTCATTCTACATCATACTCCATTCTAATAAACCGGAAATAAGGAGCCATGAGCAGGCAAATAGTTTATTCACATACTATGTTCTTTACCAAATATAATAGCAGAATATTTTCTTTTTTATATATTCTAAAGGTTATTATCTATCATAAGTCTAACGCATTATTACAATCATATTGCTTGTGCCTGAAATCTTATCATTAGGGCTTGTGAGAAATCACCATCTATTTATCCATGCCCATATAGCAAGAAAATAAGTCCTCATAGCTTCTTTACATCAGGTTTAAATAGATTTTCATTATCAAATGCCTTTTGCAGTTCAGAATACGACCTTAGTTCTGCTTTGGTTGATTCCCCTTTTTGTAAATGGATAAAGTAATTCTTCTTATCAAAGCCTAACAGCATTCTTAAGTAATTTAAAGTTTTCTGCCTTTGCGGTTCTCCTTTCTCTACTAAACTGCAAAGCTCATGGCGATCGATATCAGAAAAGACTTTGAAACTTTCAACCTCTATGTACTTATCTCCATAATATTTATTTAGACACTGGTGGCAATTCTGATGGCCCTTTAAAGACCATATTGGCCAATCATCGCCTTTTTCAATCACATATCTAAAAATGTCACCATTGTCGCAGATTATTGTGAACCCGGCAGCGCCGTATACATAAATTTTTCCAACCTGAGGTGATGATTTATACGCAAAAACACAATTATCTAATGAAACCACGTTTTTGACATCCTGAAGACAGAAAAGCGGATCTCCGCCATCCAACTGATATCGGCCGTCTGCAGAAACCAGCTTTACAGTATCTCTCCCTGGCATATATTCCGGCATAATCATATATTCATAAATAAAGAATAATATAATAACAGACAAGAACGCAAAGGCATAGTATTTTTTCTTCATTCTACATCATACTCCATTCTAACAAACCGGAAATAAGGAGCCATGAGCGGGCCAAATAGTTTATTCACATACTATGTTCTTTACCAAATATAATAGCAAAATACTTTCTTTTTTCATATATTCTAAAGGCTATTATCTATCATAAGTCTAATACATTATTACAATTATAATTGCAAAATTGGCAACGTTAGTTCCATTTTATCCTATTCCCATTTTCAATTTTCTCTTATATAATAAACATAGATGAGAGTTTGGGCAAGGTCCGGGGAGTGGCCACGAAAAAATACCCGGTTCCTGGTCCGGCTGCAAGCCAT
>ENA-ORCP01000303-ORCP01000303.1-human-gut-metagenome-genome-assembly--contig:-NODE-303-length-43582-cov-7.665234_pt1 | contig 43582 bp, 38 predicted proteins | sample MGYA00242990_ERZ507991 | MGnify/ENA primary metagenome ERZ507991 (study PRJEB26167, sample SAMN06115496) | human gut metagenome | host: Homo sapiens | place: China:Henan | collected 2015-05-07 | study... | reverse complement strand
GTCCCTTTGCGTAAGCAGTCTTGACAAAATCATGACCGGTCACCTCCAGCATGCTGGCACGGGTAATGCGGGCAATAGATGCCGCATAGCGCACACCCAGGGCCGCAGACGGAAGCACATAGCCGATCGGACTCTTTACGCCGGATACCGGAAAAATGTCAAAACGCAGTCCTACATAAATCTGAAGAATGATTGCTACCCAGAACGATGGGGCAGAAATTCCCAGGGCGGAAAGACTCATGAGAATCCTATCCAGCGGACGGTCATGATAAACAGCCGCCAGAATGCCGGTAGTCAGCCCCACGATCAGCGCCACGATGTACGCTGCGGTAGCCATGATGACCGTGTAATGGAATGCCTGCAGGATCAGGGTAATAACCGGTTTTTTCTGAAAATAACTGGTTCCCATGTCTCCGTGCAGAAGATCTTTCAGCCAGTTGAAATACTGGACCGGAAGCGGGGTGTCGAGTCCCATCTGTGCCTTCACCTGAGCGATCTTGTCTGCATCCGCAAACTCACCCAGCATTGCCGCTACCGGGTCACCCGGGATCACATTCAGGATAAAAAATGTGATCAGGGAGATTGAAAAAATAATGCCGACAGCCAGGGCCGCCCGCTTTATGATATATCGGATCAAGCGATCTCCTCCTTTGTTTTTAAGTGATTGAAACAGAAAAGGGAGTCCGGCATGCCGGACTCCCACGCGCCGGAGCGCTTTTTGATTTCACTTACTGATTCTGTGCTGCGGTATCTACATCCACATTCCAGAAATGATAGATCAGGTTGCCCACCGCAGTGCTTTTCCCCACGCCGCCCTTCTGGTTGGCAACGGCAATGACCTTTGTTTTTGCCATTTGGGTTTCCTCCTTAAATAGATTTAGCCGCCTGCGGCGAAGCAGACGGCTATGTACTGGGAACACACACTCCCATTGGTAACAGTTATTGCATTTTACCAAATACAAAAAATCAGTAATGAATTGCCTTTGCGGTTTTGGCAGTTTCTTTACCGGATGGTTCCGTTTTTGAACATCATCATCATTTCGTTGGTCAGGCTGGCTTCGTCTGGCTGCAGCTGGATATCCTCCCGCTTTATCCAAGCAGCGTACTTTAGCTCGCCTTTGTCCATGGTGATACTGGGGTCGCCGTCCAGATCGCAGTAGTAACCGATGAGCAGATCGCCCGCGATTCCCCAGGGCTGAGTCTTGTAGTAGGTGATATTCTTCACCCGTACACCGGCTTCCTCCATCACTTCCCGGGCGACGGTTTCTTCTGCAGTCTCTCCGATCTCCGTAAAACCGGCGATCAGGGCATTGTGGTTAAACCCTGTCCGGTACTTCGTCAGAAGGATGGAATCCCCGTTTTTCACACCTACGATCACAGCTGGCATGATTCTGGGGTAGGCGGTATATCCGCAGGTGCATTTCATCGCCCGTTCCTTGGTGGAGTGGGTCATAGCCCGACCGCAGCGGCCGCAGAAATGGGTGTCCCGATACCAGTCCGACAGGTGTTTTCCCGTAAAGATGGCGTAGAGGATTTCCCTGGGAAGGCTGGATGCGCCCCGCAGTGTCCGCACATCCGTAAACGCACACCCTTCTGGGATGCCATTTTCCTCTCTGATCAGGAAAAACCGGTCATCGTCCAGAGAAAACAGGTAGGTAAACGCACAATCCTCTGGGAAATCCTTCACCCGAAGAAGTTCCGTGCTTTCCCCAACCTTCATCAGCAGTCTGCCTCCATCAAAAAAGAGGACAAAGTCCTCCCTCTTAGGCACGGCCAGCGGGTCATATTGGTTATTTAACTTATGGGGCGCAATATCCTGAATCATTGCAATTCTCCTTTGTATCAGAAATGACCGTCAAAAATACACATTTCCTGATCTTAAGTATAGCAGAATCCCGAACGGTGCGCAATCTCTTTGACTATCCATATCCTCATATCCTACATTGGGAATGGTCTGCGACCAATGTGGGATACTAACGAAGAGGTGATTACTATGGCAAAGAAAGGTATGACCCATCCCGATGTGGCTCGTGGACCACGAAATGATGTCCCCTTTCCCCGAGATTCAAGGCAAGGCCAAAAGCGGCAAGGAAAAAGCTAATCCTATCATTTCTGGAACAACCGGTGCAAATCAGAAGGTATGGCACGAAAAGCCTATCACCAAGGCTCATGGAATCATTGACACAGACTTGGCAAGGGATAATTTGGAGAATGAAATTCCTTTCGCGGATTTGACGGACCTATAATTCCCTTCCAGCCACTTACAAAATGCAGTACACAAAAAAATGTGCCCTGCTCAGGCAAGAATTTTTTAGTAAATAGAATCATCTTAATGGGCTTCCCCCGATTAGTGCATGGAGAAAGGACTATATTACATAATCCTGCGTTTAGTGTATCTGCGTTTGACAGGAAGCCCCAGGGAGTAACCCTGATTGTATGATATTTTTTCAAATAAATGTTATCTGGCGGAATTTTTGTTTAACCAAAAATTCTATGTTCACTTAAATATTAATGTTGATATTTTAAATAAATATGTTTATAATTGAATTTACAAGTAACCTAAAGAGAAAAACAAGAATTGTCGATGTTTGCCGTGGCATAAGCTAAAGTAATTTCAGAATGTCTAGGTATATCGCTTCACAATCTAAAATACAGCATAGCCATCGTCGTCATTATTTCAAGGAGGTAGGCAAATGGCAGGTAAATTTGAGCGCAAATTATTCTCCCAACTTAATCCGGATGACCCATTCTTTGATTCTTTGAAAGCAGACTATCCCGGCTCCGCAAAAAGCACGGGTTTCATCAACTGGTTTCATAAGAAAGCCGTTGAAGGAAAACGAGCCCTAGTCTTTGAGGATGAACAAGGCATTGGCGCTTTTATCAATCTTAAACCCGGAGAAGATGAGGAAATAAGGCTCTCGAATGGAAGCACTCTGCCGAAGTTAAAACGTCTAAAGATCACTACCATCAAGATTGACGAACGCTATCAACATCAGCGAATTGGTGAAGGTGCTATTGGTCTTACTCTCTGGTATTGGAGGGACCTCAATGACAAAGAGATTTATGTGACGGTTTTTGAAAAGCATACTACCCTGATCTACCTACTTATAAAATTCGGTTTTAAATGTATGGGAATCAATCTCAATGGAGAAAAAGTTTTTACCAAGAACCGGGATAGTCTTGATTTCTCTGATCCATTTAAAGCATTTCCTTTCATAAACGGTAGTTTTGACCATGCAGGCTGCCTAGCAATCGAGGATACTTATCACGATACCATGTTTGCCTATTCTGAATTGGCCAACACGCTGCAGGAGCATATCGATATGAAGGTTGCAAACGGTCTAATGAAAGTATATCTTGGATCTCCTTTCAACATTTCGTTTAAACCTGGAGACCCAATTTTAATCTATCGAAAATACACAGGCAGTACAGGAAAGCCTGGATACAAATCATGTATCACCTCGTTTTGCGTAGTAACACGAATTATTCAAGTAAAATCTGCAGGAAGATCATTAATCTCATATGAAGAATATCGGAAAATCATTGGAAACAAGTCTGTTTTCGATGATAACAAATTACAAATCAAATACAATTCATTAGCAAATTTGACCCTAATTGAAATGCTTTACTTGGGATATTTCGGTGCCGGTAATAATGTTAATTGGGTGTGGCTAAAAAATCATGATTGTTGGCCAGGTACTCATCCGATAAATTTTCGTTATTCCAAGGATAAATTCTGCAAAATTCTCCAGGAGGGCAAAGTTAATGTCGAGAATGTTATTATCGATTAAGCCAGAATATGTAGAAAAAATACTCGCAGGAAGTAAGAAATATGAATTTCGCAAATTTCGATGCCGTGTAGATGTCGACACAATAATAATTTACTCCACATCTCCTATTAAGCAGGTTGTAGCAGAAGTTGAGATGTTAGAAGTTGTCGAGGGGGATGTTGCCGAGGTTTGGCAAAAAACAAAAAACATGGCAGGTATAACCAAGGCAGCCTATTCATCATATTATCGTGGGCGAGAAATTGCTACTGCATACAAACTTGGCAATGTAAAAGTATATGATCAACCGAGAGAGCTTTCCAACTACGGTCTTAACTATGTTCCCCAGTCCTTTGCTTATTTGGACTGATAGATAGTATGCCGCAAGAAATTATGTAGTATTTTGATTTCATAGATTATCCCTCGATCCTTTCATTCGAAAATATATTCTAACACGCTCGTGCTATAAAGGGGCGATAACATGCGAATTGATGAGCAACTAAAGATGATATGTATAAAATCAAACCTTTCCTTATCTGAATTAGGTCGAAGACTTAATAAGTCGCCACAAGCATTCAGTCAAAAGGTTAAGCGTGGCAATTTTACCGTAGAGGAACTACAAAATATAGCATTAGTCACAGGTTGCAAATTAAAATGTGAATTCGTCTTCCCAGACGGATCGTATGTCTCAATTGATTAAGGAGGACACACATGATTGAGTATATAGAAGGCGATATTTTTGATAGTCCAGCTCAAGTTATCGTGAACACGGTGAATACAGTTGGCGTTATGGGGAAAGGTTTGGCCCTGTCTTTCAAGCAAAGATACCCTGACATGTTTAAGAAATATCAAATAGCTTGCGAGAAGAACCAGTTTTCAATTGGAAAGCTTATGCTTTTTTATGAACCAGACCACTGGCTATTACTTTTTCCTACAAAAGAAAACTGGAGAAATCCCTCTAAGATTGAGTATATTGAAAAAGGGCTCATGAAGTTTGTAAATACCTATGCTGAAAAAAACATTACCTCGATAGCATTTCCTCGTTTGGGTTGTGGAAACGGGGAACTATCATGGGATGAAGTTCGCCCAATTATGGAGAAGTATTTAAAACCATTGCCTATCGATGTATATATTTATTTAGGGAAAACGAATGATGGGACCCCGGAACACAAGGAAATAAAAAAAACATCCGCTTGGCTTCATCAAAATGCCAAAGATATGTCTTTTAATGGCATTAAAGATGAGATAATTCTTGCTTCGTCAATGTTGCCTTATGAACTGAAAGAAGGAGCAAAAGTGTATGATGTGACATATGATTTCGGGATCTGCTTTGCAGATCGTGAAACTAAGGAAGTCTTTCAATTAACCGAAAATGAGTTTTTTGAAATATGGGATGACATACGCAGAAGAAGTGTATTCATTAGAGAAGATGTCAATCCCGCCAAAATAATGATTTATGATTTGCTTTTTTCACTTGGCTATCTGTCTAAAATTCGAATCTTAGACAATAAAACAAACACAATGAAAGATGGATATCAAATAAATGAAGGTTCTGGACGCATCTACGCACTAAAGGGGACTTGATTTATGAATTACACAGAGATAATTAGGGATAATTGTTTTAATCATAGTCCGGTAACATGGTGGCCACGATATGCTTTCCATTATACTGACATTACCAATGCAGTTAGTATATTAAATACTAGTATGTTATTTAGCAGAGCTAAAGCGGAAGCAATGGGCGTTATGAGAAACGATAACGCCAGTCGTCAAGTAATCGATATGACGAAGACAGAGGCGATTTCATGTGTTCGTTTTTACTTTCGACCTCTAACACCAACGCAGTACTATAATGAGGGATTTAAACACCCTCAATTACGGTATTGTGATGACCAAAACGCCAATACGCCCGTACCTATCTTTTTCTTGTTTGACTTGGAAAAACTACTATCTAAACCTGGAGTAAAGTTCTCAGATCAGAGGCAAGCAGGAAATGGTTCAACGTTAAAGTCTGGTGCTGATAGTTTTGCAACATTGAACTTTGACAATGTATACAGTAATAATCTAGAGAACATTGTAGATACAAAATCATTTCGTCATGCCGAAATTCTTCATCCCAACTCTATGTGCATAGATGACTGCCTTGAAACAATCTTATGTAGAAATAGCATTGAGCGTATCTCCTTGTTAAATATGTTAAAAGGGATTAACTCATTCGCTTTTCAGAAATACCAGGGAATCATCAAGGTAGGTAAAAGGGATGTATTTGAAAAAAACGGCTTGTTTGTTACCGACTGCACTTATGGTGGCAATACTGTTGGCATTACATTTTCAGATCCTTATGCGCGAAAGAATTATACAGCAAGCATGAAGAGAAAAAATGGTGTCGATGAGTTAAATCTCATAACCGTGAAGTTGGTCTTAGATTGGTTTAATTCCCGCAATCATTTGTACCATACCGAACTAGAAACCATGATCGATTATGAAAAAACTCCTGGACTTGTTTACCGAAGTGTCCCACAAGTGCAAAGTTCAAAATTTCTTCGTATTCAGCTTTTTCTTGAAGAAAAACTAATGTGCTTTGTAGAGTACCCGATCGCAGATTCTGAGTTGATTAAATAAAATACTCGTTCTGGAAACCAACACTCACAGGGTATCACCCAATAAAGCAAAGTTGACATTTATAAACTGTCAACTATTTCATCAGTTGACAGTTTATAATATTAATCAAAATCACATATTGAATTTAGTATACTCATTAGTTCTAAAGTCATCGTCCATTCCGAGGTCCATGAAGAATATCTTTTCCCACCAACCAAAGCTGGCCAAGGGGATTTTTCACAATCACCTGACAAAGCGGCAGCTTCCGGAGGTTGGTTTGTTCAATCCCCTCCTCCAGGTTGCTGCTGGGATCGGGTTCATCCGCAATGTGCCCCCACGCCTCCGAAATCGGCAGCGGTTCGGCTCCACCGCCCCGGACAACAGCGAGCCGATAGGGTAGAGCCAAGAAAATCTGTAAACCGGAATAAATGAGGTGGTAGAGAAATGTTTACATTGTATAAGCCCAGTGTTGAAGACTTATGGTTTAGGGCGCAAATGATGGGCAACGAGCAGACAATGGCTTATAATCATGCCTACGGCGGCACCATTCCATTCCCAAAAGAGCATTGGGCGGATTGGTATGACAGATGGCTGGCAGATCATGATGATAAACGTTTTTACAGGTATGTCAAGGTAGATGATATGTTTGTTGGCGAGGTGGCATATCACTTTGAGGAAGAGAGACAGATAACGCTTGCGAGTGTAATAATGGATGCCCCATATCGCAGAAAAGGCTATGGCAGCAAAGCACTGATGCTTTTGTGTCAGGCTGCAAAAGAGGCGAACATACACGAGCTGTATGATGATATCGCCATAGATAATCCTTCTGTTGCATTATTTCTCAAATGCGGTTTTTCCGTAATCCTGCAAACCAAGGAATATATATTGTTAAAAAAGGAATTGTAGGCTCTGTAGATTTCGATTTGCTGAGCCTGTTCGCTACGGAACAGGACAAACGGTTTTCACTTCCACCGCTTTATCCACCGACCCGGGCAACAAAAGGCTGATAGGGGGCACCCTAGGAAAGCTTCCGGAAGGGGAACTTATGGAGCCCCCACCACTGATTTAGGCCCAGTCGGAAAAATTCTTCTAAAGCGGCATTGATGAGTTCCAGCTGCCGTTCTGTCACGGTTATCTGATAAACGGCTTGTCTTTCTTGGCATGGTATGTTCTCCAATTATTACACATTTTTACACAAACTCTTCTTGACATTTTACACAATAGTGTGTATAATAGTGAATGAAAGGGGGAGAGAGATTGAATCCCAGGGCAAAGACAATCAAAGAACTGGAATCCCTTGGATATGTTTTCCGCCGCCATGGCGCAAACCATGACATCTACCGGAATCCAGAGACGAGAGTTTCTATTTCTGTCAAGCGGCACGATTTCGATGAAAACGATGCCCGCTACATCCTCAAGGAGGCCAAGCAGAACTGGAAGTAATCCGGTTCTGCGGGCACTCCCGCCTCTCTCCCTCTTTCAACCCTCTAAATGGAATTGACTAAAAGGAGTGAAAAATATGGTTTATATCTACACCGCCACCATCCACGAAGAAGATGGAACTTTCTACGCCGCTGTGCCGGATATTCCTGGTTGTATCACCACCGGCCATAGCCTGTCCGATGCCATTGACCAAATTACCGATGCTCTCGCAGCGTGTCTTTGCACCATGGAGGATGAAGATGATCCTATCGCTCCGGCCTCTGACCAGTGCGACATCCCTCATGAGCCTACAGATGTATGCACTCTGGTAAGAGTTGATACAATTGCGTATCGCTCCCTGACAGATACTAGAGCCGTTAGAAAAAATGTCTCTATCCCTGCGTGGATGGCAACCAGAGCAGATAAGCTTGGAATCAACTGCTCCAAGGTGTTGCAGGATGCCCTTCGTCAGCAGCTTGCCTAACAGTCCTTATTTTACCCCCGGGGTTCCCGGGGGCTTTTTCATTCCTCACCCTCGTCAAATTCGGAAGCGTACTCCTGCGGGGTGATGATTTCCAAACTATCCCTGGGTACCTTCAGCGCATCCGCCATATAGAAATTGAATACTATTATACTGGAAAAAAGAGCGTTCTGGCATATTCCTTGGAGGATTCTGACGAAACCGCAGAGGATTTTGAAGCCAAGGGGAGTTCGTATAAGCTCCCCTCGGCTCCACCGGCCCAGACAACAGCGAGCCGATAGGGTGGGCCGAAAAGCGGGGAATCGAACCCATCAAATCAGCGCACCTGTGGCAAAACGAAAAACATATCCCAATGTCATGCGATTTTTTTACTTTGTTTTCGCAGAATCCTATTTACTTTTCGTTTTTTAAAGTGTAAACTCTAAATGAGCAAATTCACAAAATTGGCTATTTTTCAGATTTGCTCATTTAGAGAACTATAAAAAAGCTTAAGCGTAGAAGCGAATTTGTAAAATAAAAAGCAATACAATGCAGCTTCTTTATGCAACAGACTATGTCATGCGTCCAATAGTGTATGCAACTTATGCAAAAAAAGAAAGAAGGATAGAGTATGGGCCTGGGCGATATTTTTAAAGCAACAAAAAACAAAGCGCTTGAAAACCGTGTGGCCGAGTTGGAAAGCATGTTGTCTCCGGAGCAGACTGAATTGGATTCTTTACGGCAGTCGATTTCCATGGCTAAGGAACAACTTTCTACTTTAAAAAATGATATTGGCGTTCTCGAAAAAGAGAAGGCAACAGTTGACTCTGAAATCAAGACTGCAAAGGAAAAACTGATTGAGACAAACGATGAAGTACTCATGCAGTCCTTTGCACTGTACACGCCACAGTTTCAATTTACTACTTCTGAGAAATACAAGGAAGAACTAGATATAATCCGTAAAAAAGAAAAGGAGATGATTCGAGATGGCTCTGCTGCTACTGGAAATATGAACTGGACTGTGAATGGAAGTTCAACGCAGGGCAAAAAAATGGTTAAAGATATGCAAAAGCTTCTAGTCCGAGCCTTTAATAGTGAATGTGATGACTGTGTTGATCACGTTAGGTTCAATAATATTGATACAATGACAAAACGAATTCGGACATCCTGTGATGCTATCTCGAAGCTTGGTACGGTTATGTCTATTTCAATAAGCTCGACATACCTTAACCTAAAGATAAAAGAGCTTCGTCTTGCATTTGAATACCAGCAAAAGAAGCAGGAAGAAAAAGAGCGCCTTCGTCAGCTTCGGGCTGAGGAACGTGAACGTGTAAAATTAGAAAAAGAAATAGAGGAAACCAGGAAAAAATTGGAGAAGGAAAAGAAACACTACTCCAATGCTCTTGAAAAACTGTCTGCGCAACTGGCTGTAGCCACAGAGCAAGAACTGCCTGCCCTCAAAGAGAAAAAGGCAGAACTGGAGTCTCAGCTTGGCGAGATTGCTCACTCCATTGAGCAAGTTGATTATCGTGCGGCAAATCAAAAGGCGGGATATGTTTATGTAATTTCCAACATCGGAGCTTTTGGCGAAGGAATTTACAAAATCGGCATGACCCGCCGATTGGAGCCTATGGATCGCATTGATGAACTGGGAGATGCGTCCGTTCCATTTGACTTTGATGTCCATGCTCTGATTTTTTCGGAAGATGCTCCTGCTCTAGAGGCTGCATTACATCGCGCATTTGATGCCAGAAAAGTCAATATGGTCAATACGAGACGCGAATTCTTCCGTGTATCTTTGGATGAAATCAAGAAAGTTGTATACGAAAACTTTGATAAGACAGTTGAATTTGTAGATATTCCTCCAGCAGAACAATATCGCGAGTCTCTGATATTAAGTAAAACAGCGAATATTAAGAGATGAAGAGAGGCTATGCAGATGTGAAAGCAGGTCGCAATAATTTCTTTGGCCTGGATTTTTTTAGCAAGTCGAAATTAACATTGGAGGAATAGTCCAGCTCAGGAGGTGTGCTGCCATGAAATGTCCTTGTTGCAATGCCGAAATGGAAAGAGGAGAGCTGCGGAGCCGAGGAGGCGTGTTCTTTTTGCCGGAGGGGGAGACCCTGCCAAAGCTGTATACGCGCAGGCTGATGGAAAAGCATCGCGCAGTGTACTTGCCGCCATATATGCTTGAGGTGGTAGCAGAGTATCCAACGGCTTATCTTTGCCGAGCCTGCTCGAAAATTGTGATAGACTATTCGTAAATCTGCCTTAGTGTTAAAAAGGGAGCTGCCTCAAACCCATATGGGTCAAATTGAGGCAGCTTTTTGCGTTGCAAGCAGAAAAATAACGCCGGATTTTATTTTTCTATTGCACCTTGGCTCAGAATTTGGTATACTTTTTTTCAAATGATAAGAAGGGGTGAATGACCTATGAAACGCTCTGGGGGGCGGCTTTGGGGTCGTGTGATCGTGGTGCTGGCGGTGCTTGCGCTGCTGGTTCCGGCGGGGTTTACGGCGGTTCAGATGGGGGTGTTCTCGGATGAGCCGCCTATGGAGATCACGCCCATGTATCCGGATGCGCCCACACTGCGAGTGGCTTCAGACTATGATTTCTGCCCCAATGCCTATTTCAATAAGAATGGGGAGCTGGCCGGGCTGTACATCGAGATCATTACAGAGGCGGCCAACCGGCTGGAACGGAACGTGGTCTTTGAGACCGGCACCTGGATGGAAAGCCGGGGACGGCTGGAAAACCATGAGGCGGATGTGCTGCTGGGCCTGGAGATCTTCTCCAACATGGAGGGCACACTGCGGACCATCCCCATGTGCTCGGATGAGCTGCGGATCTACGGCCGGGATGCCGTGGACAGCGCAGGTGCTCTGGCGGGAAAGCGGGTGGCCCTGATGGTCCGCTCCGTCATTGCCGCTACCTATGATTTGCAGTGCGAGTATGTGGAATATTACACCAATACGGACATTTTGCAGGCGGTGGAAAACGGTGAGGCGGACTATGCCATCTGCCATGGGGCCGTGGCCTCGAAGATCATCGAGAAAAACGGCTTTGACCTGCAGCCCAGCCTGGCCATTGCCAAGAGCTTTCCGGCCTTGGCAGTGGACGAGGCCCAGCCGGAGCTCTGGGCGGAGCTCAATGGGGTTTTGCAGGAGATGTCCCGGGACGGCACCATCGGCCGCCTGCAAAACAAATGGATCACCGAATTCACAAAGAATCGTTCTTTTTCCTATGTGTTCCGGAACAACCAGGGCTTCTACGTCACGTTCCTGTTGGCCGTGATCATCGTGTCCTGCGTCTGCGCCGTGTTTATGGTCCTGGACCGGGAGCGGTCGGAATACATCGGCTCTCTGCTGGACTACCAGCGGCAGCTGAAGCGCTCCAACGAGGAGGCCATGCGGGCCGACAAGGCCAAGAGCGTCTTCCTGTCCCACATGAGCCATGATATCCGGACACCGATGAATGGCATCATGGGCATGGTGGACAAGATCCGCAAAAACAAGGAGAAGCCCGAGGTGGTGGCGGAGTGCCTGGACAAGATCGATGTGGCGTCCGGCCACCTGCTGTCCCTGCTGAATGACATTCTGGATATGAGCGCCCTGGAGCAGGGAAAGGTGGAGCTGGAGCGCAAGCCCTTCGACCTGTGCAGGGAGCTGGAGGACCTGCGGCTCATCGTAGAGGAGCAGGGCCGGGAGAAAAATGTGCGCTTTACGGTCAATGCCGAAAAGATCGAGCACACCATGCTTCTGGGCAGCCCGCTGCACCTGCGCCGCATCCTGCTGAACCTCATCAGCAACGCCATGAAATACAACCGGGAGGATGGCACCGTGGAGCTGCTGGTGGAGGAAACGGGCAGCGCCGGGAAAACTGCCGACTTCCTCTTTGAGGTCCGGGATACGGGCATCGGCATGAGCCAGGAATTTCTGGAGCAGCACCTGTTCCAGCCCTTTGCCCAGGAGAATGACAATGTGCGCACGGTCTACCAGGGGGCCGGACTGGGTATGTCCATTGTGGCGTCCCTGGTGCAGGCTATGGGCGGAACCATCCGGACCAGGAGCAAGCCCGGCGAGGGAACGATCTTCACCCTGGAGCTGTCCTTCGCCATTGCACCGGAGCCTGTCCGGAAGCCGGAGGAGCTGCCTGCGGGAGACATCCGGGGAATGCGTGTGCTGGTGGTTGAGGACAATGCCCTGAATCTGGAGATCATGCAGTGCCTGCTGGAGGATGCAGGGGCCATTGTGACCGTTGCCCGGGACGGCGCCGCTGCGGTGGAGGCCGTCCGCAGCAGCCCGGAGGGAGGCTTTGATGCCATCCTGATGGATATCATGATGCCGGTCATGGACGGCCTGGAGGCATCCCGGCAGATCCGTGCCCTTCCCAGGCTGGATGTAGCCAATGTGCCGATCATTGCCATGACGGCCAATGCCTTTGAGGAGGACCGCAAAAAATCCGCCGAGGCCGGCATGAACGATCACCTGACAAAGCCCCTGCAGCCAAGGCTCCTGATGGATACCCTGGCGAAATACCGGAAGCGGCCATGAAGAAAGGAACAGACCCATGTCTATTGTGACCTTTTACTGCGGTGATCCGAAAAATGCGCCCAAAACCACCCAGGGGGCGCACCTGGGCGGCAACGCGATCCTGCTGTGGCAGGGGAAGCTTCTGCTGGAGCGCCGGGTGGATGCCGATGTATGGGGCCTTCCCGGCGGCGGGGCCAAGAAGCAGGAGACTGCCCGGCAGGCCGTTTCCCGGGAAATCTATGAGGAGCTGGGGCTGCGCATTCCGGGAAAGGACTTCCGGAAGCTGGCAGTCTACGGTGACCCCGGGCGCATTGCCGCCTATCGGGACGGCAGCGTCTGGCGGATGGTCATCGTGCTCTATGGCTATGTGTTTTCGGAAAAGCCGGAGCTGCGCATCAGCCGGGAGGCCCGGGAGCTGCGTTTTTTCACCCGGGAAGAGGCGGCGGGGCTTCCTCTGGCCGTGACCCACAGGGACATTATCGGAGACTGGTTTTTGAATATGACCGAAGATCGGTGGCCGGAAGCGGGTTATTAACCGTATATTCTGGTGAAAATATACAGAAATTCAAAATACCCTTGTATATTCCGGAAAACTGTGATAGAATGTAGACTGACGGCGCAGTATCCTAGTCAGAGAGACCGTTTTCCAGGAAGGGCCTAAAAATCCTTTGAAGGGCACATCGGTGAAGTCCCTGGTGTCTGCTTTTTACGCCCAGTTTAGGGTGGATGCTGGGGGTTAAGGATTCCGGGCGCGCTCCAATGGCATGGGGCATACGACCCGTTTTCCGTGGAGACCCGGTCTTGTGCGACGACGAAGAGAACCTCTCGGAGGCCCGCTCGCGTACGAACCGGGATTAGAACCTGCAAGGCAGTGCACAGAATCGTGTTGCTGCGTGCAGCGTAGCCTGCCTTGAGTGAATATGTGGGGAAAGAAGACCAGGCGGCCGTCCGTTGTGGCCACAACGGATGCCGACATCGCTTCTGGAAACCATGTTTGCAAAAGAGGCTAAGACTACGGTTTTCTCTGCTGTGGAAATCACCTAGGCTGTCGTAACTGGGCAGGCAGGGGATTGCGGTACGGACTAAGTGGCAATCGGGTATATATGCTTGGCAACACATATGCGGCGGGATGAAACGGAAACGACCCGGGCGGCAACGCCGGGTTCCCGCCGGGGAAAACAAACCCGACCTAAGCCGTAAGATTTATCCTGCCTGCTGCCGTCATTTTTCACTTGTTTCAAATTGTTAGGAGAATTTTTGTGTCAAAGAACGATCCGGACAGTAATAAACGTCAGCAGCGGGCCGCTGCCCGCTGGGCACTGACGATTTTTTTGGTAACCATTGCGGTTTCCGCCTCCATTAGTTTTACTTCCAATGAGGTGATGGCCCGCAGCTCCATGGCAGTGGCATTTCTGATTCTGCTGGTCATTGTGGCTGTGGGCATTCTTTTCGATATCATCGGTGTGGCGGTGACCTCTGCCGATGAGAAGCCTTTTCACTCTATGGCCTCCCGCCGGGTTCCCGGCGCGAAGGAGGCCATCCGTCTGCTGCGCAGCGCGGGGAAGGTGAGCTCCATTTGCAATGATGTGGTGGGCGATATCTGCGGCGTTGTCTCCGGCGCGGCCTCGGCCACCATTGCGGCCCGGGCGCTGACCTATGTGGACTTTTCCTGGCCCCAGGCGGTGAGCCTGGGAATGTCTGCCCTGGTCGCCGGACTGACGGTGGGCGGCAAGGCCGTAGGCAAGACCGTGGCCATCCGTTCCTGCACGGAGATCGTGTTTACAGTCGGCAAGTTTCTTGCCGCGCTGGACGGCTGCAAGGCTTGGGTGAGAAGAAAGATAAAAAAGAAAAAAGGATGATCAAATCGTGGGAATTTTGCAGGATGTGCATTGCCGGGAAGATCTGTTGAAGCTCTCAGAGCCTCAAAAAGCCTGCCTTTGCCGGGAGATCCGGGAATTTCTGATAGAGAGTGTCTCCAAAACCGGCGGCCACCTGGCGGGGAACCTGGGCGTTGTCGAGCTTTCCGTAGCCATCGAGACCGTTTATGATACCCGGGTGGACCGGCTGGTCTTTGACGTGGGCCACCAGTCCTATGTCCACAAGCTTTTGACGGGGCGGCAGGAGACGTTTGCTTCGCTGCGCCAGTTCGGCGGAATATCCGGCTTTCCCAAGCCGGAGGAGAGCGAGGCCGATGCCTTCGTGGCGGGCCATGCCTCCAGCTCCGTGTCCATTGCCCTGGGCATGGCCCGGGCCAGAACCCTTCTGGGGCAGAATTACGATGTGGTAGCCCTGGTCGGCGACGGCGCGGCCACCGGCGGCATGATCTATGAGGCGCTGAACGATCTGGCCGTCAGCAAGGAGCCCATGGTGGTGATCCTTAATGACAACGAGATGTCCATCAGCCGCAGCAGCGGCGGCCTGTCCCGGCACCTGTCCCGGGTGCGCAGCAGCCAGAACTATCTCCACGCCAAGCGCTACTACCGCACGATTCTAAAGAAAATCCCCGGCGGCGATGCGGTCTACAAGGCCTCCAGCCGCCTGAAAAACCGGCTGAAGCAGATCATCATGCCGGGCAATATGTTTGAGAACATGGGCATTACCTACCTTGGCCCTGCGGATGGCCACGACCTGCCGGGCATTACGGCCCTGCTGGCTGCCGCCAAGGAAATGCGCGAGCCGGTGCTGGTCCATGTGATCACCAGGAAGGGCTGCGGCTATCCCCCTGCCCAGGAAGACCCGACCAGGTTCCACGGCATTGGAAAGTTCGATCCTGCCACCGGCAAGAGCCTGGGGGAGAAGACCGCCAGCTTTTCCGATTCCTTCGGCCAGACCATGGTGGATCTGGCGGCCCAGGACAGGCGGGTCTGCGCCATTACGGCGGCCATGTCCGCCGGTACGGGCCTGACGACCTTTGCCCACCGGTTCCCGGAGCGGACCTTTGATGTGGGCATTGCGGAGGAGCACGCCATTTCCATGGCAGGCGGCCTTGCCAAGCAGGGCATGATCCCTGTTGCGGCCATTTATTCCACCTTCTTGCAGCGGTCCTACGACCAGATCATGCAGGATATCTGCCTGATGCACCTGCATGTGGTGCTGGCCATAGACCGGGCGGGCCTGGTAGGGGACGACGGCCCTACCCACCACGGCGTGTTTGACGTGGGCTTTCTGCGGCAGATGCCGGGGATGCTTATTCTCGCCCCGGCAAGCCTGGCAGAGCAGCAAAAAATGCTGCGCTGGGCCATTGAAGAATATGACGGCCCCGTGGCTGTCCGCTATCCCAGAGGCGGGCAGGGGAGCTATACCGGCTCCGACTGGGAGCCGGGAAAGGGGCTGTGCTGCCATCGGGCGGGCACGGATGTGGCCCTGGTGACCTATGGCACCCTGGTGAACAATGTGCTGGATGCGGCAGAGCTTCTGGAGCACTCCGGTATCCACGCCTGTGTGCTGCGGCTGCCGGAGCTGCGGGAGCTGCCTGCCGGAGAAATCCTGGCCCGGTGTTCCGGCCCTGTTGTGATCGTGGAGGAGGCCTGCACCGGCAGCGGCATCCGGGAGGCTTTGGCCTGGAATATCGCCGCCCTGGAGCCGGACCGTCGGGTCTATGGCATTGACCTGGGGCCGGATTTTGTGCCCCACGGCGCTGCGGACAGGCTCTATGCCCTGCGGGGGCTGGACAGCGCCGCCATTGCGGAATATGTAAGAAGGGTGATCCCAGATGAAGATTAAAAAACGGCTGGATGTGCTTCTGACGGAGCGCAAGCTTGCGGAAAACCGCACCAAGGCCCAGGCAATCATTATGAGCGGCATTGTCTATGTGGACGGCCAGAAGGCGGACAAGCCCGGCGTTTCCTATGAGGAGACGGTGGATATCGAGGTCCGGGGGGCGGCCTGCCCCTATGTGAGCCGGGGCGGCCTGAAGCTGGAAAAGGCCCTGCGGGACTTTGGCGTGAAGCCGGAAGGCTATGTGTGCAGCGACTCGGGAGCCTCCACCGGCGGCTTTACGGACTGCCTGCTCCAGCAGGGGGCGAAGAAGGTCTTTGCCATTGACGTGGGCTATGGCCAGCTGGACTGGAAGATCCGCTCCGACCCCCGCGTGGTGGTCATGGAGAAGACCAATATCCGCTATGTGACCCCGGAGCAGCTGGGAGAGCCTCTGGATCTGTCCGTGGTGGATGTGAGCTTTATTTCTCTGAAGATCGTCCTGCCCGCTATCCAGAAGCTCCTGAAGCCTACGGGCCAGGTGCTCTGCCTCATCAAGCCCCAGTTCGAGGCAGGACGGGATAAGGTGGGCAAGAAGGGCGTTGTCAGAGAGAAGAGCACCCACAAGGAGGTGCTGGATGATTTCGTGGCCCTGGCGGACAGCCTTGGCTTCAAGATCCTGGGCCTGACCTTCTCCCCGGTGAAGGGGCCGGAGGGCAATATCGAATTTCTGGGGCACCTGAGCCTGGACGAGGTCGTGGGCATTCGCCCGGACACCGCCCTGGTGGTAGAGCAGGCCCATACCGCTCTGGACAAAGGAGCGGACCTATGAAAAATGTGATCCTGACCCCCAATCCCTATCGGGACCGGAATTTTGCTACGGTCAGAAGCGCCATGCAGATCTTAAAGGATGCGGGCCTGCGGGTCAGCCTTTGCCTGCCCTTTGAGGTGGACCGGGGCTATGAGCTGCCCAAGGATCTGCGGTTTTCCCGGCTGGACCGGGAGCTTCCCAATGCGGATGCCATCGTGTGCTTCGGCGGCGACGGGACCATTCTGCATACGGCCAAGGCGGCTACCCGCCGGGGAATTCCCATTCTGGGCGTCAATATCGGCACCATGGGCTTCCTTGCAGAGCTGGAGAGCAGCGAGATCGGCGAGCTGAGCAAGCTCGCCACGGGGAACTATAAGCTAGACCCCAGAATGATGCTGGACGTGACAGTTCAGCGGGATCGGGATATCATTTTTCACGACATTTGCTTAAATGACGTGTGCATTACCAAGGGGGCCGTGGCCCGGATCGTCTATCTCAGCGTGGAGTGCGACGGTATCCAGGCGCTCAGCTGCGGGGGAGACGGCGTCATTGTGTCTACCCCCAGCGGCTCTACGGCCTACAGTCTTTCGGCAGGCGGCCCCATCGTGGAGCCGGATGCCCGGAATATGCTCATCACCCCCATCTGCGCACATGATATGGCCAGCCGGTGCATCGTTACGTCCGATCGGCGGGTGATCACCGTCCGCATGACCCAGAACGCCCGCCGGAACGCCTTTGTCTCGGTAGACGGGGGAAAATCGGTGCGCCTGAACATGGGCGATACCGTGACCATTCGCCGCTCCAGGCTGGACACCAAGCTGCTCAAGCTGAACGACCGGAGCTTTTACGATGTGGTCAATGCAAAATTTCAAGGGAAATAGGAGGCATGCATATGAAAGCACAGAGACAGGCAAAGATCGTTGAGATCATTTCCAATGCCAATGTAGAGACCCAGGAGCAGCTGCTGCAGGCGCTGACGGATCAGGGCTTCAGCAGCACCCAGGCGACCATTTCCCGGGATATCAAGGAGCTGCGCATTGTCAAGGAGCTGACGAGCCTGGGGACCTATCGCTACTGTGTGCCGGAAAAGGACGCGCCCCCTGCGCTTTCCGACCGGCTGAACAACATTTTCCGGGAGTGCGTCATCAGTGTTGACTATGCGGAGAATCTGGTGGTAATCCATACTCTGCCAGGTATGGCCAATGCCGCCGCCTCTGCACTGGATGCCATGCGCAGCGGCGCGGTTCTGGGCACCCTGGCAGGGGATGACACCGTGGTGATCGTCATGCGGGAGGGCCATGCAGCCGCCGCTTTTTCCGGAGAGATTAAGGCTGTTATTCGAAAATGAGGAGCGTGTAAGCTTTGCTGAGCCTTTTGCACATTGAGAACATCGCGGTCATTGAGCAGGCGGATATTTCCTTCGACAAGGGCTTTAATGTCCTCACCGGTGAGACCGGCGCGGGCAAATCCATTGTCATCGACGCCATTTCCGCCATCCTGGGCCAGCGGGCTTACCGGGATATGATCCGGACCGGAACCAGCAAGGCCTCCGTCCGGGCGGTCTTCACAAAAGTGCCGAATTTTCCGTGGTTCGAGGAAAACGGCGTGGAATATGACGAGGAGACCGTGATCCAGCGGGATATCTTCCTGGACGGTAAAAACGTCTGCCGGGTGAACGGCACTCTTGTGACCGTGGCGATCCTGCACAAGCTGGGCATTCAGCTCATCAATATCCACGGGCAGCACGATTCCGCGTCTCTTTTTGATGGGGAGAACCATCTGCGCTTTTTGGATGCCTTTGCGGATAACGGAGGGCTTCTGGCCGACTACCGGGAGAAATTCGCAGCCGTTTCCGAGCTGCGCCGCCAGATCGACCGGATGACCATGGACGAGGGCGAAAAGCTGCGCCGCATGGAAACTCTGAAATACCAAATCGCCGAGATTGAAAAGGCGGACCTGAAAAGCGGGGAGGACGAGGTTTTGGAGCAGCGCCGGAAGCTGCTGCAAAATTCCGAGAAGCTCTCCCAGGGCCTGGAGGAGGCCTCCGAGGCCCTGCTGGGCGGAGACGACAGCGACGGCGCTGCGGCGCTGCTTGCCCAGGCGGCCTATGCCCTGTCCCGCATCGCCCGGTATTCCGATGACTATACCGGCTTCCAGGAGCGGCTGACGGACCTGAAATACCAGGTCCAGGACATTGCCGACGAGGTCCGGGATTCCCTGGATGAGCTGAGCTATTCTGCCGATGAGCTGGAGACCATCGAGGCCCGGCTGGACATCATCCACCGCCTTCGCCGGAAATACGGCGCGGACTGCGATGAGATCCTTGCCTATCTGGACAAGGCCCAGAAGGAACTGGACGAGATCGAGTTTGCGGACGACCGGGTGGAGCAGCTGAAAAAGAAGCTTGCAAAGCAGGAAAAACAGGCCTGGGATGCAGCCCTGGCCCTGCGGAAGAACCGGCAGGAGCAGGGGGCCGTCATGGCGGAGAAGATCCTTTCCGAGCTGAGCCAGCTGGATATGCCCCGGGTGCAGTTCCAGTGCCGCTTCCGGGAGACGGAGTTGACGTCCGAGGGCGCCGATGCGGTGGCCTTCTACCTGTCCGCCAATGCGGGCGAGGATCTAAAGCCTCTGAGCAAGGTGGCCTCCGGCGGCGAGCTGGCGAGAATTATGCTCTCTATGAAAAATGTCCTGGCGGAAAAGGACGCAGTGGACACCCTGATCTTTGACGAGGTGGATACCGGCGTTTCCGGCCGGGCGGCCCAGCGCATTGCGGAGAAGCTCAAGTCCCTGGCAAAGCACAAGCAGGTGCTCTGCGTGACCCATCTGCCCCAGCTGGCGGCACTGGCGGACACCCATATGCTTATCGCCAAGTCGGAGCATGACGGCAGGACCTATACCACCGTCACCCCCCTGGACCGGAAGGGCAGGGCCATGGAGCTGGCGAGGATCATCGGCGGCGCCCACATTACGGAAACGACCCTGAAAAGTGCCGAAGAAATGCTGTCCGCCGGAGAATAAATGGGCTATTTTGCTGCTTGACATTTGAAAAATGTTCTGCTAGAATACGTTACAACGCAGTGATGGGAACAAGTACGCAGAGCTCCCTTCTTTCAGAGAGCCGCCGGAGGGTGCAAGGCGGCAGAAGTCTTTGCGGAAAATACCTCCCGGAGCGGCCTTCCCGAACGCATAGTAGGGGAGGACGGGTGCGCCCGATACAGCGTCGCCGCCTGCGGGGCGGCTTGAGGGAGATGGCCGTAAGGCATCTCCAAACTGAGGTGGTACCGCGCTTACAAGGCGTCCTCTGTCTGGTTTTCAGGCAGAGGGCGCTTTTTTACTTCTCTGCCGCAGGGAAGAAACAAAACAGGAAAGGAATATGATTCGATGAAAGTTTATGACGAGCTGGTTGCCCGGGGGCTCATCGCCCAGGTGACCAATGAGGAAGAGATCCGGGAGATGGTAGACAACGGCAAGGCCACCTTCTACATTGGCTTTGACCCCACGGCCGACTCTCTGCACGTTGGCCACTTCATGGCCCTGTGCCTGATGAAGCGGCTGCAGATGGCGGGCAACAAGCCCATTGCCCTGATCGGCGGCGGCACGGCCATGATCGGTGACCCCTCCGGCCGGACCGATATGCGCTCCATGATGACCAAGGAGACCATCGACCACAACTGCGCCTGCTTCAAGAAGCAGATGGAGCGGTTCATCGAGTTCGGTGAGGGCAAGGCCCAGATGGTCAACAATGCGGACTGGCTGCTGAACCTGAACTACATCGACTTTATCCGGGACATCGGCGCCTGCTTCTCCGTGAACAATATGCTGCGGGCCGAGTGCTTCAAGCAGCGCATGGAAAAGGGCCTGAGCTTCCTGGAGTTCAACTACATGCCCATGCAGTCCTACGACTTCTATTATCTGTTCCAGCACTACGGCTGCAACATGCAGTTCGGCGGCAACGACCAGTGGAGCAATATGCTGGGCGGCACCGAGCTGATCCGCCGGAAGCTGGGCAAGGATGCCCACGCCATGACCATCACCCTGCTGCTCAATTCCGAGGGCAAGAAGATGGGCAAGACCGCCAAGGGCGCGGTGTGGCTCGACCCCAACAAGACCAGCCCCTACGAGTTCTACCAGTACTGGCGGAATGTGGACGATGCGGATGTGATGAAGTGCATCCGGATGCTGACCTTCCTGCCTCTGGAGCAGATCAACGAGATGGATTCCTGGAAGGATGCCAAGCTCAACGAGGCCAAGGAAATTCTGGCCTTCGAGCTGACCAAGCTTGTCCATGGCGAGGAGGAGGCTCAGAAGGCCCAGAATGCGGCCAAGGCCCTGTTCGTCGGCGGCGGAGACGATGCCAATATCCCCACCACCGAGATCACCGAGGACCAGCTGACGGAGGGCAAAATCGGCCTGCTGAGCCTGATGGTAGCCTGCAAGCTGGCCACCTCCAACGGCGATGCCCGGAAGAACGTGGCAGGCGGCGGCGTTTCCGTCAACGATGAGAAGATCACCGATGTGAAATTCGAGGTCACCAGGGAGATGCTCAAGGAGGGCGTGAAGCTCCGCAAGGGCAAGAAGGTCTTCCACAAGGCAATTTTGAAGTGAGGTTTCAGGGGCTGTTAGAAAAGTATGTCGCTGCGAACCAGTGACCGACGTCACTACTCCGCGCTAAGAGCCGGCTTCGCCGGTTGCGCTATGTACGTGACTGCGGTCACAGTGGTGTGGCAGCCCCCCGGTTGAATGGTAACAGACTGGTTTTACTACCAAGATGTTTGAAAATCCGGGGGATTGTGCCCGAAGGAAATACCCTTGGGGTACCACACCAGCGTGCGCGCTGGTTCGCAATGACAGAGCGTTTTCTAACAGCCCCCCGTTTCTCTACAGCAGTTCCCGGAGTCTTGCCAGGGTTTCCGGGCGGATGCTGCCCACCGGCAGGCGGCATTGGCCGCAGTCATAGCCAAGCAGGGCCATGGCTGCCTTCACCGGGGCAGGGTTTACCTCCCGGAACAGGGCCTCGATCAGCGGCAGGAGCCCCAGCTGGATGTCAGAGGCGGTGTCGAAATCCCCGTCCAGTGCTGCCCAGACCATGGCCCGGGTTCGCTCCGGCTCCACATTGGAAACCACGGAGATGACCCCCAGAGCCCCCAGCGCCATGGCGGGCACGGCCAGATCGTCATTGCCGCACCAGACGAAGAAGTCCCGGGGGCACTCCCGGCGGATTCCGGCGATTTTCCGAATGTCCGGAGAGGCCTCCTTGACGCCAATTACATTGGGCAGGGCGGAGAGCGCCTTGTAGACGGATACCGGAATGTCCAGCCCTGTGCGTCCGGGCACGTTGTAGAGCACCACCGGGATGTGTACCGCCTGGGCAATGGCTTCATAGTGCCGGTAGAGCCCATCCTCCGTTGCCTTGTTGTAGTAGGGGCTGACCACCAGCAGCCCATCCGCCCCGCAGCCCTCCGCCGCCTGGCTGAGCGCTACGGCATGGGCGGTGTCATTGGAGCCGGTCCCGGCGAGAAAGGCCATGTTCTCCGGAATGGCCTCCCGGGAAACCCTGAAAAGCTCTGTTTTTTCGCCATCGGACAGAGTCGCAGATTCGCCGGTGGTTCCGCAGATCACGAGCCCATCGATTCCCGCCTGTTCCTGGCGGCGAATCAGCTGCCGCAGCATGGGGGTATTGAGTGTTTCGCCCAAAAACGGTGTGACCAGAGCGGTGCACACCCCTGTGAAGATCGGTTTTTTCATAGAATCCCTCCCGTGCAGTCTATGCCCGGGAGCTGCCTTTTGCCTGTTGCAAAACGGCGGGAAATGGGTTATACTATATAAAGAGATTTTTTGCAATATTTCGGAGGAAATACCATTGAAGACCCATGATTTTTATTATGATCTGCCGGAAGAGCTGATTGCCCAGACCCCTCTGGAGCAGCGCGACGCTTCCCGGCTGATGACTCTGGACCGGGTGACCGGGGAGGTGGCCCATAAGCATTTTTACGACATTATCGATTCCTTAAATCCCGGTGACTGCCTGGTGATGAACGATTCCCGGGTGCTGCCCGCCCGGCTCCTGGGCCACCGGCCCACCGGCGGTGCGGTGGAGGTTCTGCTGCTGCGGGACCTGGGGAATAAGTGCTGGGAGTGCCTGTGCAAGCCCGGCAAGAAGATGCAGCCGGGGAACGAGGTTTCCTTCGGCAACGGTGAGCTCACCGCCACGGTGAAGGAGGTCCGGGAGGACGGCAACCGGGTAGTGGAATTCCACTATGAGGGCATTTTCCTGGAGGTGCTGGAGCGGCTGGGCAAGATGCCCCTGCCGCCCTATATCAAGGAGGAGCTGCAGGACCAGGAGCGCTATCAGACCGTCTATTCCCGGGAGCTGGGCTCTGCCGCCGCCCCCACGGCGGGGCTGCACTTCACCCAGGAGCTGCTGGAGAAGATCCGCGCCAAGGGTGTGAAGACCGCCTTCGTCACCCTCCATGTGGGCCTGGGCACCTTCCGCCCCGTGAAGGCCGAGGAGGTGCTGGAGCACCACATGCACAGCGAGCTGTGCATGATGAATGAGCAGACCGCCCGCATTCTCAATGAGACCAAGGCCAGCGGCGGCCGCATTGTCTGCGTGGGCACCACCTCCTGCCGGACGCTGGAATCCCTGGTAAATGACGACGGCACCTTCGAAGCCAAGTCCCGGTGGACGGATATCTTCATCTACCCGGGCTACCAATTCAAGGCTATGGATGCCCTCATCACCAATTTCCACCTGCCGGAAAGCACTCTGGTGATGCTGGTCTCCGCCTTCGCCGGAAGAGAGCACGTGCTGAACGCCTACCGCATCGCCGTGGAAAACCGGTATCGGTTCTTCAGCTTTGGGGATGCCATGTATATTGGAGACACAAAGGAAAGAGGTAATCTATGTTTGAACTGCTGAAAACCGAGGGGAAGGCCCGGCGGGGTGTGTTTACCTGCGCCCACGGCACGGTGCAGACCCCGGTGTTTATGAACGTTGGCACCCAGGGCGCCATTAAGGGCGCCCTCAGTGCGGAGGACCTGAAAAATATCGGCTGCCAGGTGGAGCTGAGCAATACCTACCATCTGCATCTGCGGCCCACGGATACGGTGGTGCGGCAGATGGGCGGCCTGCACAAATTCATGACCTGGGACGGCCCCATCCTGACGGACTCCGGCGGATTCCAGGTGTTCAGTCTGGCCTCCCTGCGGAAGATCAAGGAGGAGGGCGTGTATTTCGCCTCCCATATCGACGGCCACAAGATCTTCATGGGGCCGGAGGAGAGCATGCAGATCCAGTCCAATCTGGGCAGCGACATCTGCATGGCCTTTGACGAGTGCATCGAAAATCCCTCTCCCCGGGACTACGTCCAGAAGAGCGTGGATCGGACTTACCGCTGGCTTGTCCGCTGTAAGGCGGAAAACGCCCGGCTCAACAGCCTGCCGGATACGGTAAATCCCCACCAGATGCTCTGGGGCATCAACCAGGGCGGCACCTATCCCGATATCCGCATTGACCACATGAAGCGCATTGCAGACCTGGACCTGCCGGGCTACGCCATCGGCGGCCTGGCCGTGGGAGAGACGGCTCAGGAGATGTACGACATCATCGATGCCATTGAGCCCTATATGCCCAGGGAGAAGACCCGCTACCTCATGGGCGTGGGCACTCCTACCAATATCATCGAGGGCGTGGCCCGGGGCGTGGACTTCTTCGACTGCGTCATGCCTGCCCGGAACGCCCGCCATGCCCGGCTGTTCACCTGGGAGGGGGCCATCAACCTGAAAAACGCCAAATACCAGCTGGACGACAGCCCCATTGACCCCCAGTGCGACTGCCCTGTGTGCCGCCGGTATTCCAGAGCGTACATCCGCCATCTGTTCGTGGCGGAGGAGATGCTGGCCATGCGCCTGTGCGTTATGCACAATCTGTATTTTTATAATCAGCTTATGCAGCGCATCCGGGATGCCCTGGATGCGGGAACTTTCGGCGATTTCCGCCGGGAATACTCCGAAAAGCTGGCAAGAAGAATTTGACGGTATTTTTTTGCCGGGGCAGTTGGAAGCACAATTTTCGGCTGCCCCGGTAAATTATATGGCGCCGCCTAAAAAAATCTTAAACTTTTCACTTCTTAATATTTTGTTACGTTGGTTGAAATGGCTGGACGCGCATGGTATAATGCTCTTGTTTTACGAAAGATTTTCCCCTTTCCGTTCTGGGCGGAAGGCAGCGATTTGGAGGCACTATGGGCATCTTTTTTCAAATGAATACACGCAGCCGGATGCCCCGGATTTTTGCGGCAATGTTGGCGCTGCTGCTGCTTTTGCAGACGCTGCCGTTTTTCGTTATGGCGGATGGGACAGACGACACAGAGCAGGTCACGGAAGAGACCACCGGCATTACCGAAGAGGCCGCCGAGACGGAGACCACGGACATTCCCGAGACCGCTGAAATCCAGCGCTTCTTCCCGGACTACACCCTGGATGACTATGCCGATGTTATGTATGGCACCGGAACCATTAAAAACAACGGGTGCAGCGTGTGCTGCATGGCCGTGGTGGCCACTTACCTGACGGGGCACCAGTATTACCCCGATGAGCTGGCAAAATGGTTTGGCGGCAAGGCTGAAAACAATACGGACCGTATCCGCTATATGGCGCAGGCCTTGCAGCTGCCCATGACCGAGGCGGAGAATTACGACTATGTGAAGCAGGCCCTGCGGGAGGGAAAGATCGTCATCCAGCTGATGAACAGCCGGTCCCTCTTTACCAACAGCCAGCACTTCATTCTGCTGAAGGGCTTCAATGAGAACGGCAAGATCGAGGTCTACGACCCCTCCACCTACAACCGCCAGAGTTGGCGGCTGAATGACCGGTTTGAGAACGGCTTCGGCACCGATGAGATCTGCTGGGGCTACGATGGCGCGTTCATCTTCGATCCCAGCCAGATGAGCGACGATCCCTTTGTCTATGAAGAGCCGGTGCGGCCCTATGTGGAGCCCCGTTACGACGGCCTGAAGCTGACCGACGACGAGACCAAGCTCCTTGCCAAGCTCATCTATGTGGAGGCCAGAGGCGAAAGCGAAGAAGGCCAGCAGGCCATTGCAGAGGTGGTCCTGAACCGTCTGGTATCCGGCGACTTCGGCTCCTCCATTACAAATATGATCAATGACGAGAGCCAGTTTGTTCCGCACAAGCTGATCCTCACCGCTGCCCCCAGCCAGGCCCAGTATGAGGCCATCGACCGGGCACTGTACGGTCCTTATGTGCTCCCCAAAGAGGTCACGTTCTATGGCCGTGTCCGCACCACCGACAGCGTCTGGGGCACCATTGGCGGGCATATCTTCTGCTATCCCTGGCACTATAAGGACACCCACCAAGAAATTACACAAGCCAGCTGAGCACCGCAAGCATCGCCTTGCGGTGCTTGCCTTTATGCGCAGCCTCTTAATGCACAGCGGGAGGTGGCCCGCAGGGCTTCTGCGGTATAACCCCTCAGCCTCGGCTGCCGCCGAGCCAGGGGCTGTTAGAAAAGTATGTCGCTGCGAACCAGTGACCGATGTCACTACTCCGCGCTAAGAGCCGGCTTCGCCGGTTGCGCTATGTACGTGACTGCGGTCACAGTGGTGTGGCAGCCCCCCGGTTGAATGGTAACAGACTGGTTTTACTACCAAGATGTTTGAAAATCCGGGGGATTGTGCCCGAAGGAAATACCCTTGGGGTACCACACCAGCGTGCGCGCTGGTTCGCAATGACGGAGCGTTTTCTAACAACCCCCATGGACATTTCCCTCTTGCGAAACTGCGCAGAAATGTGTACAATAAAAGAAAAAACAGATAGGAGCTGTACTATGGAAACTTGGTTGGAAAGTGTTTATTCCGACGGTTCGTCTGAATTTGTCTCGAATCCTTGCCCAAAAATTGGGGAGAGCGTGACGGTGTCACTGCGGATGTACGCAGACGCGCCGGTAAAGTACGTCTACCTGCGGTCTATCCCCAATGGGGGAGAGCTAAAAATTCCCATGCACCGGGCGCGGGAAGCGCGGGGGCTTGTGTATTGGACCTGCGAGTTGCCCATCATCGAGCGGCGGACGCAGTACCATTTCTACATTGCCACGGAGAGTTGCATCTATTTCTATACGCAGAAGGAGATCACAACCTATCTTCCGGAGCACAGCTATGACTTTGTGCTCCTGACGGACTATGTGCAGCCCGCCTGGGTGAAGGATGCAGTGTTTTACCAGATTTTTCCCGAGCGCTTCTGCAACGGAGACCCGGGCAACGATGTGAAAACAGGGGAGTACAGCCAGGATGGCTTCCCGGCCATCCACATGGAGCACTGGGACGATACGCCCCTGACCTATGAGCAGGGCCACTGCATGGATTTCTACGGCGGCGATTTGCAGGGCATCCGGCAAAAGATCCCCTATCTGAAGGAGCTGGGTGTCACGGCCGTGTACTTAAACCCCATTTTCTATGCCCCCTCCTGCCACAAATATGACTGCCTGGACTACTTCCATGTTGACCCCCATTTCGGCGGGGACGAGGCTCTGGCCGAGCTGAGCAAGGCCCTCCACGAAAACGGCATGAAGCTGATTCTGGATATCTCCATCAACCACACGGGCACGGCCCACCGGTGGTTCAACAAGGACGGCGCCTACTTTCCCAAAACCGAAGGGGCCTACAACAACCCCGATTCCGTGGAGCGGGGCTATTACTTCTTCGACAAGGACAATCATTACCACGGCTGGTGGGACCTGCCCTCCATGCCCACGCTGAACTACACCTCGGATTCCCTCCGGGAAACCGTCTACCGTGGGGAGAATTCCGTCCTGAAAAAATGGCTCAAGCCCCCTTACAGCATCGATGGCTGGCGCTTCGATGTGGCCGACGTCTTTGCCCGGAACGGGGAGGTGCAGCTGTCCCACGAGCTGTGGCCGGAAATCCGGAAGAGCATCCGCCAGGAGAACCCCCAGGCTTATATTCTGGCCGAGGACTGGGGGGACTGCGCCCAGTATTTGCAGGGTACGGAGTGGGATTCTCCTATGAATTACTATGGCTGCGGCCGGGCCATCCGCTCCTTCTTTGGGGAGCCGGACCTGTTCCTGTCCCGCACCCCGGAATTAAAGGCCATCCCTTGCCGTATGACCGCCCAGGACCTGGAGATGCGTGTCATGCAGCACCTGGCCAAGCTCCCCTTCGCCCTGTGGGAGACTCAGTTTAACCTCTTCGACAGCCACGATACCCCGCGGCTGCACAATAACCCCCAAATCTCCCAGGCGGACTTCAAGGGCGCGGCCTGCTTCCAGTTCCTGCTCACCGGTGCGGCCTCTATCTACTATGGGGACGAGGCGGAAATTGACGGCATCACGGATTCCAACGAGGGTTGCCGCTACCCCATGCCCTGGCAGAAGAATTTCCAAGGGTGCGCCCACTATCGGCTGTACCGCACCCTTTGCAGCCTGAAAAAGGCCCATCCGGCTCTGCGCCGGGGCGGCATGAAATTTCTCTATGCCCAGGGGGATACCTTCGCCATTGCAAGATTTACCGGGGAGGACATCCTTGCGGGCGTCATCTCTAAGTCTGATACCCCGGAGACTGTCCGCCTGCCTCTGGGCACCCTGGGGGCCAGGGCGCCGAAGGGAAAGCGGGACCTCTTCGGAAGCGAACTGCACTGGCAGGATGCGGACAAGGCCGTCCTGCTGCAAATCGAGCCCCACGGCAGCTATCTGTTCGAGTGCCAGTGACGGCATTGCAAAAAATATTCCTTGATGGAGCCAGGTCTTTCGGTATTTTCGCTGAAAGACCTGGCTCTTTTTTGCGAAGATTTCACAATCGCCTGCTCTTTCACGTTAGCACATGCTAATTTTTTGAGAGAAAAATTTAGGGTAAAATCCAGCACTTTGCACGAAAAATAGCAGTTTTGCACAACTTAGCTCCACTTTGCTTGCTATCGGCTGTGGAACTTGTTATAATGAAACCGCCTACATCAAAGGAGGAATAAACTATGCTGGATGAATCCTACTACCGGAAAACAGACGAGATCATCGCCCGCTACGGCAAGGAGCCCAAGGCGCTGATCCCTGTCATGCAGGATGTTCAGGCGGAATACCGCTACCTGCCCGGTGAGCTGCTGTCCTATATTGCGGAACAAATCGGCATTACCGAAACAAAAGCCTACAGCGTGGCCACCTTCTATGAAAACTTTTCCTTTGAAGCCAAGGGAAAATACGTGATCAAGGTGTGCGACGGCACCGCCTGCCATGTGCGCCACTCCACCCCCGTGCTGGAGGCCCTCTGGAAGGAGCTGGGTCTGAGCAAGAAGAAGCACACCACCGACGACATGATGTTCACCGTGGAGACGGTCTCCTGCCTGGGTGCCTGCGGTCTGGCACCCACCATGATGGTCAATGAGCAGGTCCACCCGGCCATGACCCCTGAAAAGGCCCTGGCACTGATTGCGGAATTGAGAGGTAAAGGCTGATGATCCAGAATATTGAAGATCTGACCCAGGCGCGGGAAACCGCCGCCGCGGAAATGAAAAGCTATGACTGCCGGGTGCTGGTCTGCTCCGGCACGGGCTGCATCGCCACCGGCTCCAATAAGATCCACCAGCTGTTTCAGGAGCTGATTGCAGACGACCCCGCCATCGATCTGCAATTCGCCCCCCACGATGCCGCAGAGCATGACGGCCCCAAGGTTGGCGTCCACAAGACGGGCTGCCAGGGTTTCTGCGAGCTTGGCCCTCTGGTCCGCATCCAGAAGGGGGACCGGACCGTCCAGTATGTCAAGGTCCAGCCGGAGGATGTAAAGGAAATCTACGAGCACACCATCCTGGGCAACGATGTCATTGAGCGCCTGCTCTACCAGAAGGGCGAGAAGAAGTACGTCCAGCCGGAGGATATCCCCTTTATCGCCAAGCAGACCCGGATTGTTCTGGAAAACTGTGGCAAGCTGGATGCGGAATCCCTGGACGAATACCTGGCTGCCGGGGGCTTCAAGGCCCTGGAAAAGGCCATGTTCCAGATGGACCGGGACCAGGTCATTGAAGAGATCGATAAGTCCGGCCTCCGGGGCCGTGGCGGCGGCGGCTTCCCGGCGGGCAAAAAGTGGAAGCAGGTTGCCCGGCAGAAAGACCCCATCCGCTATGTGGTCTGCAACGGCGACGAGGGCGACCCAGGTGCCTTTATGGACGGCTCCGTCATGGAGGGCGACCCCTTTAAGCTGATTGAGGGCATGATGATCGCGGCCTACGCCGTCCGCTCCTCCGACGGATATATCTACGTCCGCGCGGAGTACCCCATGTCTGTGGCCCGTCTTCGCCACGCCATCGCCCTGCTGGAGGAACGTGGACTGCTGGGGGACAACATCCTGGGCTCCGATTTCTCCTTCCATATGCACATCAACCGGGGCGCAGGCGCCTTCGTCTGCGGCGAGGGCTCTGCACTGACGGCCTCCATCGAGGGCAACCGGGGCATGCCCCGGGTCAAACCCCCCAGAACCGTGGAAAAGGGCCTGTGGGAGCGTCCCACGGTGCTGAATAACGTAGAGACCTATGCCAACGTGCCCAAGATCATCCTGCAGGGCGCGGACTGGTACCGCACCATCGGCACCGCCGGAAGCCCCGGCACCAAGACCTTCTCCCTGACCGGTGCCATTGAGAACACGGGCCTGATCGAAGTGCCCATGGGTTCCACCCTGCGGGAGATCATCTTCGACATCGGCGGCGGCCTGAAAAACGGCTCCACCTTCAAGGCTGTCCAGATCGGCGGCCCCTCCGGCGGCTGCCTGACGGAGAAGCACCTGGATGAACCACTGGACTTCGACTCCGTGAAGAAGTTCAATGCCATCGTAGGCTCCGGCGGCATGGTGGTCATGGATGAGCACACCTGTATGGTGGAGGTTGCCCGGTTCTTTATGTCCTTCACCCAGCGGGAGAGCTGCGGCAAGTGCGTTCCCTGCCGGGAAGGCACCAAGCGGATGCTGGAAATTCTGGAGCGCATTGTGGCCGGTCAGGGGGAACTGGAAGATCTGGACCGGCTGGAGGAGCTGGCAACCATGGTCAAGACCATGGCCCTGTGCGGCCTGGGCAAATCCGCCCCGCTGCCCGTTATCTCTACCCTGAGTACCTTCCGGGATGAGTACATCGAGCACATTGTCGACAAGAAGTGCCGCGCCAAGGTCTGTACCGCCCTGCGGAAATTCGTCATCAACCCGGACTTCTGCAAGGGCTGCGGCAAGTGCGCCCGGAACTGTCCTGTGAATGCCATCTCCGGCAAGGTCAAGAATCCCTATCATATCGATCCCACCGTCTGCATCAAGTGCGGCTCCTGTAGGGAGAACTGTGCCTTTGATGCCATCTATGTAGAAGCGTAAGGAGGGGCAGCCATGGGAACCATTACCATCAACGGCAAAAAAGTCGAATTCACCGATGAGAAGAACGTTTTGACCATTATCCGCAAGGCGGGCATCGATATGCCTACCCTGTGCTACCATTCCGAGCTCTCCACCTTCGGCGCGTGCCGCCTGTGTACCGTGGAGAACGACCGGGGCCAGTGCTTCGCCTCCTGCTCGGAAGAGCCCAGGGACGGCATGGTCATCTATACCCATACCGAGCGGCTGCGCCGCCACAGAAAGCTCATTGTGGAGCTGCTGCTGGCCGCCCACTGCCGGGACTGCACCACCTGCATGAAGTCCGGCGAGTGCGTATTGCAGGACCTGGCCCACAAGATGGGCGTGAGGGAGGTCCGCTTCCAGGACTACAAGGAGCACAAACCTGTGGACTACAGCTCACCCTCCATCGTCCGTGACCCCAACAAGTGCATTCTCTGCGGCAACTGCGTGCGGGTGTGCTCGGAAATCCAGGGCGTAGGCGTTCTGGGCTTTGCCCACCGGGGCACGGATGCGGAGGTGACCCCCGCGTTCAATAAGAAGCTGTCCCAGACCGCCTGCGTCAGCTGCGGCCAGTGCCGGGTGTATTGCCCCACAGGCGCTCTGACCATCCGCACCCATTTGGACGAGGTCTATGCCGCCCTGGGTGACCCCAACACCCGGGTGATCGCCCAGATCGCCCCGGCAGTTCGGGTAGCGGTGGGGGATGCCTTCGGCCTGCCCAACGGCGAGAACGCCATGGGCAAGACCGTGGCGGCCCTCCACGCCATGGGCTTTGACGAGGTCTTCGACACCAGCTATTCCGCCGACCTGACGGTCATGGAGGAATCCGCCGAATTCCTGGACCGGGTGCACAACGGCGGCAAGCTGCCGCTGCTGACCTCCTGCTGCCCCGCCTGGGTGAAATTCGTGGACAACGAGTTCCCGGAGATGAAGGAAAATGTCTCCACCTGCCGGTCTCCCCAGGGCATGTTCTCCGCCGTTATCAAGGAGTATTACCGTGACCCCGCCCACTCTGAGGGCAAGAAGACCTTCGTGGTGTCCATCATGCCCTGTACCGCCAAGAAGATGGAGGCTGTGCGCCCCAATTCCTTTACCCATGGCGAGCAGGATACAGACATCGTCCTCACCACCACGGAGCTGACCCGGATGATCAAGAACTTCGGCATTGCCTTCGATAAGATCGAGCCAGAGGCCTGCGATATGCCCTTTGGCCTGTCCTCCGGCGGCGGCGTGATCTTCGGCGTCACCGGCGGCGTTACCGAGGCGGTGCTGCGCCGCTTGGCAACGGATCACAATTCCGCTACCCTCAATGCCATTGCTGCCTGCGGCATTCGCGGCGAGGAGGGCATCAAGGAAGCCACCATTCCCTACAACGGCATGGATGTGAACATCTGCGTGGTCTCCGGCCTGGCCAATGCCCGGAAGGTCATGGAGCAGGTCCGCTCCGGCGAGAAGCAGTACCATCTGATCGAGGTCATGGCCTGCCGCCGTGGCTGCATCATGGGCGGCGGCCAGCCCATCCCCGCCGGCCCACGTCACAAGGCTGCCCGTGCCCAGGGCCTGTACAAGGCCGACAAGGACCGGATTCTGCGCAAGTCCGATGAGAACCCCCTGATGGATGTCTTTTACAACGGCTACTTCAAGGGCAAGGCCCACGAGCTGCTGCATAATCACGAATAAGTTTCCCAAACTGGGCGGCAAAAATGCCGCCCAGTTTTTTGCTCTTTGAGACAGGTTTTGCCCATTTGCCTCCCTGCAGGCACTTCCTTTCGGAGCGGCTATTGCGTAGGTCTCATTTTGGCGAGATTTTGGAATGCCCGCAGGGAGATGCCTGCTTTGAGGCTTATAAACCATGCAAGCTTTCTTCGCGGAATTTTTCTGCCGGATACGCGCAATTTTACCTGAAAAAAGACTTGACAATTGCGACTACATGTTGTAGTCTTTAAGTAGAGACTACTGATTGTAGTCGCACCAAAGGAGGTTCAGCAGTTATGGCAGAAATTCAGTTGGGCGTGGTAGAAGCCCGGTTTGCGGATATCATCTGGGAAAATGAACCGGTTTCCTCTTCCACCCTTGTGAAATTGGCGGGGGAACAGCTCCAGTGGAAGCGGACAACGGTTCATACGGTGCTGCGGCGGCTCTGCGACAAGGGCCTGTTTCGAAATGACAACAGTATGGTAACAGCGCTTATTTCCAGGGAACAGTTTTATTCCATGCAGAGCGAGCAGTTTGTACAGACCGCCTTTCAGGGCTCCTTTCCAGCGTTCCTGGCGGCATTTTCCAGAAGCCGCCCGCTGACGGATGCGGAGCGGGAATTGGTCCGGCAGATGATCGACAGTGTGGAGGAAGAGTCATGACGGTGTTTTTTGCAGGGCTTGTCAAAACGGCCATTGGGGCCAATTGGCTGATTCTGGCCGCGATTTTTCTCCGTTTTCTTCTGAAAAAGGCCCCGAGACGGGTCATCTGCCTTCTTTGGGCGGTTGTAGCAGTCCGGCTTGTACTCCCGTTTTCCATTGAAAGTCCGGTGAGCCTGATTCCGCAAACAACGGTTGCCCTCCAGGAGGCGGTGGACACAAGCCTCATCCATGTGGAAGCTGTTCCGTCCGGGAACGGTGCAGCCGCCCATTTGCCGACAGCAATCGGTACAGCGCAGGTCCCGGAAATGCACACTTTGCCCTTGCCCACCATATGGGCAGCCGGCATGGCGGTCATGCTGGGGTACCTGCTCATCAGCTATTTCAGAATGCGGTATCTCGTTCGGGAGGCCGTGCAGGAAGAGGGAAATATTTGGGTGTGCGATGGGGTAACATCACCCTTTATCCTGGGCGTTTTCCGCCCCAGAATCTATTTGCCCTCCTGGCTTTCCGGAAGCAGCCGGGCGTATGTGATAGCCCATGAAAAGAGCCACCTTCGCTGCAAGGATCACCTTTGGAAGCCCCTTGCCTTTTGCCTGCTGGCCCCGTATTGGTTTGACCCTCTGGTGTGGGCGGCTTACTTCCTGTGCTGCCGGGACATAGAATTTGCCTGCGATGAGCGGGTCATCCGTGCTCTGAAGATGCCGGAGCGGAAGGCCTATGCGTCGGCCCTGCTGGCGTGCAGCGACGGCAGGAAGCGTGTTCTGGTATGCCCGGTGGCCTTTGGCGAGACGGCGGTGGTGCAGCGAATCCGCAGCGTTCTGAACTATAAAAAGCCACGCTTTTGGGTGATCCTTGTAGCCGTCATCCTGATTCTTGCCGTTGCAATTGGATTTTTAACGGTTCCAAGGAGCGTCCCGGAAGAGGGAAGCAGTGATTTTATTTCGGAGGAAACTGTGCCGCCGGAAACGCTTCCGGAAGCACAGGCGCCTGCCGCGCCTACCGGGGAGGAGACTTCTCCGGTAGAAGAGGACGACCCGGAATGGGCGCCATACCCGGATGGAATTCGAATCGATACCTACGAAGGGGAAACCTTCACAGCCCAGATCATGCTTGTACGTGATCCCTCCCGGCTGTATCTGGCCACCTCTTCCGAGACACTCTCCAAGGACACTCCAGGGCTGAAAATCGATGCTGCAATGGAAAAAGAAGGGGCTGTCGCCGCGATCAACGCGGGAACATGCTGGGACGACGGCACCGGAAGTCTGGAAGTTGGCAGTGTTCCTCTGGGACTGAACCTTTCCAAGGGAAAGGTGGTATGGAACGATTTTTCTGCAATGACCCCGGATACAGGCTTTGTTGGCTTCAACAGAGATAATATTCTGATCGTTGCCAACTCCGTGACAGAGGAGGAGGCGTTAGAGCTTGGGATTCGGGACGGCTGCGCCAGCGGAACGGTCCTGATCGTCAACGGAAACGCGGTGGACATCGATCATACCGGCTACAATCCCAGGACAGCCATCGGCCAACGCGCCGACGGAACCGTGGTCCTCGTCTGCACAAACGGCAGAACCGATGAGTACATTGGCGCGACCCTTCCGGATGTGATCGGCATTCTGCAGGAATATGGAGCCGTGAATGCCTGTGCACTGCTTGGCGGCTCCTCTGCCAATATGCTCTATCGGGATACACAGGGGCTGTACGGGGAAACAGGAACCGTTCACATGTTCAATCCGAAATCTGCCGAGCTCAATATCTTCACCGGTCTGGCACTGCGCCGGTTGCCCACCTTCTGGATGGTCAAACCGTAAGAACCTCCGGATAGATCGTTTTCAAGGGGCACTGAGATCTGCAAGAAACAGGTCTCGGGCCCTTTTTGCACTCTTTTCAAAGAAATAAGGAAAAACAGTCATGCAAACAGAAAGAATTCCCGGAAAACGGGAGAGAATGCGCCCGCAGAATACGGCGGTCCTGCCGCCGAAAAAGAGGAAAAAGCATGGAAGACTCGGAAGATTCTTTCGCCGATTCAGCCTGGTGGTGTTGACACTGATGATCTTGCTGACAGGGGATGCGCTGCTGGTGCTGAATCTGATTTTCAATGGTCCCTCGCCCACGGCCAGAGGCCAGCTTACCATGACCCTGATCGAGGCAAGCGCAACAAAATGGGTTCCCGCACTGTTTATCGGGGAACAGGGTGTTGCGGAGATTCGGGCCGATATGGACACCGGGCTGACGGATAACCTGACAGACTCCGGCACCGTTATCATCAACCGCGCCGCCCAGGCAGAGAACGAATGGGCGGCGTACCCGGACGGCATCCGCATTGCGGAGGTCCGTGGAAGAACCTACAATGCCAAAGTGATGCTTGTTCGTGACCCATCTCAGGTCTACATGGGGATATCCACCCACAATGGTTTTACGACCGATGTCCCCGGCAAACGGCTGACGGCTGCCATGGAGGACGAAGGGGCCATTGCGGGCATCAATGGCGGTGCGTTCAATGATGACGGTACTGCAGGGGCCTATGTGGGTTCCTTGCCCGCCGGGCTGGTCTATTCCGAAGGGAAATGCGTCTGGACTTCCGGAAAGCCCAGCGAAACCAGCGGCTTCGCCGGATTTACGGAGGACAATGTTTTGCTTGTCTCCACGGAGAATCTTTCCCAGGCCCAGGCGGAAAGCCTGCATATCCGGGACGGCTGCTGCTTTGGCCCTGTACTGATCATGAATGGAGAGATCAACATGGAGGCCTACAACAAGATCTCCGGCCTGAATCCCAGAACCGCCATAGGCCAGAAGGCGGACGGAACAGTCATTTTCGTCTGCATCGATGGCAGACAGCCCAGTTCCATGGGCGGGGAATATAAGGATATCATCGATATTATGGTGGAATATGGGGCCGTCAACGCCTGCAATATGGACGGCGGTTCCTCCACAGTGATGATGTACCGGGATAATGAGGGACGCTATGGAGACAAGGGCACAGTCCGCATAATGAACAGCTATTCTCTGCTCCAATCCGAGCCGAGAAAAATGCCGGATTTCTGGATGGTCCGGCCGGGGGAGAAGGAAGATGTATCAAGGTAAATTCGAGCGAAAAAAAGCAAAAATCAGTGCTTTCTATACGGTGCTCTCCCTGGCCATTCTCCTGCTCTGCGCAGCATCCTTTTTTGGGCTAGGCGAGCTGAACCGCTGGCTGACACGCTACGAAATGGCGCAGCCCTCTGCCCAAAGCGCGCAGATATTCGCTTCGCTATTTGCGTCGCCGGATTGGGGCACGCTGTACGACCTGGCAGGGGATGCGTCCTGCGGAAGCAAGGATGCCTTTGTAAGCTATATGGAAAGCACCATTGGAGACGAGACGTTGACATTGATGGAAACCTCCGCCGGCCTTTCCGGGGACAAAAAGTATATTGTTTGCTCCGGGAAAGAGAAAATCGCCGCATTTTCTCTGGTAAATCAAGCCGGAGCGAATGCAGACATTCCGGATTGGAACCTTGGCTCGATCACCTTCCTGGTAAAGCCGGAAGCTGTGCGCTACCAAATTTCGCATCTGGACGGTCATACGGTCTATGTCAATGGGGTTCCTCTGGATGACAGCGCAACCGTTCTGATCACCACTACCCGGGCAGAAGCGTATCTTCCGGTTGGCACAGCAGGAAAACGCATCTGCACCGAAGTCTTCACGGGCTCGGTTGATATTCCTGCTGTGCGGATCATGGACGAACAGGGCAGCAGTGTGGAAACGACCTATGATGGGCCCACCCGCACCTTTACGGAACGGATCCCGCCCGATACGATGGACGACTCAGCCGGCAGCCTGGCGCTGAATGCCATCAAGACCTACGCATTATACATGATGAAGCAGGAGGGCAGGGGAGAGGTCGCCAAGTATTTCTTAAAGGACTCGGAGGCCTACAAGTCCATTACAGGGACGGAACTGGGATTCGTCCAGGATGCGGTGAGCTTTGACTTTTCGGACGAAACCATAGGGGATTTCTGCCGGTATTCCGATATGCTTTTCTCCGTCCGTGTGTCCGTTACCCTGAATCAGCACAGGACAGACGGCAGCGTAAAGAAAAGTGTGATAGAGCAGAGCCTGTTTTTTGAGAAATCCACCGGAACATGGCTATGCTACGCCATGACGGCGGAGAATGTGGCGGAAGAATGCCGCCGGGTCCGCCTTACCTTCCGGGATGGAGACACGGTGCTTTCGTCAGATTTCTACGACGACTCCGCAACCCAAATCCAGTGCCCCGCCATTTCCAATCCGGAAGGGAAACACTTTTCCGGATGGGGAACCGTCGAGGAAACCGGCAATGGCGAAACCATCATAAATCTGCTGCTCCAGCCGGACGAAAACGGAATGGCAGCCCTTCCTGTTGGAGACCCCCTGGAACCGATGACGCTGCTGCCGATCTTTTCGTAATGTATACTGCTCCGCCTCCCGCACAGTAGGAGACGGAGCAGATTCTTTATTCAAAAAGTTTGTAAAAACATATAATGCAACCAACTGTTGCTAAATTTATATGTCTATAGATGGATTCATAAAATACACATTTCGCTGATCCAGCTTCTCCCGCAGCCGCTGCAGGCCCTCGCCGAAGCGCTGGAAATGAACGATTTCCCGTTCCCGCAGGAAGCGGATCACATCGTTGACATCCGGGTCGTCGCTGAGTCTTAGAATATTGTCATAGGTCACCCGCGCTTTCTGCTCGGCGGCCAGGTCCTCTGTCAGATCGGCAATGGGGTCACCCTTGACGGCCATAGACCCTGCGCTCCAGGGGAAGCCTGCCGCCGCCGTGGGGTAGACGCCTACGGTATGGTCCACAAAGTAGGGAGCAAAGGCCGGATCTCGGAATTGATTGTCTTTCAAATTTCGTGTCAGCTGGTGAACAATGGCACCAATCATTTCCAGGTGGCCCAGCTCTTCCGTTCCCAGTGGAGCATCTAAAATGAGCCAGTGTATCAGATATGCGGACAAGCTGGGCGTTATTGGCCTTAAGGTACATAGTTTTTTAACGTTTGATAGAATTAAGAAATATGATAATCTGCATGGCATAGAAAATGCCGAAAACACAAACTGTATTGAAGAGGGAGAAACAAAACGGACTATTAACTTATACGCATCTGTTGCAATAAAGGATAAAGGCTGTAGAAAATAACTGCTTCTGTTTTGTGGACATAATCATGTTTTTCTTAACGGCAAGTTTCCTTCGATTCATTCTTGAACAGATAGTTTCCTATTGACTTCCTATTCGATAATCGCATATAATATCTGTGAAGGAAGCTTTTATGTAATATAGGTTTTGAGGAGATAATCAATGATTCTATACCATGGAAGTAATTTAACGGTATCTGAACCGAGACTCATTGTTCCGAACCGTTTTCTTGATTTCGGTTTTGGCTTTTACACGACAACGAACAGGGTACAGGCTATCAGCTTTGCCAAGAAAGTTACCAACCGTCGCAGAGAAGGAATCCCGACCGTCAACATTTATGAAATCGATGAAGAAAATGCATTCAAAGAATGCTCCGTCCTGCGGTTTGATGAACCAAATGAAGCATGGCTGGATTTTGTTTCAGACAACAGAGCGGGCAAATATATGGAAAGGGCCTATGATTATATTTTCGGACCGGTTGCGGATGATAATGTCTACACAACTTTTATGCTCTATACTACGGGTGTATTGACGAAAGAACAGACGGTAGATGCGTTAAAGGTTCGGAAGCTCTACAATCAGTTGGCAATTACATCCCAGAAGGGACTATCCTTTTTGAAATTCGTTGGAACGGTTCCAAAGGAGGAATACTGATGGATCAAAAGAAATTTGAGGCAATGTTGGTGCTGCTTGTCCCGCAGGTCATTGGGCTCATCGTTAAGAATTACGGATGCGACGAAGTAACTGCTACAAAAGAATTCTATGAATCCAAGGTGTATTCTGTTTTGGAAGAGGAGGATACAAAGCTATGGCATTTTAGTCCTCTGACACTCTTCAATATGTATGATGAAGAACGAAGGACTGGAACAATCACTTTCCCGGAGGAAGCATTATGAGCAGGCAGGGCGATTTTATGGTATATTGCACGGAGCTGTATAAATCGGCAAAGAATATGACAGGCAAGCAGGTGTCCGAGCTGTTCACCAATTACCATGTTTGGGACTATATTTATTCTTGCTTTGAGGCGCTGCATACCACAGGCGCAAATTATATTGTGAACGATATTGACGAATATATCACAGCACGACAGCCGTCAATGGCGTGAGGGACACGGCCACTTGAATGTTGAGAGGAGTCGCTTGCCTGCCAGAGTAGGTAAGCGGCTCCTTTTTTGAAACAGATATTTTGCCAATGAATAGAAAGAGGCAGGAGGTAATCAAATGGCGAGCAACCCTTGGAAGAACATGTTTCCGCCGCATATCTGGCAGCGAGGCGTAGATTATTATCGTGATGGGCGTGTTTTAGATTTACACTACCTGAGTAGCGAGGTTACGGCACAGGTGGAAGGCGGTGAAACCTACACAGTGTCTGTGACATTCAACAAGGCGAGGGACGGCATTACCGATTACTTTTGTGATTGTCCTTACGGAGAGGATGGAACACCTTGCAAGCACCTTGCCGCTGTATTGTGTGCCGTGCAGGACGAGCCCCAAAATCCTATTTCGAAAGAAAAGAACGGGCACACGGTAGAAGCGTTGGTGGAGTTATTGTCGGAGTCGCAGATGCGGAACTTGCTGATTCGGTTTGCGGAGGGCGATTCCCATATAAGAGAGGCGATTCAGCTCACAGCAACCAATGAACTTCCGCAATCGCAGAAAGATCAGTGGGAAGCGGATTTGGAGGAGCTGACGGATTCCATGTCAGATAGGCATGGGTTTATTGATTATGAAGATGCGTCAGAGTATTGTGATGCTCTGGTGGAGTATATGAATGATCGACTTCCCGGTTTGCTTTTTGCCGGTAAGACGATGGATGCCTTTCAACTGACCTGGCTGACATTCCGAACAGGAGTGGAACAGGATATGGACGATTCTGATGGTGGGCTGTCGATACTGGCCAGCTTCTGCATGGATGCCTGGTCGCAGATCCTGGAACAGGCTGATTTGGAAGAACAACGGGAGATATTCCACTGGTTCACTGCGCATTATGCGTCACTAGATCTTGGCAGAATGTTTCTGGACGAGTACCTTTATAACGCTCCCTGGAAAGATGAGATTGGGCCGGAATTACTGTCATTTCTGGATCGACAGATACAAGAGTGCTTAAAGAATAAAAACAGCCAATACCGTATGGAAGATTTGATCGTCCACAGAGTAAAATGGATGGAGAGGCTAGGGAAGAGCGAGGAGGAGCAAGAACAATACTTTGCACAGTACCACTATCTCCCTAGGATTCGCGAAATAAAAATTACTCAGGCCAAACAAAGCGGTGATTGGGATACCGCACTTGCACTGCTGGAGGAAAGTCGGGAGATTGACAAGGACCTGCCGGGGCTGGTGGCCAAGTATAGCACTCAAATAATTGAGATTTATGAACGGACAGACAACCGGAAGTCACTGCTGAAGGAATTGAGAGACTACCTTTATGCGTTCAGACAGGATGATTTGGTTTATGTGTTAAAGCTCAAAGCAATGCTGACACCAGAAGAATGGACAGCTGAACGGGATCGTTTACTGAATAGTGAAACGATGCGATTTCAGACGTATACGCTTCTGGAACAGGAGCAAATGTACGAAGAACTGATGCAGAGAATTGAGAAGAACACTGACATTCACGCTTTGGAGAGGTATGAGCGCTTACTGAAGAAATCATATGGGCAACGTTGTCTGAATGTTTATGTTACGCATCTGCAAGATGCAATGGGACGAGCCTACAACCGGAAGGCCTATTGGTCAGTCATTCAAACATTGAAAAAAGTTCGGAAATACCCTGATGGGAAAGCGACGGCTAAAAGTTTGGCTGATTGTTGGAGAGCAAAATACCCCAGACGAACTAGTATGTTGGATGAGTTGAGCAAAGCCGGAATTTGACGGTTATATGGTGGAAATCATTGCTGAAATATTGCGTATTTTGCGGGAGGCAAATCGAGCGACTGCCTCGGTGGAGCACTGGAAATGTCCAGATATCTCAAATATGAGGAAAAGGTATTAGAACATTATAGAACTGATCCGGAAAAATTGGAGGCAGCTCGTTTTTTAATTCGTAATATGCCGGGATGGTATTCTTATGAAGGAGATGAACTCGATTCTATTCACCATTTATTAGTTGGGGTTTGTGAAGGACGTCCTATATCTAAAAGGGAGAAGAATAAATGGAACAGAATGTCTTTTAACTCTCTCTCCAAGATATATGACGCCCAAGTGATAACAGCGGAATATTTGATAGATAATATAGATCTGGCTTTTGAAGTTTGGAGGAAATATCCTTGGAATAGAAATTTGCCGTTCGATGATTTTTGCGAACTGATATTACCTTACAGAATAGCCGATGAACCTTTATCGGATTGGCGTAAATTGTATTATGAAGATTATGGAACTCTACTCGATTCTCTTTATAAGGGGAGTGATGTTATTGAAGCTTCTAAGATCATTGACGGGAAACTGAGAAAGCTGTATTACATCTACAATACTGATTTTCGGGTACCTCACTTGAATGCTGTTTTTCTTTATCATAACCGGATTGGTTATTGTCGTGAAGCATGCGACCTGACAATATATGCTATGCGTGCTTGTGGAATTCCTGTTGCGACCGACTATTTTGTTTATTCACCCGATTATCAACATTATCATTGTTGGACGATGTTGCGTGACACAACGGGAACTTTTCTTCAATTCGGATTTAATGAGTTTGAAGCGTCACGTGATACCTTACGGCATGACGGAAGGAAAAAGGGGAAGGTGTATCGCTATTGTTTCGGTATGCAGGCGGATAAAAACTCCGGAACTTCGGGAAACAGGCAATTATCTCCTGTGCTTAAGAATCGATTTGTGAAAGATGTGACATCTGAATATTTTGGAAGTAATAATACGACAATACCGATACAAATGTCTGGAGAGCAATATATCTACTTAGGGATATTTAGTCCCGGCGGATGGATTCCTATAGATATGGCACTTGGTAGTGCTGGTAAGGTTACTTTCCGGGATATAGAACCCGATGTGATTTATCAGACTCTTTATCAGGGAGATGGAGGAAAACTGTATCCGGCAGGATATCCGTTTATATCTAAAACGGGGGGTGGGTTTGTTTTGCTGAAACCCAATATTGATTTGATGGAGGAAGCTATATTAAAGCGGAAAATGCCTCAGCAAAAGACGATTGCGGAATGGGCTTATCGAGCTATCATAGGGGCAAAAGTTGAAGCAGCTGATGATTTGTCATTTATGCAGGCGGATCTGTTATGGCAATTTGAGGATACGCTTACCACTAATTATTATGTGTTGACTCCGCTTCTAAGAAAGAAGTATAGATATGTTCGTTATGTTGCTCCGATAGGGAAAGACTACACGCTGCTGGACAACGCGGGCAATGCCGTCCGTGTGGCGATGCC
>ENA-ORCP01000300-ORCP01000300.1-human-gut-metagenome-genome-assembly--contig:-NODE-300-length-43791-cov-15.882372_pt1 | contig 43791 bp, 74 predicted proteins | sample MGYA00242990_ERZ507991 | MGnify/ENA primary metagenome ERZ507991 (study PRJEB26167, sample SAMN06115496) | human gut metagenome | host: Homo sapiens | place: China:Henan | collected 2015-05-07... | reverse complement strand
GAAAAGCAGAATGTGACGCTTATTTCTTGGAAGGGCCGAATAAAGGACATTTTAATGTTCTCAAATCGGTTATAAAAAAATGGCAAAAACACCAGAATACACCAAAAAAGCAGTAAGCAATTACCGGAGCAAATACGACCTTGCGCAAATCAGATTGCCAAAAGGCACACGTGACAGAGCAGACAAAAACAACATATCTATTAATGATATAGCTGTATCGGCTGTATTGGCTTATTTAGACACTTTGGAGAGTCAAACGGAGAATTTACCGCAAAAGTCGGAAAAGACCGCAGAAAAGGAAAATACAGAGCGTACAGAGGTAGATGAGAAAGTTGCATTGATGCAAGCAAACGAAAGACTTCACCAGCTCCAGGAGCAGAGGAAAGCAGAACGGAAAGCATCGGAACAGCCGCAAGTTGTAGACGCTGAGGAATTTTTAAAAAATATCAATAAATAATTGCAATAATCTATTGACATGCTATATAGCATGATATATAATCAAGATACAAACGAAGGGAGCGATAACAAATGACAGGAACACCGGAGCAGATCACAGCAAAGAAAGCCGCCCGGATCCGCTCAAACGTCCGGCAGTTCTTCCGGTACTACCTGGATCAACTGGAAAACGTGGAATCCGAAAGGCTAAAAGAATTTAACCGGGCAGAACTACAAGCACTGGAAACAGTGCAAGCGGAAACACTCCAAGCACTGGAGAGTATGACAGATCAGGAGTTATTGACCAGCAAAACCGCATACGGTGACAGGGAGTTAATCGACCGGATCACAGTAAAAGCGGCAATGATCCGCAAGACATCAAAAGATTTTGAGGACTACCGCAAAAAAACAAACAATTATAATTGGCAGCCCAAAAAGGCATATGCAAATTAAAAAAAGAAAGGTTAAAAGGTGGAAAATCATGAGAATTAACGGAATCGGAACGGTAAGAAAAGAAGAAGCAATGAAGATATTAACAAGAGAAGGTCGGGAAGCTGTAAAAAGCGGAGAAATTACACCGGAAGAACTCGGACAGATGTATAAATTGGAGCAGATCAAGAAATCTTCAAAAATAGGGTGCTGCGTTGATACGTTCCGCGCGAATTATGACAGGATCCCGGATGACCTGAAAGACCAACTTACACCGGACCAGATCGGGCGGCTTATAGATGCTTTTTACGAGTGCTACGGAGAAGGAAAGAACGATAATAGAGATTAAACAGTAAGAGAGAGGTTTTATCCTCTCTCTTTTCTGCGTAATTACAAAAATTACAATTATTTCAATCCTTTATCTTCCCGGAATTGGTGGGAAGATCTTCCGGCATCCATCCACACCGGAAGACAAAAAACAAATTGTTGTTTTACAAGAAACATAATTGTTTCAATCCTCGCCCGCTGGAATCGGTAGCGGGACCATCACAGCGACCATCTACGCTGTGAGACTGTTAAAATCATAGCACACAATACCCATATTGTCAAATATTTTAAGCAGGTGTAAAAGCTTGCTTTTCTTGATGTATTTTAACTGCGTTATTTTAACGTGCTAAATTTTGTAGACAAATTGTAGACAAATTGTAGACGCAGATAAGATTAAATAAGATTAGATTAAATAAAAGGAGATAAGATAAAAGTAAATAAAAGCAGAAAGACAATGATATACCAAGTATATATAAATACTAGAGCCAACCGGCTGCAACCATGTACCAATCTGCAAAAATTACCTGTCTGTCTGTTTAAAAATCCCATTTGTCAAATTTAACCACATGATATTTTTTAATCGCATGATTTTTATTTGTTTAGGATCAGCAGCAGAACACCACAACAACAAATCGTCAAATGCGTAAAAGGTTGTGATATTATGTTGTGGATTTTTTAATAGTCCTTGTGTTATGATTAAATCAGTTAGGGAGCCGACGCTAACACGGTGCGAGTGACAGCGGTGCAAATCCACCCCTTTCTGGATATACAGCCGCCCAGATTGTAACCAAGACCACCGGAGCCGACAGACCGGAAACGATCAGAAGTCACTAGCTGATCACTTTTTTAGATTTATGTTTTACTGATACACGTTGAGGAGATCAAAAAAACATGGGTTTATTAAGTGATGCCTAGTGATTTTTTATGCAGATTTTTAGGAGGTGCAGAGCATGGAAAAAGTCGAAAACACAGAAACATCCCAGGTATATGAAAATGACATGGAATTATACCTATCCCAGTTCTGCAAGGATCAGAAAATCGAGGATATTAGACAAGAGTCTCAAAGCGTTTGGAATGCTGCACTTATGTATATTAAACGCCATGCATTTAATGATCCGGATTGTCTCAAGTCTAAAGAAATGCATAACATAGACGGTTTTTACGGTGGTCATAGTAATTATAATGCTTATAACTATGATTTAGTTAACCGTATATGTGATTATTATATATATATGTGTATGATGTATGATAAAGAGGTATCAGCTATAGGATTTAGCTTGTTAACAGGTATAGACAGATATACAATAGCTACTTGGAGAGATGATGGGACTAAATCAAGTACACTAAGTTCTGACATCGGCAAAAAGATATCAGATTTCCGTGAAGAGTCTTTAAGCGCAAAACTTGCCACAGCAAAGCGCAACCCTGTTGGAATTTTGGCAATCCTAAATCGTCACTACGGCTGGAACCTTCCGGGAGTATCGAGAGAACAGCAGAACCACAAGCAAGCCTTGACCGCTTCGGATCTGCCACAGTTAGGCGGCACAAATGGACAAAATACATCAATGTTGACTGATTCCGGAGCGTATGACGATAGCAACGTAGATGCGAATGAGTAGCAACAACCTTGGAAACGTGCGGAAATACTGGATAGTTAAGGATGTGTCAATAAAGACTGCGCGAAGCGCGAATTTTGCGCATAGTTGAAATATGTTGGTGATGATGGGGGAGGGGGTTTATAGAAATTCGGAAACCAGCCCTACTAAGTCCAGTAAACTACCCAAAAAATAAAAAGGCTTCGACAGGAGGTGATACTAACATGGAGTTATCTTACACACAAAACAAATTGCAATTTAACAGACCGTCATTTAAGGACGAACTTAAAGATAAGCTTGGAACAGTTTGCTGTAACTGTGGAAGTAATTTGGATGTAGAGTATCACCACATAGTGCCTTTAGCATTGGGAGGAACAAACAATATAGGTAACATTGTACCTCTTTGCCATGTTTGCCATCAAATTGCACATGGTTCTAGGAACATCAGAGACATAAAGAAACCTGAAAACACTGGCAGACCTAGAAAGCCGCCTGTTCCGGGCTATCTGAAAATCCTAGACGAATATAAGAAAGGCAAGATAGGCAGAAAAGAATGTGAGAAACAGTTGCAACTTACTCAGGGAAGCAAGCTAACTGATATGTGGTTCTATAAGAAATACCTGAAAGATAATCGCATAAAGGTTCTTAAGAACCGGATAGATATGTTAAACACACCAAAATGTTTGAAAATGGATCACTCGCAGGAATTTGTAGCAAGGGTTGTTTATGAAGACGGAAAAGAAGAAAAGTTCTTCGCCTGTGGTTGATTTTAAAAATTTCCTCAAAAATAAAAAAGACCAATTAAGGAGAATAGCCGTGATACCATTCATTCAAAAAGATAAGGCTATTACAAAGGCTAGAAGATATTTTAAAAGATATGGATATCGTGTAGTTGGCAGTAAGACCACTAACGCCTATGTGTATGTAAAAGCTGTCAGCTATTTAAAAAATCCGGTTATTGGGAGAGCAAGTCTCAATACGGGCACAGTGGTAGCAATACTGAATGCAAATAGCTGCCCGGTAGAAATCACAGATGGAAAATACGATTAACAGGAGTAAACGCATGATTTTTTTACTCGTTATGCTATTTTGGATTTTATATACATTGCAGGCTCCTTGGTGGATGTATTTGCTATTGATCCTCCTGGGGATATGTGGAACTAAGGATTGAGGTTATAGCTTATGCAGATCTACGGAAAAGAGATTAAAGACGAATGTTCAAAATGCGGTGAAGTCCTACAATGCGAATTGTTTCTGCAAGGTCATGGGATTAAGAGAGACCGTGAGAACGTTGCGGAAATGGTTAGCTGCCAGATGAAGCATCAAAAGAGCAGACTTGATAAAGAGCCTAAAGAAGATTTGCCAGTTAAGGAGAAATGCGAATTGCCGCCGGAGATTAAAGAGATCTACACAGAAGTTTGGAAAATTCATAAAGAGTGCGCTAATCCGAAAACGGATGATGACTGGTCGTATCTTATTCGGCAAGGCAATCTGCTGATTAAAATGCACAACAATAGCCAGTTTGCTAAAGCACTGGTAATGGCAATGATAGATGAAATTGAAGGAAGGACGAAGAAAAAATGCTTGGATTCATGATTTTAAAAATAATGACAACATTGGTATTGACAGTTTTAGCAATATCCGGTGCATGGTATGCTCCAAAACAGAAAACAGCATCAGACGGAGTAATTTTCTTCGCGTTTGCAATGTTCCTTGCGTTTGGAATAACTTTTATGTGGGTATAGCCTATGTGGTTACCGGAGATTATGCGAATTATCCCATATCACATCGTTGAATGGGTTAAATTCATAAAGCCATTGTTATTGCCGAATATCCTGTGTTGTGTTGGCATTGGATATGTGTCGGAGAAATCAAGGCATCAAGAGTGTATGCAGCCTGTGTGTGGGAAATGAAAAATGAAATAATGCGTTCGACAACACTAAGTTTTACAGAGTACCGTGCGCAGGCGTGATAATTTTGAATAGAGTGTTTCACGAAAATAATCCGGGAGCAGATGGTCTCTCTCCCGGAGTTTAGGGCTATCGCCAAGCGGTAAGGCACAGCACTTTGACTGCTGCATTCCCAGGTTCGAATCCTGGTAGTCCTGTTTCGCAGATGTTTTCTTCTTTCGGTCTTTGCCATCTGCGAATATTCCATCTACATGGAATACTCCTTTCACCTCATAGCGGAATGCTGTTAATAGCCGTCACAAGGCTCGTGAGGGTTTTCTACGTAACCGCTTGAAGCTTTGCAACCATATAGCGGTGAAAACTTTATCTGCGTCGATAAGACGATACCGTGATTGCAATAATCGGTATGTAGCAGATAGGTGTGCCAGAAGTTTAGTCGTGGTTATACGGCACAGGTTTTGGGGAAATATGCATAGTGGCGATTGCAGCGGTCTGTAAAACCGTGACATTAGAAACACCGAAGGTTCGACTCCTTTTTTCCCCACGATGTCGGATCGCAACCGACTAGCAGGTAACTGGCGGATGACCTGCGAAAATAAAAATAGCCATAAGTGTTGCTTGGTGTCCGAGCCTTAAATGTAGGCATACAGCTTATGGAAACGCACATTGGGATGTAGCGCAGTTGGCGAGAGCGGCTGTCTTATACACAGTATGTCATGGGTTCAAGTCCCATCATCCCAATAGGTGTTGTTGCAAGTACACTCCGAGTATGCTTATTACAGAAGCATAGGGGATAAATACACCGGTTAATGTTTATCTCATGGGAACTTGATAGAGCCGCTTGCGGCTGACTAAAAGATCCTTGGGCAGAGGAAAACCAAGTAAAAAACCTCCCCTTGCAGATATGGTGTAATGGTATCACAGTAGCTTGCTAAGCTATCCAGCAGAAATGCTGTCAAGGTTCAAATCCTTGTATCTGCGTTTATCTTTATCTCCACTTAGTCTGGCACTACTGCAATAGTTCAGGTCGATGGGAGATGTATGGATAGTAGTTGCTCATTATCGGTTAACGAAAAACACTTCTGTGAGTAGAATTTGCAGATTCAAAAGCAGTCGAGCCTTGTTTGGGTCGGGTGGGTTCGACTCCCACGGCAACTATTCCCTGTCTAAAACGTAAGCCACATACGATTAGCGAAAACCAAGCCTATGAAGTAGAGAACAGACAAGACTGTGAGATTGTGGATAGTCAGTGACAAGTGGGCGGTGCACATTTGGTTATGGCAAGCGCAAGCCATAAAAGGTTTTACGGTGCGATTCCCATGCATAGCTTTAGTGGAAGAGCGGCATCTGCATAGGATGTGTGTCGGCGGTTCGATTCCGTCTGCATGGGTTACGGAGGATATGAGGATGAATGATTTCTTAAAGTTTTTTGATGAAAAGACAAAAGATTTTCCGATGCATCTTGAAATAACATATAGCAAGATATGTGACTGGGGAATCTATATTTACAAACGAGGATGCGCAAACGACTATCCTGTGTGTAGAAAAGATGGTGATGATGCGATTCTTGTACATGAAAATGATACGGACATGGAATTATGCTTCGCAAAAGCACACGTTGCATTGAAAGAATGGCTTATTGAGAATAATGGCGGATATTGAGTGAGGATTAGTAAATATGTTTAGAGACTGCTCTGCTTGCAAATACTGTTCTGTCGATTATTCTTTTGACGAAGAAACAGGGGACGAATATTCCATTTATGAGTGTACAAAAGGTAATGATACAGATTTAGATTTTGAATGCAAAGATTTTAAGAAATATAAACCGAGGAAGTACGTTGAAAAAGATACGGAATGTGATTGTTGTCAAAACGCCCATTTTTGTTCAAGGTTATCGGGTACTGCTTTTGACTGCACAAATATGTTTGATAAACATAGTCACGTTTTATATAATCGTGACTACTGTTATAAGATAAACGGTACAAAATGGAACGAGATATTAAAACTGCGAGAATCAGGACTAAAAGATTCTGAAATTATAGAAAAAATCAGCAATGAGAAATTAGCGGAAATGGTTCGATACGTAAAAGAAAATGGGATTGAGTTGCCGGAATCAATAAAAGAACAGTGCCGTAAAGCAGGATTCGAGGTGTGAGCAGAAAGTTGGTGGAAGAATGAAGTCATTAGAAGAAATATTTTTCAGAGCTTGCGTGAATGAGCAGAAAAGAAAATCACATTCGATCGATCGGGAATTGAGCATAAGAACTATTGGTAATATTTTTGAAAGGCTTGGATTTTCGTATAAGCAGTTAATGTATTATGTCAGAAAGTGGTCTGACAAGGGATTTTATAATTATGGAGTGACGCTTGACTTAGGCTGGTTTGAATTTGATAAGCTGACCGGAGAATATAAGCAGATTTGTGATTATATGACAAGTACGGACGGATGGAAAGATGGAGAACTTGCAAATTATATTGTCAGTAATTCGTTTAATCGGGAAAGGATAACAAATTTTGCATTGAAAAAGCATCTTGGAATTGAAAAAGATGAGGACTTCTTCAATCCATACAAAGAGGGGTAACTAATGAAACATATCAAAGAATGGCACACTTGCGATAGGTGTGGAGTAGAAATAAAGAATACACTTATCAGAAAAGGGAAAATGAACATTAAGGCAAAAAAACAAGATGGATACCGTGCCAGTGACTTGATTGATGATTTTGAACTAATTCTGTACACGAAAGAAGCACAATTTGAACTTTGCCATAAGTGCAGGAAAGATTTTGTGAGGTTTATGAAGAATGAAAATAACGGAAATGAATAATTGCATTGAAGAAATGCGTAAGTGTTATAACTTTAATGATGATAAGACTGAAATAAGGCTTGGGGATATGATAAGTGGCTTTGACAAATATGTAACTGTCTGTACAAGAGATGAAAATGGAACACAGATTGAAATGACAAGACACGCAGACGAATTAGAATAAACAAAATCACCGGCTAACAAACGGAGTTAGTCGCTAACCTAGAAAAATTATAGGCAGAATCCTATAAGGCACTTCTGCCACAAGCGGAGGTGCTTTTCTTTTGGCGAGTCAGAGCCTTATATCGGCAGTAAACAGCTATGACAATTACATACAGCGCAAGGGAATTGATGAACAGGTCATTGATGCGTACATAGAAGCCTGTAGAGTGGCTATAAACGGTGAAAAGGATATAACTTATGGCTTACAGATAACAAACCGTTCTAAAGGCATTGTAGAGCGTTTCTGTATGGAAAGAACCGGAGGAACCATATGGGATTTGGAAAAGTATTCCTTTGCAAACAAGACGCACTATTCTCTGACAGATAAATTATACGATGTTCTTTTACTAGAAGCACAAAATAAGGTTGTGGACAGTGCATACCGATACTTGGAAAACAAAAGAGAACCTAGAGAGCGGTTCTACATGCCACGTAGAAAGCAATTTCTTAAAATCGGTCTAATGGATGCCATTCAAGGCATGATTGATGATATATACGACATCCTCTGCGTGTCTCTTATACCTGGTGCCGGTAAAACCACGGTCGAGAAAATGCTAAATGCATTGGTAGCAGGATGGTTTCCGAGAGATTTCAACCTTTTTTACTCTCACAGTGGAGATATTACACGTATGTACTATGACGGTGTGTACGATATTTGCACAAATTCTGACGAGTACACTTGGAATGAGATTTTTCCTAATCTTTCCGTAACTAGCACAAACGCAAAAATGGAACAGTTCAACATTGGAAAATATAAACCATTTCCATCCGTTCAGTGCACATCTGTAGGAAGTAAAAATGCTGGTAAAGTGCGTGCATCTAAGTTTTTGTTCGTAGATGACATGATCGGTGGCATCGAAGAAGCTATGAATCCTATAATTTTGGATAAACTTTGGGACAAGTATGCGGTAGATGCAAGGCAAAGAAAGACACAAGATACTGACGGAAAGAATTGCAAAGAGATCCATATTGCAACCAGGTGGAGCGTAAATGATGTAATCGGTCGGATCCAAAATATGTATGAAGGGAATCCGAGAGTAAAAGTAATTGCAGTGCCGGATATTGACCCCAAAACAGGATTAAGCAATTTTGACTACGAATTTTCCGGATTTACGGTTGCTTTTTTTGAAGATCAACAATTGCTCATGGATGAAATCTCTTATAGGTGTCTTTATAAGCAAGAGCCTATTGAACGTGAGGGATTGTTATTCCCGGAAGAAAAAATCAGACGTTATCTTAATCTTCCTCATGGCGAGCCGGAAATCGTTACTGGGCAATGCGATACCAAGGGAAAAGGAACAGACTTTTTTGTTCTTCCGGTATTACAAAAGTACGGAGAAGATTATTACTGCGTTGATTGCGTGTGCGACAATACAGCAGATTATGAAATGCAGTATGAAAATGCGGCAAATGTACTTGTTAATAATAAAGTGCAAGAGTGCGAATTTGAACGTAATGCCGGTGGTGACCGTGTGGCAATGGAAGTAAATAAGCGTGTAGAGAGTAAAGGCTGGATATGCAATATCACTGATACTCCCACAGAGACAAACAAGGAAGCTAGAATCTTTCAGTGTTCTAACTGGATATTACAACACGTTATTTTCAAGGATCCGTCTCGTTACAAACCGAATGAACCATACGGAGTAATGATGTCACTGCTGAAAAGATATTCTGTATCCGGAAAAAAACAGTTAGACGATGTGCCTGATGTATTTTCTAACTTTGCTTTAAGAATCACAAACGGTAACAGAGTGGCAAGAGCAGAAGCAATCAGCAATCCTTTTTCAATGGGTAGGAGGTATTAGATGACAACAAAAGAATATTTAGGGCAGATAAGCCGACTTAATCGGATGATAAATAATAAACTCACGGAAATCGCACAACTCAAAGATATGGTGGTAAGCATATCTGCTCCGCAAAGCGGTGAAAGGGTACAGACTACACCGAATTTTGACAAAATAGGAACAAAATATGCCAAAATTGATGAAATGGAACGGAAAATAGATGGCATGGTAGATGAACTTGTCGATAAAAAAGAGAAAATTATACAGCAGATAGACAGCATGGAAGATGAGAACACATACAATATTCTGTTCGCAAGGTACATCGAAAAGAAAACTTTTGAAGTGATTGCAACAGAAATGAAATATTCATGGAGACAGGTTGTCAGACTTCACGGAACGGCATTGAAACAGTTTGAAAAGAAATACGGAGAAGGGTATTTGAATGAACAATGTCATTGAATGTCATATATAAAAAATGGTAATGTTAAACTGACGAAAATATTTAAGATGCTTTCTAATCCTCCTAAAAGGCAAACAGCCGGGAATACCGTCTACGTTATGTGGGCGGTATTTTTGTGCGAAGAAAAGAGGTATTTATGATTTTTAACCAAAAAATTAGAGTGTACTGTCCGGGATGCGGACGGTTGGTCGGTGAATGTAGTGCAAAATCGCATATCGACAAGACATATAAGTGCAGGAATTGCGATAAGATGGTTGTTTATCATACGGAGACCGGAGAACGTGAGATCAAGAAACTTCCACAGAGAGATCAGAGCAGCGGAATAACATTTTTGTAGGTGAAAATATGAACACTATGAAATTTCAAGACCTTGTAAAGGGTTGTCACGGTAGAAAAATTGCATATACGGATGTGGAGCAGATAACCGAAGACAACATTGTAAAGGTTATTGGTGATTGCATCGGTGTTTTTAATTACAATAAGTCAGTTATCAAGTACTTGTGGGAGTACTACAAAGGTGACCAGCCTGTACTATACCGAACAAAGCTGTCAAATGAGGATATAACAAACAAAATTGTTGAGAACCATGCGTATGAGTGGGTGCAATTCAAAGTTGGTCAGACTTACGGAGAACCTATTCAGTTTGTAAGCAGAAAAGATGATGAAGCTGTAAATAAGGCAGTAGATGAACTGAATGATTACTTAGCTGATGCAAATAAGCATGAGAAAGACATAAAAGCTGGTGAGTGGCAGTCGGCAACCGGAACATCATTCAAAGCTATTCAGATTGTGAATGGAGATGTGCCTATCCGTGTGGTTGCACCTAATCCTCTGAACACGTTTGTTATTTACAACCGCAGTTCCGAAGAACCGATTTTGGCGGTACAGGAATTAAAAAATGAAAATGGCGAGTGGTACAAACTCTGCTACACGGAATCCTATGAATGTAAGATAAAAAACAGTGCGGTTGTTCCTGATACATGGAAACTTCACGGATTTGGTGGTATTCCGATTGTAGAATTTCCGAACAACCATGAGCGGTTGTCTGATATTGAACTTGTTATAGATCTGTTGGATGCAATCAATAATACACAGTCAAACAGAATGGACGGCATAGAGCAGTTTATACAGGCATGGATCAAATTTGTAAACTGCGATATTGACGAAGAGCAGTTTGAAAAAATGAAAATGAGCCATGCATTGGTTGTAAAGTCCAATAACAAGGATAACAAGGCTGATGTTGATGTAATGTCGCAGGAACTTGACCAAACGCAGACACAGGTATCTAAAGACGATTTAACAGACAGCGCACTTTCAATTTTGGGAATACCAAACAAACAAGGAAACACTGGCGGTGATACGCAGGGTGCGGTTGAGCTGAGAAACGGATGGGATTTTTCAAAATCAAGAGCAAGGCTTAAGGATCCGGTTGTTAAGACAGCAGAGAAGAGACTGGCCAAGGTTGCGCTGAATGTTATCCGCATTAAGAAAGAGGATCTGAAGATCACTCTTAGAGATTTTGATGTGCAGATCAATCACAGTCCACAAGATAATATGTATACAAAGTCACAGACACTATTGCAACTACTGCAGTGTGGTATTCATCCTCTTATTGCAATCAAAACGGTTGGACTTTGGGGAGATTGTGAAAAGACTTTCAACCTTTCCAAGCCTTACCTTGATGCTCTGTGGAAAACTGCTGACATTATCAACATGGAAGAGCAGATGGCAAAAGCACAGGAAATTGTAAAACAAATGCAAAATAAGACAGTTGCCTAGAAATAGGTAGCTGTTTTTATTTTATAAAATTTGCAGCTATGCGGTAAATAGCAGAGACTCAGCAGGAGCGACCTGCGGTAACAAAAGCGTGAGTTTAACGGAGGTAATTTATGACACGAGAAGACGTATTAAAACTTTTTCCCGAAGCTACGGACGAACAGATTACAAATCTTTTGAATCAGAACAATTCGGAAGTTGCAAGAGAAAAAACAAAGGCAGGACAGTACAAGGCTAAGGCTGATAGTGCAGATGAGTTACAGAAAAAGCTTGATGAACTTGAAGCCGGAAATCTTTCTGAAATTGAAAAAGCTAATAAAGCTTTGGAAACTGCAAATGCAAAAATCGCAGAACTTGAAAAGACACAGGCTATTGCGGCACAGAGAAGCAATGCGGCATCCAAGTTTAACATTTCTGTTGAACAGGCATCACAGGTTATCAAGGATGACGGCAGTTTTGACTACGAAGTACTCGGAAAAATTATCTCTGATAAAGAGACTGCTGCGGCACAGGCTAAAGAGCAGGAAATCGCAAACGGAACCACAAATCCGGGCGGTGGTAGTGCTGGCGGTGGCAAAGATGAAAAGACAGAAGCCGAAAAAACGGCAGAAACTATCGGAAAGACTTTAGCCGGAGAAAACGAGACGGCAAAGTCTATTGTAGAAAATTATTTATAGGAGGTAAAACAGAATGAAATTTTCTGAATCCACTGTTACTACACAGAAAGAGATTTTAAAGCGCAAGCTTGGTGGAGAGTTAGTTGAAGGGATTACCCTTGACACAACCGCATTTACTAACGGTGTATGCAAAGCCGGCAGCCCTATTGCGGCAGACGGAAAGTTTGTAAACGGAAGAACGACAAGTGGAGACAGCGTTTCGGTTAATGATGCTGCTCCTGTTGGCATACTTCTGAGTGATGTTTACGACAGCAATCCTAATGGAACGATCGTAAAGGCTTTTGCTTGCGTGAATGAAGCAAATGCTAACGCAAATGCAGGAATTACTATTGCAGAAGCTGTAAAAACTGCACTGCCTTTAATCGTATTTGAGTAACTATCTGACCATAGCTAACCGTAAAATATCGGTAGAAAGTGAGAAATAGAATGAATATTAGAGATGCTTACAATAGTAAAGCAATCGCACTTGTGAATACAGAAGTCGCAAGTAATAAGATTGCGTACCTTGGCACAGGATTATTCCCTAGCAAAAAGAAGATGGGACTGGACTTAAAGTGGATTAAAACCGCTAAGGGACTGCCTGTTTCTCTTGCCCCTTCTAACTTTGACGCAAAGTCTACTATCAGAAGTCGTGAAGGATTCAAGATGACCGAAACAGAAATGGCATTCTTCCGGGAATCCATGCTTATTAAAGAATCTGATGAGCAGGAAATCATGAGAGTACAAGATTCTACTGACCCTTATGCAGCAGAAGTGCTGAACAGAATCTTTGATGATGCAAATACTCTGGTTGATGGTGCTAATGTAGTACCGGAGAGAATGAGAATGCAGCTGCTTGCACCCAGTGACGGATCTCCTAAGATTTACATTCAGGCTGACGGTGTAACCTACGCTTATAACTATGACCCTAACGGAACCTACAAAGCTAACAACTTTGCAGAACTTAAAACTACAACCGATAAGTGGTCTGATATTGAGAACTCTGATCCTATGGATGATGTTTCCGTAGCTATTGATGCCGTAGAAGAAGCTACTGGTGAGAGACCTTCCATCATGATTGTCTCTAAGAAGACTATGAACTACTTGAAGAAGAACAAAAAGATCAAGAGTGCTGTTCTTGCACAGAATACAACCGCAAATGTATTTATGACCGATGCGAGAGTAAAGGAACTTTTCTCTACCGAACTTGGCATTAGCATCATTGTATACACTAAGCAGTACAAGGATGAAAGCGGAACTGCTCATAAGTTTTATCCTGATGGATTTGCGACCCTTATTCCTAACGGTGCACTGGGTAGTACATGGTACGGCACTACTCCCGAAGAGCGTACACTCATGGGTAATCCTGCCGCAGATGTAAGACTTGTGAATACTGGTGTTGCTGTTGCTGTCAGCGTAACAGAGGATCCCGTACAAACCAAGACTACAGTATCAGAAATCGTACTGCCTTCCTACGAGAGAATGGATAGCACCTATGTAATTAAGTGCTACTAAGGAGGTGCGCCGGATGAAATTTGACCATAAGGTGAAATACAACGGCACCTGGTATCTTCCGGGAGATGAAATCCCGGAAGAAAACCATAATGCAGAGGAAAGCAAGGAATTGCCGACAAAGAGCGCAATTAACCGCATGAGCACTGCGGAGTTGCAAACATTTGCAAAAGAGCAAGGGATTGCAGATGCAGAAGCACTTACAGGCACAGAACTGAAAAAGGTTCTAATTGAAAAGTTTGAACTTTAAGAGGTAACACATGGCAGAATATACGACTTTGGAGCAAGTAAAAATCCGTCTGAAACAATTTCATATTGATTCTGAAAGCTCCGAGGTTGTGTTTGATGACCTTGAAGATAACCCTCTGATTGAGCAACTTATCAGTCAAGCGAAAGCTGACATTGTGGCAAAGAGAATGTACCCGGACAGCTACACGGAACAAAAGATTGCAGAGGACTTGAAGCGGTTTGAGAGCGTTATTGTGAACGTGGTTGTGTATGACCATTCACAGGCTGGAGAGAACTTCATGGCAAATTACTCTGAAAACGGTGTGTCGAGAACATGGAGAGACCGTGACAATCTGTTCGTAGGTGTATTCCCATTTGCCAAAGTGCTGTAAAAGAAGATTGTGCGTGACCATATTGCTGGTGTCAGCAATATGATTGCAGGCGGCACACTTTAAGGGTGGTGGGCGGTGTGCCAACAATAAGTAACAGGAGATATGAAATGAAAGATTTTTTATTACAGACATACAATATTGTATTGCCTATTTTATTAGGATATATTGTCTGGCTCCTTAAACAACAAAAGAAGGACAGAGATGCAAACAGTAAGGGAACAATGCTTCTTTTGCGTGTTCAACTTATTGAGTATCACGATAAGTACATGAAGTTGGGAGAAATTCCTAGTTATGCGTATGAGAATTTTGTAGAGATGTACAATGCGTATCATGCGTTAGGCGGAAATGGAATGGCTACCAAAATGTACGATGAAATCAAAGAAATCAGATTAAAGAATGGAGGTAAAGAATAATGGATTTTTCACAAGTAGGAACTTGCGTAGCAATCGTGGTTATCTGCTATCTTTCCGGTATTGGAGCGAAGCTTATTCCGGTTATTAAGGATAATTACATTCCGGTTGTTGTCGGCATTGTCGGTGGTATTCTCGGAGTGGTAGGAATGTATGTGATTCCCGACTTTCCGGCAAATGACGTACTAAATGCTATTGCGGTCGGCATTGTTTCCGGGCTGGCAAGCACCGGGGTAAATCAGATTTACAAACAGGTAAAGAAAGATGCTTGAAGCAAATAAGCAAAAAATGAAGTATTCCAAACAGGGTGAGAAAGTTACAATCTACGACCGTGACGAAAATGGAAACATTAAGTACATTGAGGTTGATGGTGAAAAGATTCCAGTAGTTTTGAGAGAAGCTATCGGATTTTCTGACCCTGTTCCTTTTTCTGCAAATATCAGCAACAAACTGTCAGAAGTACTGGTAAAGGAATTTGGTATTGATGATTCCAGTTCCTATTGTCAGATTGTGACCGATAAGGGATATTTGCCGATTAAGGCAGGAGACATTGTTTGGAAGAAATCTGATGTGGGGCGAGATAGTGATGGACTGGTTGATGATAAGACAGCAGACTACGTTGTAAAAGGTGTAGCTGATGAAGGACTTACCGTTGACCTGTTTTTGCTTCAAAAGACGGTAAAGTGATATGGAAGATAAGAAAATCAATGTTTTGGGAACAGAATATCTTCTTATGTTTCGCACAGAGGAAGAAAACGAAGAGTTAAAGGAATGTAATGGCTATTGTGACTATTCCTCTAAAGAAATTGTCGTGTTGAAAGAGAAGAGAAAAGATGATGACATCAGAAATTTTGTGTGGATGCGGAATAAAACCGTAAGACATGAAATTGTCCATGCGTTTTTGAGTGAAAGCGGACTTCTGAACAACACATACAATGTTGAATGTGGTTGGTCTTTCAACGAGGAAATGGTGGATTGGATAGCAATTCAGTTTCCTAAAATGATGAAGATTTTCCAAGAACTTGAAGTTTTGTAAGGTATTGAACTATGGGAAAGACGATTGAACTAAATCTATTCAGTGACAAGTACATACAGAACGCTATTAAGGCTCTTATAGACTACGAAAACAGCTTGACCTATAAATGTAGGCTACTGGCTGAAACTTTGGCAGAAAACGGTGTAGAGATTGCTAGAGTACAGATTGCAGACCTTGACGCTATCTTTACTAGCGAACTGATACAGAGTATCCACGCTGAATATGTTGGTTCGGTAAAAGGCGGTGGAATATGGGCGGTGGTTGCAGGTACAGACCATGCGGCTTTCGTGGAGTTTGGTACTGGTGTTGTTGGAAAGCAGTCGCCATATCCATATCAACTACCGGAAGGTGTTGACTGGCAGTATGCAAGCGGAAAAACCATAAGGCAACTTGCGGATGGAAGATATGGATGGTTTTATCCTGCGGATGACGGTAAATGGTATTTTACAGAAGGTATGCCGTCAAGACCATTTATGTACCTGACTGCAATAGAAATTCGTGAAATTGTATTACAGACAGCAAAGGTGGTGTTTGGAAATGGCGGTTAATGAATATCAATGGGTATCAGATTTCAAAGTCAAGATTGCATCATACTTGAAAATGAAAATACCGCAGAGCCATCCTAAAGCGTATGTAACGGACAAGAGCAAAGATTTGTCAGAACCCACATTCCCCACAGTTTACTTTCATGCTATGCCGTTCACAGAGACAGGACAAGACCTTGAAGGACGGTCTATCAATGGAATCACAGCATCGTACCAGGTGGATGTGATAACCAACAAAAGTCAGGAAGAAGCTGAAGCTATCATGGCTACGGTTGCCGGACTTTTCAAACGTTTGCGATTTCAGATAACTTCCATGCCGGAGTTTAGCAATACTTCGCAGAAAACATACAGAAGCACAGCACGGTTCAGAAGAAACGTAGATGCTGATGATATATTGTAACTATTAACAGAGCCTAATGGCTCTATTTTTTATGCAAATTTGGAGGTAAATATGGCTACTGGTTTAAAATCAAGAATTGCCTATAAAGAGCCTAGTTCTAGTGCCGCTGCTGGTGAATACTGGGCAGGAACGTACAAATTGCTTATGAGAGCAAAAAGTATTCCTTCACCGTTCGGAAGTCAGAACATGGTGGATACTTCTACACTGGAAGATTTGGTCGAAACACAGGAAATGGGTCGTAGAGCAGCTAACAGTATGGAAGTGCAAGGGGCATTTGAGAAAAAGTACAAGGATGAAATGGTGACAAACGAGGGAAAGAAACTCGATTTCATCATCCTGTATGGAACTGACGGAAAAGGCTCAGAGGGTATTTGCGCATTTATCGGTCAGGAAAGTTTTGCACCGGACGAAGCGACAGACGATCATCTGACTGGAACTGCTACGATTGCACAAGCTACTGTGCCGAAGTGGATTGAAGATAATTACACTGTTGCAGTAACAGAGGATGAAAACGGTTATCCCACAGCAATTACACTGACAAAAAAATAGAAAGTCAGTCAGAAACAAATAGCACTGCCGTGGCTGACTTTGACGAAACGGTAGACGAACCATTGATTTAAGCAAAAGAGAGCCGTCTTCGGGCGGCTCCTTTCCAACAAAATGTTGGGGAAAGGATATGTTTTTATGAAGAAGATTTTAGTTAATGATGTTGAATATACTTTAGAGTTTGGATTCGGTGCTGTGGAGTGCAAGGATTTGATTCAAAAGATGTTTCTTATGCTTTCCGGTGGCTATGTAGCTAAAAAAGCAAAAAACGTACAGAATCCCACACCAGAAGAAATTGTAGATGGTAGCGGATATATGCTTGCAGAATTTCCTCATGTATGCAAAACGGCTTTTTATGCTGGTCTTATCGAAAACCATGAAGATATTACACCGGATGAATCCAATGCTTTAATGAAAGAATACATGAAAGCAAACGGTCTGTCTTTTGTGAAGCTGTATGGAGAACTGACAGACTGTATGAAAGAAGACGGTTTTTTCGAGCTGTCGGGTCTGACGGAAATGATGACGCAGACCAAGGAAGAGATGGAGAAAGAGGACAGCAAGGTAACGAAAATGCCGCAGGATCACAAGAAGAAATCGACTGGCACAAAATAATATGGGAAGAATATTTTCCATTTGCTTTTTCCATGGGAATTTCGATAGAAGAGTTCAAACATCTGAATCCTAAAAAATTAGAGTGGTGTTACAAAGGATATAAACTCAAAAAAGAGGAAGAAGATAGGAATTCATGGCAACGGTGGGGAGATTATGGAATATCTGCATTAATCTTTGCAATAGACCATTGCTTAAATGGAGACAAAGCAAGAACTACTTATGTTGAAAAGCCTATTTCAGAAAAGATAGCACATGATAATGAGCCTAAATATAAGGAATCTAATGAAGAAATTGCAATATGGGAAATGAAACAGCGAATTAAAGCATTAAGAGAACAAGGATTACCGGAAAGTCCGGATTAAGGAGAAACAAGCATGAGTTTAACAGGAATTGATGTATCTTCCTATCAAGGGAAGATTGACTGGAACAAGGTATCGCAGAGTGGAGTAAAATTCGCAATTCTTAAAATTATCCGCAAGGATTTGAACCCGGACAAGAAGTTTGAGGATAACTGGAAAGGTTGCCAAGAACACAACGTTCATGTGCAAGGAGTATATGAATACGGATATATTACAACGGTTGCAAAATCACGATCTGATGCAAGAAGAGTGCTTACTATTCTTAATGGCAGAAAAGTGACAGTATATCTTGATGTTGAAGATGCCGTTATGAAAGGTCTTGGCAAAAATATTATTTCCATTATCAATGCTTACGGCAAGGTCATCACCGATGCAGGATTGCAGTTCGGTGTATACACTGGGGAAAGTTTTTACAAGACATACATTAAGCCTTATGGCGGTGTGAGTTATCCCATGTGGATTGCACGGTACGGCAAGAATAACGGCAAGTGTGATGTGAAATATCAACCGCAAGTACCGAACATGGTAGGCTGGCAGTATACTTCTAAAGGTCGTGTAGGCGGCATTGTAGGAAACGTGGACATGAATGTATGGTACAAGGAATTAGAAGCCGTACAGGGCACTACGGAAGCGTACAGCAACCCTTACACAGAACCGACAAGACTGTTGAAGAAAACAGTTCCTTGCATGAGAGGTGATGATGTGCGGTGGTTGCAATTTGCACTCATTCATCATGGTTGCTTATCTGCGGTGAATGCAAAGGGAAAAAGCAACATTGACGGAATTTTAGGTAAAGACACAGCAACGGCAACCGGAGTATTCCAAAAAAAAGTCGGAATCGCGGTTGATTACAAGTGCGGTGCGGTTACGAGAGAATATCTTAAGAAATAATTTTAGGAACGGTAGGTGTCACAGCTTACCGTTCTTTTTATGTGTAAAGGCGGTGCGGTATGGCAGATATTGATTCTTTGCAGATTAAAATAAAAGCGGATGCAACTAGCGCAAGTAACGCACTGAATAAACTTGCAAATAGCCTTACGAATTTTCAGAAAAGCTTGTCTATTGACACATCCAAACTGACAAGCATTTCCAACAGCATACAGAGTATCGCAAATGCCGCAAATTCCATGAATACGAGCGGCATTAAGAATATCTCCACACTGACAAATTCCATTAACAGAATGGGGAAAATAGATACAAGCGGATTAAGCAGAATTTCATCTGCACTGAAGACTTTTTCTGCCGACATGGAAGGAACTAAAGTAGATGGAGTAGGTGATATTGCGAGCATAGCATCTTCTATCTCAAAACTTGGCGGTGTAGCATCCGGCAGAGCAATTACAAACATTCCTTTACTGGCGAAGAATTTAAAGCAATTATTCACCACTCTGTCTACTACACCGAACGTAAGTGAGAACATTATCCGCATGACAAATGCACTGGCAGGACTGGCATCTACTGGTGCGGCATCCGGGAGAGCGGCAAACTCTTTAGGACGAAATCTGAACACTTATACGTCAAGTGCAAAAAGAGCCACGAAGAGCACATTTAGCCTTGCAGCGGCTTTCGGAAAATTCTACGCAACGTATTTTCTTGTTATCCGTGGAATTAAAAGCCTGTGGAAATCCATAGAGGGAACTACGGACTATATCGAAGCATTTAACTACTACACGGTTGCTTTCAATAAAGTCGGCAAGGAATGGGGCAAGGACTTTGAAAAATACGGTTACGACAATGCAGAAGATTATGCGCAGAGTTTCGGAAATCGTGTAAATGAACTTCTTGGCAAAATGTCCGGTCTGAAAGTAGATGTAGATGGTGGACTGATTTCTGAAAGTGGAATGAAGAACCTGGGGTTGAATTTGCAGGAGATTACTCAGTACGCTTCACAACTTGCATCTATCACCAACTCTTTAGGGCAGACCGGAGAAGTTACTACGGCAATTTCAAAGTCCATGACAATGCTTGCCGGAGATATTTCCTCTCTGTTTAACGTAGATTTCAGTACAGTTGCAACTAATTTACAGTCCGGTTTAATCGGTCAGTCAAGAGCATTGTATAAGTATGGTATTGATATCACAAATGCCACTTTACAGACTTATGCTTACAAATACGGAATTGAAAAAGCTGTCTCAGAAATGTCACAGGCAGAGAAACAGCAGTTGCGCTTACTGGCAATCTTAGATCAGTCCAAAGTGTCATGGGGAGATTTGGCTAACACAATCAATTCACCCAGCAACATGATTCGCCAGTTCACAAACAACGTGAAAGAAGCTGGAATGGTTCTAGGTCAGTTATTTATTCCGGTATTGCAGAAAGTACTTCCTGTCATTAACGGTGTTGTTATTGCGATTAAAAGATTGCTTGTCAGCGTTGCAAACTTAATGGGTATCAAGATTGATTTTGATTCTTTCGGTAAAGGTGTATCCGGGTACAACGAGGAGTTGGAAAATACGGCAGATGCGCTGGATAAAGTGGGAACAAGCGCAAAGAATGCTCAAAGCGGAATCAGAGCGTTTGATAAATTGAAAGTTATTTCCACACCAAAATCCAGTGGTTCCGGAAGTGGTGCTGGTGGAGCAGGAATTGACCTTACTAAGGAAATCATGGATGCTACTGCCGAGTACGAAAAAGTATGGCAGGAAGCATTTGGCAAGATGCAGAATACAGCTATGGGTTGGGCTGATAAGATAGAAAAACTTCTTGAACCTGTGAAAAAGCTGTTCAAGGATTTTTTCAATGGTAATTTCTTTGAAGCAGGACAAGATTTGTCCGGTATTGTCACAGGGATATTTAACTGGATGTCCGATGCTATTTCATCTGTAGACTGGTATCAGATTGGGCAAAACATAGGACAGTTTCTTGCTGGTATTGACTGGACTGCTGTATTTACATCTGCCGGAAATTTCATAGAAACTGCCATAGATGCGGCAATCGACCTGTGGAAAGGAAGTTTTGATGCTGCACCGATAGAAACCACGATTATCACAGCAATAGGACTTTTAAAATTTACTGGTGTTGGAGATATCATATGGGGGAAAATATCGGATAAGTTATCAGCCAAAGTACTAGGATCAAGTATAGGAATAGTTCCTACAATTGCAATAGCTGCTGTTACTTGGGAGATTGGCTTTAATGTCGGAAAATCTTTAGGCAAAGCGTTATTCCCTGATGATGCAGAGTATTACGACAATTTTACGTGGTTTGGTGAAAATGGTTTTTTTGATACATTAAAAAATACTGATTTTACTACATTAAAAACTGCGTGGGATGATTTATACAAAGATATAACAGATAATGATTTGTATAGATTTTTGACAGGAACAATGCTGCTTCCAAAACATAGCACTCTTGATGATTTTGGAGATAAAATTGATTGGCTAATTGATAAAATAAAAAATACAAAAGTAGATATGTCAGATACTTTTGGTCTGTCATCTGCACTTATCAATATAGCACCACTTGTTGGAAACTGGTTTAATGAAAATGTATCTCCTTGGTTCACAAAGGAAAAGTGGCAAGAAATGGGTCAAACTATAAAGTCATCACTTTCTGAAAAATGGATTTCTTTTACAACATGGTGGAGCCAAACAGGATTTTCAAATTGGTGGGGAAAAATTTTAGAGCAGTTTGGACTAGCAAAATGGAATAAATTGCTTGAAAACATTCCAACGGCGTTTAGAACGGCATTTAAAACAGCAGCTAATGTTGCAATAGCTCCTTTGAACCTTGTAATAAGTGGAATAGAAACCATGATAAACAATGCCATAGACCTTATTAATGGTTTGATGTCTGCAGCAAGGTTAATACCTAAAATTGGTGACGCAGTTCCGAATAATATACAACACATTAGTGTTGGAAGAATACCTACATTTGAAAAAGGCGGTTACGTTCCGAGCAGATACACTATGTTCATGGCAGGAGAAAACGGTGTACCGGAGATTGCCGGAACAGTAGGTGGCAAGACAGCGGTTGCTGGTGGAGCGGAAATTACTGGAATCAAGGATGCGATTTATAAGGCATCACAGGAAGAAATGGCACTTCTAAGACAGCAAAATCAGTTGCTGCAAGGAATACTTGAAAAAGAGTTTGGAATAACAACAGATCAAATTGGAATTGCCGCAAGACAATACGGTCAAGAGCAATTTAACCAAAAACACAAGAATGTATATGTATTTTAACACAGACAGCACTCTGAATGGGTGCTGTCTATTTTTATGCAATAAGGCGGTGAGCGTATGTCAGCATATCAAGGATGGCTTTTAAAAATTGGAGATTACGTTATTGACCAGTCAAGATTTATAGCCGCTGAAAGTTATCAGCCGGCTGTAAATATGCAAGATGTAGACCCGTGGACTGATGCAAATGGATACGTACATAGAAATGCTGTGGAGCTAAAAGCATTAAGTATTGATTTTTCCACACCTGCGATGCTGACGGATGACGATTTGCAAGAGTTACTGTCCGGGATACGAAGCAACTTTATTGATGCAACGGAACAGGGATGCAATATCACGGCATACATTCCATTTTTAGGTAAATATGTCACACAATATGGATATATGGCTGATATAAAGCCTACAATCTACGGAACTTATGACGGAGAGATTAAATACAATCAGATAGAATTTTCATTTGTCGGAGGTGTAGCGAATGAGTAACTATACCTATGCGGATTTGTTTGATAAAAGCGCATCCAAAAAGGAAATCACGATTGAAACAGAGGACAAGTCTGTAAAAATCACCAACAGCGAAATCCATTTTGAACAGTTTGAATTAAAAGAAATACTATGTGATGATGATTACCTTACATTTGGACAGTGCAATGCATCACAGTTGAAATTCAAAATTTCCAACGTGTTCACAAGCATGATTGGGAAACAGATAAATGTTTCAGCTGTGATTAATGGACATACTGACACACCGTTTATTTTCGGCAAATACCGTGTCGTTTCCGATAAACCAACAGATGATAAGCGTTACAGGAATGTGACTGCTTATGATGCCATATACGACATTGGAGAATCGGAAGTATCTTCCTGGTATAACGGACTGAAGTTTCCTCTGACCTTAAAGCAGTTCAGAGACAGTTTTTTTTCATATTTTGGTGTTGAGCAAGTAGCAACCACATTACCTAATGACAGCATGGAAGTGGCAGAAACAATCAAACCAAGTGAACTGTCTGGCCAGACGGTAATGGAAGCAATCTGCTCAATAAACGGATGTTTTGGACACATTAACCATGATGGAAAATTTGAATATGTTTTCCTTAAAGCAATAATATCCGGATTATATCCAAAGAAAGGATTATATCCACAGAAAGGATTATACCCTAGAAAAGGTTCTGAAAAAGAAAAGGTTACTGGTGGAAAATACAAATCAGTTAAATATGAAGATTTTGTCTGCCAAAAAGTTACAAAAGTGCAGATAAGAAAATCAGAAAATGATATTGGTGCAGTTTACCCGGATACAGAGATTACCGAGAACGACAACAGTTATATTTTGCAAGATAATTTCCTTGTTTATGGAATGGGTGCAGATGACCTAGAAACGGTTGCAAGAAATCTGTATGAGGTTATTAAAGTTGTAAAATATAGACCTTATAACTGTGAAAAAATAGGAAATCCTTGTTTGAGCCTTGGAGAAGCAGTCAATGTATATACGGCTAAAGAAATCATAGAAAGCTATGTGTTGAGTAGAACATACAAAGGAATCCAGCAACCGACAGACACTATATCAGCAAGTGGAAAATCTCCAAAGTACAGTGAACAGGTAAATGGAATTAACAAAAGTATAATTCAACTCCGTGGAAAAACAAATGAGTTAGAACGTACTGTTGAGGAAACACGATCTGAGATTAAAGATGTAGAAAGCGGACTGGATACAAAGATTACACAGACAGCTGGAAAGATTGAACTTGAATCAACCCGTGCGCAAGGAGTAGAAACAGATCTGGCGGCGGCAATTTCTGTTCAAGCCGACCAAATCAAGTTGAAAGTTTCCAAAGGTGATGTCAGTTCGCAGTTGAGCGTTGAGAGTGGACAAGTAAGCATTTCCGGTAATCGGTTTGTATTGGACTCCACAAACTTTTCTATTTCTTATGATGGAAAAGTCACTGCGAAAAGCATTGATATAACCGGAGGAACTATCAATTTACAATCAGCATCACAAGATTATAGTACGATTGTGTTAAATTACAGTAATTACACGTTGGGTATGGACGGAGCAGGAATAAGAGCAAGTCGTAGTTCTGATTCGACTATACTTACAGCAAGTGGAATTACAACTACTGGAAGTTTGAAAGCTAAGAATTTGTATGTTGATAACATAAATACGCAAAGTGTCACAAGCGGTACTATTAGCATAGGAAACAATGTAAAAATATCCGGTGATACTGAACTTGCAATAGGGCACACACACAAAATCAATGGAACTCTTAATATAGATGTTAACGGACTATCAATTAATGCCCCTGCTTTGAATATAACATCTACTGGTGGAATAAGTGTAGGGAAATCGCTTGGATATTTAGGTTTTTTTGGAATACAAGGTTCTACCAAGAAAACTGTAAGCAAAATATCGTCTACCAGTACAACAGCAGCTTCTACGGTTGCAAACAAAGTAAATGACCTTATAACAGCATTGCAAGCGTATGGATTGATAGGATAGGAGAAGCAGCATGAATAGTTTAGAAATCAGAGAATTTGAACAGTCAATCATAAATCTTTTTAACGAATGTGGTCTCCCGATGGAGATTAAGCGGCTAATTGTGAATGATATTGCCGGGCAGATTAACAGAGCCGCAGATAATCAAATCAATGTAGAGTTGGAAGAAAGAAATAAAGAAAAAGAAAGCGAGGTTTCTGCAGATGGCACTGAATAAGGTTTATACCAGAATTAACTGGGAAGATTATCCCAGTGAGAACACGGATTTAGATGCATACAATCTTAATCAGATGGATTCTGCTATTGATGCGTTGGACAACCGTATCATATCACAGGATGCCTTAAAAGTAGACAAGTCTGCAATAAACGGAAACATTGCTGATTGGACTATGGATGAAACAACCGGTGTTATTACTATTACAAAATACAACGGTGAAAAAATTATTTTTGACCTTAACATTGAAAAAATTCCTGTCGGCTTTTCCATGTCTGATGACGGAATCATTACCATGACTACAGAAGATGGAACACAGTTTAAGGCTGATATTGGTTCTATGATTCCGGTGTTGACATTTGAAGATTCTGCAACCATAGCTGTATCCGTGACTGGTACTGGAAAGAATAAGACTTATTCTTTTTCAATCAAAACAGGATCAGTAACAGATGCTATGCTACAGCCTAATTATTTAGCAGATATTAGAGTAGAATCCGCAAATGCATCTGCTTATGCGCAATCCGCAAATGCAAAATCTGTATTGGCTGAATCTTATGCCATAGGTGGAACCGGAACAAGAGAAGGAGAAGATACAGATAACGCAAAGTATTATATGGAGCAGGCAAAACAGCAAACAGGAGGTATACCTACAAAAGTCAGCGAATTAGAGAATGACGCTGGATATATCACCAAAGATGTTGACAATTTAACTAATTACTATGACAAGATTACTACCGACCAAAAATTAGCCAACATTGACTTGACTGATTATCTAAAAAAGACGGGTGATGCTTCCAACACAACCGTAACATTCACAGAGCCTACAGAACTGGCACAGCCGACTACAGGTGAAAAACTCAGCGGAATTATCGGCAAGGTTAGCCTTGCGATAAAGAATATAAAAACATTAATTACGCTCATAGGCAATACTGATATTTCATCAATCGGTAATGGAACTGTCACAGGTGCGATTAGTGATGTAAATGGCAAGTTAAAAAAAATTAATGGAATACTTAACATAAATTCTAATTACGGAGAAATTGTATCTGAAAACTGTAATTATTATGAAAATGGTATATATTACATTGATGTTTTTGTTGCTATAAGAACATCAGTGCCTGTATCTAGTCAATTATTTAGCATTAACAGAGGATCCGGGACTCAAATCATCTCAAAAAGACTTGATGCAATATTGGAGGGAGCCACTGATAATTATTTCATTGCCTGTATATCTAATAATACGTTTTTACCAAATACAAATCCAGTAAATGCAGGTGTGTATAAATTAAAAATGATTATAAAAGAATAACTCCCAGTAAACCAACCAACTATAATATAGCTATTTGCACTGGTTTTATCTGTAGTAAACATACATAGACGAATCATTTGGATTTGTTATCATTGTAGATCCCTGGTATACATTAAAACCATTAAATCTGATACTATGTGATTCTATTGTATAAAATATAAAACCACTTGCACCCCATTTATCGCCACTTGGTAAAAATACGAGATTGCTTTCTATGAATTCACCACCCGAGTTTGTGTCCAGCCCATATATAAATGCAATATCACTAGAATCAATTCTTTTCGTGATTATTCTATTAGATGTTGGTGATACCATTGTAATTTTTATTTCATTTATATCGGATGGCACAGTTACGGATCCATTGAGAACTGTATTTCCTGCCGATTTCCACTGTAACTTGCCATTTACAGAAGTAATGATAACTGATGTATGCAGATTAGTAATAAAAATAAATCAATCAAAAAGAGCATGGTGTAGAAGCCATGCTCTTAATTTTTATCTGATTCCCCAGTCACCGTCATTGTTTACGAAACCAACCACATATCCTATTATGTCATCAACTATGTGTTCCGGGAGTATACTGCTCGGAGACATGAGCGGAACATATCTCCATTTTCTTACACCATCTTCAATTATATGGGTTCTAACGACAATATATATTCCACCATTATTGGTCACAATACATCGTTCACCGTCTTGCGGTTCACAATCCGCGGAAAGGAGAATAATTTCCCCTGGAAGATAAAACGGCATATAGTAGTCACAGGGAATTTTCAAACCGATATAAGTCTTGGATTTTATATCTTCCGGTAAGTTGTCTATGCACATGGGTTCCACAGCATTTGTGGTTGCGATAATTCCATTCATAAGTTGCGGTTTGAGGACAGAAATATACTTGTGCGATTTTTCAAGACTGTAATAGATTTTATCTTGGTGACGTATGAAGTAGCGGATAAGGTACAGAGAGTGTTCCGGAAGACTGCGGCATATCTTGATAGATTCCAACATCTTATCTTCCATAGTGCCGCAACCTACCAGTTCATCTACGCTGATTCCAAAGGCTCTAGCAAGCGCAACAGCGGTAGATAGCTTTGTGTCGTTAGAATTACCGTACAGTAGTGAATTAAGCGTAGAATAAGGCAAATTAGCTTCATCAGCAAGCTTGTAAACCGTCATGTCTGGCTCATTAAGAAATTCGTGGAGATTCCCACGAAAACTTAACATATAATTTGCACGGTTGACTGATAGATGTGTCGAAATTTCTTTGATTCGGTCTTTTTTCATCATGTTTATTGTCCCCCTTTCACATGATACACTTGTAACATCCCTTGTTTCAAGGGACATCAAGTTCTGGCGAGGGCGGTGTTTATTGGCGTTTTCACCGTCCTCTTTTTGTTGATATTTTACAACAATAAAAAACGTGAGTCAAATATATATTGATTGTTTAGAACGTATGTTCTATAATGTGATGTATCGCTACTTTAGATTCTGCGGAGAATTAAAGGGGAGAGGGGTGTGGTTACGATGAACGAAAGCAATGAATTTTACAGAGAGGAAATTGCAAGGATACTATCTGGAATAGAAGACAATGACATATTGAAATATGTGTATGTCATTGTCTCCGATATAGAGGGGGAAAAATGAAAAATCGAAAAAAAATAAATTGGGCGTTAATAATTTTGATTTACTTTTTAGGATTATTAACAAATTATTTCTTAAGATAGACCTAATATTTTCTTTAAATATTCTGTAAATATTGGAGAGCATAATCCCATAAAGTACACTAAAACGTAAACAAGTTTTGGACCTATATAATCAATAATTTTTTTAAAAGGACTTATGTAATTATGCTCTTTACTTTTTACTATATGTATGTCTTCTAATGAATTTATTTTTATATATTTCATTTCTTCTAGTTCATTTATGTAATCAATAAAATCATCTATGGAAGAATCACCATAATCTTTTGAAATCCTACCTAATACAACATTGTTGTCTTTATTTTTTATTGATATTAAATAGCCAAAAAAATCATTAGAATCTTTTATTTTTCTCTTCATTCCGCACCTCCGATTATCATTTTAAATGCGGAAAATGCAGTACTTCTTTTTTGCTCCGAAAGATTGTAGTACTTAATCAATAAATCTTCCATATCTGGATCGTTTCTTAAAAAAGAAACTAATCTAGCATATTTTGCTGAATATTTTTCTCCATCTTCTTTACCGGTCAACAAAAATTCAATAGAAACTCCTAAAAAATTTGCAATTACTTCTATACGGTCATCCGGAATAACTCCCTTTTTTAAACTTCTTATATATCCATTACTAAATCCGCAAGAAGTCTCTAATTTAGAAATGGCTATTCTCCTTTCTTTACATATAGATTTTACTCTTTCTACTGTAGTCATAGTGTCCTCCCAAAAATTTAGATGATACTCTAAAAATATGCTTGACAAAATAGAGAACACTCTATATAATAAATTTAGGATTTAGAGGAAAGCCTAAATTTAAAAATGTTCTCTGTGGTTTCTTGGCAGTTACTATATTAGAACATTCTCTAAATTTTGTCAAGTTTTTCTCTAAATTCCTAAATCAAGAGAAAGGAAGTGATAGATTGAATTGTTACGACAGAATCAAGGAAATTTGTGATAAGAAAGGAACAAATATTTATCAAGTGGAGCAGAAAGCCGGATTGAGCAATGGAATTATCCGAAAGTGGAATGAATCTGCTCCGCAAGTTGACAATTTAAAGGCTGTTGCAAAAGTCCTTGGAGTAAAAGTAGACGAGTTACTGGAATAGGGAGGTAAAAACATGGAAAAACAGAGATATGTGGTATTAGACAAAAATGGTAAAGCAAATATAGTTCAGAAAGCTGATTCACGTTTTGTTGGAATTGACGAGATGGCACAGCACATTGCGTTTGACATTATCGAAGATTACAAAAGCATTATAGATGGCGATAAGAAAATCGAAGAAACAAATATTGATTTGTCTATCAAAGTACTTACCGCCATTTCGCCTTTTAGGAACGGCTCTGGATTTGGAAAGGATTGCTAATTGCTTCGGCTTTTGCTAATTGTGGTTTTTCTTCCGGCAAAGAATTGACGATTTCTGAATAGTATTGGTCGTACAGGTTCTTAAAATCATCAAAACTTCCGGTATATCCACAGATTTTAGCAATAGCGTAAGCGGATGCGTATTCTTTAGAATCCAATATAATTCACCTCCTTATATAAGAATAAGGAGAGTATATCACAAACAGGAAGTGAATTGAATGAGTGAAAAAGAGAAAAAAATCGTTGAGAAGTTAAAGAGAGCCATTCCGAATATGTCCGATTTCGACAAGGGATATATTCTCGGCAAGACAGAGAAGATGGCAGAGGAATCTGTTAAGAAGCAGGAGGAAGAAAATGCAAAGCCAATTTGAGAGAGAACTTCTCAAAACATTAAAGAGCATTGACGGTACTCTGAAAAGAATTGAGAAGTCCATGAATGATGATGAAAAGAACCACTTAACAATCTGCAATGCAGTTATGCATGCACAAAGAGGAAACAACTATTTTCCGTATTTCAGAGATACTATGTATGACTGGCGAAAATGAATTTAGGGAAGGAGAACAATGAACGAATTACAAACATCAAACATGAAAACACCCATTGAGATTGCACTGGGTGTTGATGAAAACGGAATGACTACCGCAAGAGCGTTATACGAGTTTTTGAGCGGAGAAAAAAGTCATTTTGCAAGATGGGCGAAAACAAACATTGAGGAAAACGAGTTTTACGAGGAAAACAAGGACTGGTGGGGGTTCGCCACGATGGCGAACGGTAACGAATGCAAGGATTACAGACTGACTACCGACTTTGCGAAACATCTGTCAATGGAAAGCCATTCTGCAAGGGGCAAAGAAGCAAGACAGTATTTTATCACCATAGAGGACAGGGCGAAGCAGGAAGTAATCAACAGGTCGCAACTTTCTCCACAGATGCAAATGGTTATGTCACTGGCTGAGAGCATGGCACGGCAGGAACTGGAACAAAAGAAACAAGCTGAACAGGTTCAGAAGTTGGAAAGTACAGTCACCAACATGAAAGAAATTTTCACAGAGCCTATCGGAGACTGGAAAGCAGACATTAACGCAAAGGTACGCAATATTTCTGCAAAGAGCGGTATCGACTATCAGACACTTTACAATCAGCTGTATGGTGAATTGGAAAATGAAGCACATTGTGTTTTAGCAAGGCTTCAGAGCAATAAAATCAAGCGTATGGAAGATGCCGGAAACACGAAAACAGCTATCAAAGAGGGAACTACAAAGATTGCGGTTATTTTTGACAATGCAAGACTGAGAGTAATCTTTGAGAACATCGTAAGGAGATACGCTATGAGGTATTGCGCATGAGAAAAATAGTTGATGTTGTCCTTATGGTTTTTTCCTGGCTATTAGGAATATTCACGGGGGTGATTCTACTCTATGTTATATAGAGACAAAAGAATATTAAAGAAGAGAAATAAGGAACATTGTAAATCAGCTCCTTTAAAAATCAAAATAAAGTTTTGGTTTATTAGAAACGAGGAAATTCTATGGACGATATTTGTTTCTACTATAACCAGTTAATAGTCCAGTTAGCAATAAAATATTTGATATGAAAAGGAGATTGTGAATTTTATGAGAACGACATTGAAACTGTTTCTTCCTATTATAATAGCACTCTCCATCACATTTACTTCCACGGCACAGACTAAAGGCTCATTTATTTCGGAAGAAGCACAGGAGATATGTGTCAAGTACGGTGAGGAATATGGCATCTGCCCGGAAATGCTTATGGCAATGATTGAGAAAGAATCGTCCGGCAGACCGGATGTGGAAAGCGGTGGTTGCAAAGGCCTGATGCAGATTTCTGACAGATGGCATAAAGACCGTATGGAGCGGTTGGGAGTAACAGACATTTACGATCCGGACGGAAATATTCATGTGGGAGCCGACTATTTATCGGAATTGTTTGAAAAGTACTGCGATGTAGGAATTGTACTCATGGTTTACCACGGTGAGAAAAATGCAACGACTAAAACAGAATTAAGTGATTACGCTGACTGGATATTAACCAGGAGCGCAGAACTGGAAAGGATGAATGGAAAATGACGAACAGAGAAAAGTATGCGGAACAGATTCTTGATATTGCAGTAACTGGACATCCGTTTGCTATTAACAGAAATGGAGAAGTCAATAGTTGCGGTAAAGTACCATGCGACGAATGTATATTTCGGAAAAATAAAGTTACTGATATTTCATGTGGAGAAAAAATAAAAGAATGGTCAGAGCAGGAATATGTTGAATCGCCTGTTGACTGGTCTAAAGTGCCTGTTGATACAAAGATTCTTGTGAGAGGTTCAGAAGATGAACCGTGGTTAAAGAGACATTTTGCAAGATACGAAAACAATATTGTTTTTGCATGGGACAGCGGTTGTACATCTTATTCTGCTTACGGATGCGATAATGTTGCAGGTTGTAAGTATGCCAAACTTGCGGAGGAAGATGTATGAGTGCCAAAAGGCGGTTTACAGTCAAAGGAGTAATCGGAAGATTCTTCTTTAATCCTAAAGAGTGGAAAATCGACCGTGAAACATCATTCTACTACCGACTGGTGAACCGTGAGACAGGAATGAAAAAATGGGTAAGAAAGGAGTATTTTCATGTTGAAGAAAGGAATTATCCCCATCGTCCGTGCGAATGAGATTCTGATTGCAGGACTGTTAGATGCAGGAATCTTGTATATCGGAGATGATAATATGATTCATGCAGCAGAAGACTGAAAGCCGGAGGAATGAGGAAATGGAAAGGAAGATAAGAAAAATCTTGGTAGAACTGGGGCTGAAACAGTACTTGCCCGGATTCCAGTACATCATCGAGGTTGAAACGCTGATGTTTGAGAACCGGAACAGAAGACTTTCTGAAATCTACCGGATTATCGGAGAGGAACACAGTACAACCAAGGAAAGCGTGTACAGGGCGATCAAGTGGGTGGTTGACAAGATGAACACAACCACAGAGTTGTACAAGAAAATCAACGAGACAGACAAGCCAGTATCAATCTATATGTTTGTTAATTCACTGTATTTATATCTTTGGGAGGATAGGAAGAATGAGGATTAAGCACATCTTTTTGCAGAATTTCTGCAAGTTCTATGGCTCTAACGTAGTGGACACTAATTTATACGACCGGACAGAGGTTTCCGGTGTGAATGAAACTGGAAAGTCCACGATCAAAAGAGCAATTCAGTATATTTTTGGATGCCGTGACGAGAACGGCAGAGAAATCACCGGAATCAGACCGCACGATAAGGACGGCAATGACATTGACGGAGATATTACCGCAGAAGTTACCGTGGAGATTGACGGTACAGACAAGGTTCTGAAAAAAGTATGCCGTCAGAACTTCAATAAGAAAGGCGAGTTTACCGGCAATGTCACGGATTACTATGTGAATGATATTCCAAAAAAGGCAGCAGATTTTGAAGCATTTTTAGAAGAGAGTGTATGCGGAAAAGATAAGTTTTCACTTTGCATCAATGCCATGACACTTCTACTGAAAGGTGGCACGGATCAGAGAGCAATTCTTGCTGATATGTTTGGTCAGCACAGTAATGATGACATTTGCAACCAGTTTCCGAAGTTTGAAGCATTAAGGACTGTTCTGCAGGACGGCACAGTTGATGAACTGAAAAAGTGTTGCAATACGCAGTTATATGGTACAAGGGGAAGAAATGGAACCAAGGGCTTGCAAGACCTGTTAGATGAAATTCCGAGCCGTATTGACGAGGTGAGCCGTCAGAGAGTGGATATTGACCTTGCGGATCTGGAACTGAAAAAGAAAGCTTTACTGGATAAGCTGTCAGAGAACATTAAGCAGCAGACAGATACGCAAGACAGCATGAATTCCTACGATAAGATTTCTGATGGAATTATTGAGTTAAAAGGTCAGTTGAGCGCATTACAGCAGAAAGCAAATGAAAAACTGGATACGGACAGAAGAGAGAAGCGCACAACACTGAATCAGATTCAGAATGAGCATCAGAAAGAGTTGCTTAAGGCAGATACCATTCGTGAAGAGATCACTGCACTGGAAAAGCGCATTGAACAGTATGAACAGAAGAGACAGGACTTGAAGAAGAGTTGGGATTTGAATAAAAGCCTTAAATTTGATGAAAACTCTCTGGTTTGCTCCTACTGCGGACAGGAATATCCGGAAGAGAAGAAAGAGCAGTTAAGAACGGAGTTTGATACGCATAAGGCACATGAATTGGAACTGATTACCAAAGAGGGTTCTTTCTGCGCTGAACATATCAAAGCGGATCAGGCAGAACTGGAGCATAAGCGTGAGGAAATGAAAAAGACAGAGGATGAAGTGGAGAGGTTGGAAAAAGAGATTGCCATTGCTGATAATGCCTTAAATTCCATTTCGGCAAGCGTGGATATTTCCAACACAGAAGAATACAAAGCTATTCAGTCGCAGATTGCAGAGAAAGAAGCTGCCATGCACAAATTCACTGACATGAATCTTCTTAGAATCCAGTTAAAAGGTGATGAAGAGCAGATCCGAAATGATATTTTTGTGGTTGATAAGTCTTTGGCGAGTGTAAGCATTAACGAAAGTGTGGATAAGCGTATTGCAGAACTGGAACAGGAGAGAAGAGATATTGCACAGAAGATTACGGATGTACAGGCGCAACTTGACCTGTTAAAGAAATTTAGCCGGAAGAAGAATGAACTGTTGGAATCTGATGTGAACGAGTATTTGGAGTTCTGCCACGTAAAGATGTTCAGACCGCTTGTGAACGGTGATACCGAGGAATGCTGCGACTTTATCTACAAGGGAGAGCCTTACAGCCGAAACATGAACCACGGAGCAAAGATTCTGACAGAAATCGACATTTGCAGAGCGTTTCAGAAGCGGTGCGGTGTGGAATTGCCTATCATGGTTGACGATACCGAGAGCCTTGATTCATGGAGAATACCGAAGATCGACAGCCAGTTGATTATGTTCCGCAGAAGTGATGATGCGAGTTTGAAAGTGGAGGAAGTGAAGAATGAGTAATGAAGCAGAGAAACGCTACATTGTCGAGAGTGAGTTTGAACACGTAGGGTATAAATGCGTTGTGATATTTGGAAATATGGCTCACAGGTGCGGATATGTTGGCATTCCAAAGAATCATACGTTATACGGAAAAAATTATGATTACCATCTTGAAATTAAAAAATCAGATATTTGGGGCAGAGAAGTAAGTGGCATTTTCCCTTTGCTTGGTGCTTGTATTGATGAAGATGAAAGAATTCGAATTGAAGCATATTTCCAGTGTCACGGAGGTATTTCATATTCAGGTGGTGGAACAAATTCAAATTATCCTATTAAAAGTGATTTATGGTGGTTTGGGTTCGATTGCGGTCACGCTGGAGATAAGGCGGATTTGGATTATGCAATACAGAAATTTCCAAGCTGTAAAGAAATTTATCAGATGCAAAAAATGATAGAAAGTAAATTTCCTGTTGGTGTCGATGTCGTTCGTTCAGAAGAATATGTTGCTGATGAATGTAAGAAGTTGGCGGAGCAATTGAAAGAGTTTGAAAGGAATGAAGAGAATGCAGATTAAGAAAGAGACAGTCATTTCCGTTTTGACAACAAGCGGAGAAACAATCAATGTCGGTGACACTGTGGTTTTTAATGCAGAGGGCAAGTGCTACACGGGAGTTTACATGGGTATGACAGACCGTGGAGCCTTGAAATTTAAGGGAAAGATTTCCGGTACTGATGTCACATGGAACGTGATGCCTAAGAGCATTAAGGAAATTTGCAAGGCTGATGTAAAAGTGAAAAATGATGAATTTGGCAAGTTTATGAACGAGCCGGAAAGTGAGGAATAAGTATGAAACATAAATTTAAGGTTGGAGACAGAGTAGTTGAAAAAATAAATCAGAAAAAAGGTGTTGTAGTCGATTTTTCAAAAAGCGAAAATCTTTTTCTTGTAAAGTTTGATGGGTGGAACAAAGGGCATGACGGAAATGGGAATACAAAAAGCGGTAAAACTTACCAAGGAAAACATTGTTGGTATTTTGAAAAAGAAGACTTAGAAATAATAAAGGACGAAACCATTGTCATCTACCGCAACGACAACAAAGTAGTTGCACTTGACAAGACCACTGGCAAGAAAGCAGAAGCCAACTGCAATCCGGCTGATGAATTTGATTTCCGTACTGGTGCAAAGTTGGCTTTTAATCGGCTGATGGGCGAAGATGTAAAGCCTGATGATGGTGTCCGTGAGGTGAAAAGAAAAGCTAAAGTTGGTGAGTATATCAAGGTTGTTGATGCGCAACCTTATCTTATTCCCTATAAAAACGGAGATATATTTAAGGTTATTTCTACAAGTAAACCTGGAGTTGTAATCGAGAAAGATGGAACACCAGTTACATCGGCATGGCACAGAGAGTACGTTGTCCTTGAAAACTACAAACCGGAAGAAAAAGTGCAGGAAGAGGATGACAGCGAAATCCATGTCGGTGACATGGTAGAGGTAACACAAAGAGGTGGTTGCTATTCAAAATACAATACATGGAGTGGACTTGGAAGTTATAGGCAAAATTTTGTTAAGGGAGTTTCTGTTGAAGATGGGATGGTTGCAAAGGTTTTGAACATTGCGAAGCATGACAATCCGTATATTACTCTGCCAGACCTTGCGCTTATTCAGAATCCCAAGACAACCCAGGTATTCATAATCAAAATTGACGGAATCAAAAAGGTAGAAAGGTAGGTAGAAACATGGCAGAAGAAAAGAAGCAGGAAGTAATGACACAGGAAAAGGCAGAGGTTAAAGAGAGTAGAAATAAGGTTACAGATTTTAGTCTTGGTATCTTCGGCACTTCCGACAACTTCATCATGGCTAATCAAATGGCAAAGGCACTTGCAAGTTCTACGATTGTTCCATCAACTTATCAGAATAATCCGGCAAACTGTCTGATTGCCATTGAACAGGCACAGAGACTTGATGTTAGTCCGATGATGGTTATGCAGAATCTGTATGTTATCCAAGGAAGACCTTCATGGAGTTCAAAATTCCTTATTGCTGCAATCAACAACAGTGGCAAGTACGACATGGAATTACAGTTCGAGGAAACGAAAGATAAGGACGGCAAACCTTTTTCTTGCCTTGCGTGGACTGTGAAGAACGGCAGAAGAATTGAGGGAATGGTCGTTGACATGGAAATGGCGAAAAATGAGGGTTGGCTTGGTAAAAATGGTAGCAAGTGGAAAACCATGCCACAGCTGATGTTGCGTTACCGTGCCGCTTCATTTTTTTCAAGCCTTAACTGCCCGGAACTGACACTTGGATTGTACACGAAAGAAGAAATAGTTGATGGTGATTTCAAGGAATATTTTATGGAGAACGTGCAGGAGCAGGTTCAGAAAGAGATTTCACAGAATGCAAACACTGTACCGTTTGAGGAAGTCACCACGGACAGCACGGAATAGACCATTGCTAACGCAGAGACACCGGATTGCTTTAAGTAGGAGAGCGCTGTTATGGACAAATATTTAAGCATTATTACAAATTTTGGGTGTCACGGCAAATGCCCATATTGCATAGTTAGAGAGAACGGAATTAAAGTACCGAAATCCACGGTGGATGGTCTGGATAAACTGGAAGATGCAATTACATTGACCGGAGCGAATATCGTATCTATCTCCGGCGGTGGAGATCCGCTTTACCGGTATAGTGACAATCCTCTTGTACCAATGTATCTCGGCATGGTTATGGGTATCTGCATTAAAGCCGGTATTCCAATGGAAATGCACACAAGCTACACAGAGTCGGAGTTTCCGTACCATTTCTGCAAAAGAGTGGTGTATCATCTGCAATCCGTTGAAGGTTTGGAATACGTGGAGAGACACGGAACGGAAATCGTGAGAGTTGTGTTCGTGGCAACAGAAAAATTATCGAAAGAGGATATTACCAAGATTTCAAACTTTGTTCATTCCTCGGATCAGATAGATGAACTCAGTTTCCGACAGATGGTTAATGAGCGGTACGAGACGGAGTATTACAACCATGATTTTCTGAAAGCCGGTCACGAAAACGGATTGTGGCATTACATCCGGCAGAAAGATTACAACATCTACTACGCTGAGAATAGAATTTACACAAAGTTTTCAGAGATTGGAGAAAGTAATGGAACTTAATGTCTTAGGCTCCGGTTCTTCCGGTAACTGCTATCTTCTAACGGCAGATAACGGTGAAACACTTTTACTGGATGCAGGACTTCCTATCATGGACATAAAACGTGGTCTTAACTGGAATATAAAATGCGTTGTGGGTGCGATATGCACCCATGCGCACAAAGATCACTCATTATCCGTATCAGACCTTGAATACATGGGAATACCAGTATTTAAGCCATATGAGAGTTTAGAACCTATGGAAATAGGGTTTACTGGTGGAATAATAATGGCATTTGACCTGACAACACTTGACGGCAAATGGACACACACGAACGCAGACGGTACGGAATGTCCTTGTTATGGATTTTTGATAACACATCCGGAAATGGGGAAACTTCTGTACATTACCGACACGGAGTTTTGCAAATGGAGATTTGCAGATGTAAACCACATTTTAATCTCATGTAACTATCAGAAAAAGTACATTGATGATGAAAATGTTGCGAAAAGGAATCACGTTTTTCGTGGTCACATGGAACTTGAAACCGTGAAAGATTTTGTGATGGCTAACAAAACAGATAGCTTGCAAAACGTCATATTGTGCCATTTAAGCCGAGATAATGCAGTACCCAGTGAATGTGTCGCAGAGGTCAAAAAGATTGCTCCTATGGCTCATGTGGACGTTGCACAGGGCGGTAAGGAATGGATTTTGAGGAATGGAAAGGAGTGTCCATTTTGAGCAAAAGAGTATTAGATGCTTGTTGCGGAAGTAGAATGTTTTGGTTTGATAAGCAGAATCCGGATGTTGTTTTTGCAGATAACCGAGAACTGGAAACTACTTTATGTGACGGAAGAACACTTCTTGTTAAACCTGACATAAAAATGGATTTTCGGAATATGCCGTATGAAGATAAAACTTTCAAAGTCGTTGTTTTCGACCCACCACATTTGATTCATGCCGGAGAGAAATCTTGGCTACGGCAGAAATACGGAGTACTTCCGGAAGATTGGCCAACATACCTAAAGGCAGGATTCGATGAATGCATGAGAGTTTTAGAGCCGGACGGACTACTTATATTCAAATGGAATGACCAACAGATATCTTTTTCAAAGGTTCTGAAAGTATTCGGACAAAATCCGTTACTTGGAGACCAAAGAGGTATGACAAGATGGGTAGTTTTTATGAAGTGATTAAAAAGGAGAAGTGCGTATGAGTGGTGGAAGTTTTGGTTATTTGTGCTATAAAGATGTGCCGGAACTGATGAACAGTTCAAGCATTGCGAACCTTGAAAAAATGGTTCAGCACTTACAGGCGTATGGTTACGAGGACATAGCACGAGATACACAGCGGTTGATTGAGTACATCCAGTCGGCAAGTATCAGAATCGAGGTTTTGAGCGAGAATCTTAACGGTGTTTTCCATGCAGTGGAGTTGTATGAGAGCGCAGACATCGGCAGAAAAGAAATGATTGCAGAACTGGAAAAGTACAGAAATGGTGGTGCGAATGGCTGATTGGAAGAATGTAGCAAAGGCAAAAGCCATTGAGAAAAAGAACCGTGAACGCATACTGGCTGTTAATCCTCATGTGGACGAAAAAAGCGGAATCTATTTTCTGACAAGGAAAGATGAGGACGGTTTTCGATATGCCTATATCGGGCAAGCAGTCAATCTGCTTTCAAGGCTTGCCGGACACCTTAAAGGCTATCAGCACATAGACCTGTCAATCAAAAGTCATGGTCTGTATTCCACGGACAACATCTACGGTTGGAAAATCGGATTCTTACATTATCCGGTAGATAAACTGGATAAGTGGGAACAGTACTGGATTAAGTGTTATGCGGACAAGGGATATCAGCTTCGCAACAAGACAGCAGGTGGTCAAGGTGATGGAAAGAAGCAGATCGCAGAATATAAACCGCCTAAAGGCTACCGTGACGGCATTCAGCAAGGAAGAATCAACCTTGCAAGGGAACTGTCGAACATTGCTGACAAACATTTGGTTATCAGCCTTAAGCCGGAGAAGCAGAACAATTCCATATCACAGAAACAGTATCAGAAGTTTATGGAATTATTACACACGGAAAAGGACGGTGAAAAGAGTGAGAACGGTTGACAAAAGCAAGAAAGCAAATGTGAAGTGTGAGCATTGCGATTATTACGATTCAGAAAATTCATTTTGCAATCTTTTGCGTGAGCCTAAGAATTATTACAACAGGTGCATGAAATTCAAGTGGAGCAAAAGAATAGAGGAACAATTCAATGGTAAAGTATGAAGATGAATGTTGCGATTGTGCTGTTCCATCTTATCCCTGTCTTGGCAGCAGTTGTCCGAACCGTAATGTGAAGCATCTGTACTGTGATAAATGCGGTGAGGATGTTGAAAGACTTTATGAATTTGACGGAAAGGAACTGTGTGGTGACTGTGTCCTGAAAGAATTGGAGGTTATTGAATGATAGTAAAAATAGGAAGAAATCATTTTGACATAACAGAAGACGATTTTGTCCTTTTTAACGGTGCAATATGGCAACTTATTACTCAAAAGATATCTAAAGGTTGGTATGATTACAGTCCAGTTGTAGCGAAAAATAAAGCTAATAAGTGGAAAAAAACAGGTGCTATTTACCTTGTAAAAGAAACTGGGTTATATAAAACCGAGAGTGGAAAGCAGATGGGGTTGTGGTATTACAAGTTTAACATCGAAAAACTGAAAGAGGTTGAACAATAACCTTGAAAATCACAGAACTTGGAGGTGATACATAAAATGCCAAAACGATATGACAATCCGCAGGAAATTTTGAAAATCATGCGGCAGACAGAACTTTTGAGACAGTCAGCCGAAAGAAGTCCATTCACTGGGATACTGACACTGTTCTGTTATACCTTGTGGAAAGACTACAAGTACTCACAGACGAAGCTTTCTGACTTTTGCTGTAAATTCACCGAGTACAACGAAAAGTACGAGAATGAGCCTTATACGGAGTTACAGAGTAGGCTTAACGATTTTGCAGACTGGACGATTGAGTACAAGGAATTTACCGAAGCTGATTATCCACATTACAAGTCGGTTGTAGCGCAGAACTGCATCCGGGAACAGGTCAGATGCAATAACAGAATCAATGATTTATCCACAAGGTACATTCTATATGGAATGGTAATTCTTATGGAAGATGGATTCGGTAAAAAGAAACTTACGAATTTCAAGGATAAGTTTTCAGACCATATGGACAAAGCAGGAGACAAGTGTAACGGAAAGGATTTCATGGACTTGTGGAAAGAACTGGTGGAAAACACTGGAATTTATATAGAAAAGCCTATTTTTGAGTAAGGAGTTCTAAATGGCAGAAAAACGAATGTTCAGTTCAAAAATAATTGAAAGTGATGCTTTTTTGGATATTCCTGCTACGGCTCAAATGCTTTATTTCCATATCTGCATGAACGCTGATGATGACGGATTTGTGAACAATCAGCGAAAAATTATAAGGATGTGCGGTGCTTCAGATGATGATTTAAAAGTGCTGATAGACAACAGATTCCTGTTATCTTTTGATAGCGGTGTTGTACTGGTAAAGCACTGGCGTATTCACAACTACATTCCACCGGATCGTTACAAGCCGTCATGCTATGTGGATGAAAAAAGCAAAATAGGTGTGAAACTAAATGGGTCCTACACAACGGATCCTAAAAAGATGGTTTCTCCAGTAGAGGGAAATCCAAAGAAGCGTTGCTACGACAATGAAATCAAACTTGATAAGAGGTGATGCAAATGCAAATGACAGGTTATGAATTGTTGGAAAATTATGAAAAAGCGGAGGATAAGGACAAACAGATTCAGATTCTTGCGGATCTGAACCACATTCCGGTTGATATGGTGATTTTTGTGATTGATAACAGTGAGAAATTCGATTCTTCAGAGGCACCGTTATCCACAGAAGAATTTGCCAAGTGGTGTGAGACGGAACTTGACCGTGTGGATAATCACATTCATGCACAGGAAATATATTATAGAGAACTTTGTAATGTATACAGAATCGCAAGTACATACGGGAAAAGGAGTGCAAAATCGTGAGCAGAGGATTTTATAGCGAGAATGAATTGCGGAAGATGGGGCAGCATCCAAGTATGCGGGCAATCCGCATCGGCCGGACCAAGCCGTATGACTGCAGTTACCCGGTAATGGCGGAGAAGCCGAGGATTGCGGAAAGGAGCAAGGATGGAGAGACTGACAGAAAGAAAAAGAAATTTTAATGGCACTGCTATAAGCAAAAAGTCAATGATAGACAGAGAAGGATATCCTACGGTAAGTGATTATGCATCAAAAGCACTTACAAAATTAGCAGACTATGAGGATGCCGAGGAACAGGGATTGCTACTGCGGTTGCCGTGCAAAGAAGCGTACACAAAATCAGGAGACATAGTATATCTTATTTATGATTATGAAGTGGTTGAATGCACTCATTGCGGATTAGGTATAAATCCTGTTGACGGAAAAGCATATATTGCGCTTGCGACAGATGAAGATATTTTCCCGTACAGAAGACCTATTCCTGAATACGATTTATGCCCTACAGATTGGTGTACAAATACAATCGATGCAGAAGTAGGTGAAATTGGCAAAACAGTATTCTTCACAAAAGAGGAAGCCGAAGCTAAACGGGCAGAAATGGAAGGTGCGGAATGAAGAGAGAAGAAAATATGTTTGAAAATTGGCCAAAAACAAAAGAATAAATGTCATATATTGATGTTGTTGTTGATGGAAAATTTGAAGAAGATAAAAAAGATTTAAGCTTAAAATTTAGAGGATCAAAAAATCAAAGAATAATAGATGTACAAAAATCATTAAAAACACATCAAATAATTCCATATGAAGTATAAAAGTTCAAAAATATATTTTAATTAGAATAAAAGACTTGACAAAGACTAGATAAATAATGTATAATGATTAGCGTATAAAGGATGAAATCCCACATACAGTGTTCTAAACGCCGGAAGGAGGGGAATTAATAAATGTCAGAAATCAAAGTTAATGGAAATATAGAAGAAGCGCTAAAAAAATTTAAAAGACAATGCGCAAGAAATGGGGTTCTTCAAGAAGTTCGTAAAAGAGAATGTTATGAAAAACCAAGTGTAAGAAGAAAGAAAAAGTCAGAGGCTGCTAGAAAAAGAAAATTTTAATAGAAAATAGTAAGTATTATCTTACTATTTTTTTAATTAAAAGTATTGATTTTTTTTTCCTTAATTGTTATACTAAGAATAGAAAATTACTAAAAGGAGAAAATAGTATGAAGAAACAAAAGAATGAAGGAATAACAATTATTGGTTTAGCAGTTACAATTATTGTTATGCTATTATTAGCTGGTGCAACGATAAGTTCTATTGTTGGACAAAAGGGTATTTTTGCCAATATGAATAAAACACAAAATCAGACAAGACTAGATGAAGAAAAAAGAATATTAAAAGCATCAGTTGTTAATGCAATGTCAAAAGATAGTGTAGGAAATGTTACTAAAGATAATTTATCACAATCACTAGATCAAACTGTTGATGAAAAATATACAATTGCTTCAGAAGGAAATGGTGTACTTAAGGTAACATTTGAAGAAACTAAAAATGAATATTATGTTTTTGAAGATGGAACAATATCATCTAAAAATGAATATGAAAAAAATGTAATATTTGCTATAACACCAACAACAATCCCAGCATTAAAGATAAATCAAGAAAAAAAGATAAAAGCAATAACAAATACTGAAAATGCTGAATTGAAATGGAAATCAAATGATGAAAGTATTGTTAAAATAGTAGGAAATTCAACAAATGAGATAACAATAAAAGGAGTAGCAGTAGGAAAAGCTCAAATTCAGGCATATTTAGAGATAATAACAGGAGGCGATTTCGGTGGACATGGGCTGCGTCGGCGAAGGTGTGCAGTGATGTGCACCTGAAACCGG